>CEQU01036216.1_pt1 | contig 20028 bp, 19 predicted proteins | sample 531031 | NCBI WGS metagenome assembly CEQU01 (sample SAMEA2621216, study PRJEB7988) | marine metagenome | isolation source: saline water (ENVO:00002010), including
CCGGATTACATTACCAAGGGTAAATATTACCCTTGGCCTTCCCTTTAACTCCCACCAAAACAGAAATACCCATTTTAAATCATACACATATCTTCGGGCACACGTATTGCTAAATTACTAGTCAGAGAGTAACAAACGGTAACCCGCTGGAAGACTCAATTAGTCACACATAACACGTTATGGTTACCATCTGAACAACTAGTCAGGAGCACCTTATGAACATTTTTGAAGCATTACGTCAGGATCATGAAAAGCAACGTTTATTACTAAAGATCTTAGTAGAAACACATGGCGACACTGCCGCTCGTCGTGAATATTTTGATGAGCTGAAGGACGAACTGGAGCGTCACGCAACAGCCGAAGAACGTCACTTTTACGTACCGCTTATGGATGATGACAACGCGGTTGAGCTGTCTCGTCATGGTATCGCAGAGCACCACGAGATTGATGAATTAGTGGAAAAGCTCGATGGCACTGAGTTTAGCTCTCCCGCCTGGTTACGTTTTCTTAAACAGCTTAAGGAGCAGGTTGAGCATCACCTGGACGACGAAGAGCAGGAATTTTTCCAGATTGCCGGTCGCATTCTTAACGAGAAGCAGAAAAAAGCGCTCGGTGAGGCTTATCGTGACGAAATGAGCGAACTGGCGTAACAGGACAAAGATGATGAATATGCTGAAGCTGGCGATTTATCTGATGCTTGGCGTACCAGTGGTAACGCAGCTGTTTTTGTTGCTTTCACCACTGCAAAAGAACAGCTATGGCCTGATGATGGCAGGCCTGCTTCTGCTGCTTATTCTTATCTGCCTGTCAATTACACTTACGCGATTCGTGTGGCAGGCCCACAGTGACTCAGCCTAACCGCGCGGGGAGCTACCGTGTCCGATGATTCGATATTACAACATAGAGCGCATGCACCGCCCCCGGCACAAAGCCAAGCATGGTAAGGAGCAAGTTTATCCAGAACTGACGGGTCATCCCTGCGTTCAGATAAACGGCCAGCGGTGGCAGCAATACAGCCAGCAAGGCCATAAGATAAATATTCATCAGTTTCACCCTCTAGCCTGAGAATGTGTCAGGCATAAAAAACCACCCTGATGGGTGGTTTTTTATTTGGTGCGGAAAGCGGGACTTGAACCCGCACGGCCGAAGCCACCACCCCCTCAAGATGGCGTGTCTACCAATTCCACCACTTCCGCAAAATCGTTTCTATATGCCTTAGTTAGGCGTATCACCGGTGTTATCTTCAACCGGTACCGCTGGTACGTCGGTATCAGCTGGCGCGGCCTGCTGAGTTACCGGTACTTCCAGGTTTTCCCACTCATCAGGTGCTTTTTCCTGACGGGCAGTAATATTACCCAGTAACAGGCTAATCACAAAAAATGCCGTAGCCAGAATACCCGTGGCTCGAGTCATAAAGTTACCTGAACCACTTGAACCAAACACGGTATTAGAACCGCCGGCACCAAAAGATGCACCCATATCGGCACCTTTACCCTGTTGAATCAGCACAAAGCCAATTAACAGCAGTGCTACAATCAGGTATGCAACCAAAAGCACTTGATAAATCATTTTCTATCCTCGTTAGCCTGCCGCCTGGCAAACTTGTCTAAATTCTTCTACTTTCAGGCTTGCTCCGCCTATCAGACCACCGTCAATATCCGGCTGAGCAAATAATTCTTTCGCATTCGATGCTTTAACGCTGCCACCATAAAGGATTTGCATCCCTGATGCCAGGTCCTCACTGAAGCTGGCCAAATGCCCGCGTATAAACGCATGAACTTCCTGAGCCTGTTCAGGCGTGGCTGTTACACCGGTACCGATGGCCCAGATAGGCTCATAGGCAATAACCGCTTTGCTTAATTGCTCTGCCGTCATCAAGGTTGTTAATGCATCAAGCTGAGCAGCTAAAAAGCTTTCCAGCTTACCCTCTTCGCGGGTTTTCAGCGATTCACCGACACAAATAATCGGTGTCAGGCCACTGCTGATTGCCTTTAGGGCTTTCTCAGCAACCAGTTCGCTCGACTCGCCATGGTCATCACGTCGTTCTGAGTGGCCCACAATGACATAATCGCAACCTGACTCAATCAGCATTTGCGCTGAGATATCACCGGTATGTGCGCCATTATCCAGCTCACTTACCGTTTGTCCGCCCAGGGCGAAGTCAGCGCCGGCAAAGTCACCAAGATAGCACGCTGGTGGGCATATTATGACCTCTACCGCTGCGCTATCAACACCATCCATTAGTGTCGAAAATTCTTTAACCAATGAACGGCTGCCGTTCATCTTCCAGTTTCCAGCTACGATTGGCTTTCTCATTTATCGTCTTCCAACTGTGTTTGACTTCATCCCGGCGTCAAAGCGGGCGTGATATTAACTATTCCCTTACGATTATACAAGTAAAAAACCGCAAAATATTGAGCTAAAACAGGCTAACTGGACACATTACGAACAGCTTCGGCGATTTTCTCCGCCCAGGTTGTAGAAGCCAGTTCATCATCTGACTCAACCATAACCCGAATTAACGGTTCAGTACCACTTTTACGTAACAACACGCGGCCCTGTTTACCCAGTGCACTTTCGGCTTCTGCTTTCGCCGTTAGCACCTCATCACTGTTTAGCAGATCGCTATCGGCATTTTCAAACCGGACGTTAACCAGCGTTTGCGGGAATTTTTCAAAACCACTGGCTAAATCGTGCAATGTCATATTGGCGCGCAGCATGGCAGAAATAACCTGCAGGCCGGCAATAATACCGTCGCCGGTCGAGGCCAGATTAAGGTTAAGCACGTGACCTGAGTTTTCGCCGCCGATGGTCCAGTTTTTCTGTTGCAGTAATTCCATTACATAGCGGTCGCCAACTTTAGAACGTTCAAAAGGCACGCCCAGCTTATTCAGCGCTATTTCCAGGCCGAGGTTACTCATCAGGGTACCCACTACACCACCGCCATTGAGACGGCCGCCTTTTAACGCGTCGCGGGCAATAATGAACAACACCTGGTCGCCGTCAATGACATTACCCAAATGATCCACCATCATAATGCGATCACCATCGCCATCCAGGGCAAAACCTAAATCAGCTTTATGTTCCAACACCGCTTCAACCGTGGAGCGCATACTGGTGGCGCCAACGCCTTCGTTAATATTCAGGCCATTGGGTTTAGTGCCCAGTTCAATAACCTCAGCACCCAGTTCAGCCAGTACATTTGGCGCAATGTGATAAGTAGCGCCATGAGCACAATCTACCACGACTTTGAGCCCCTGCAGTGATAGCTCTGACGGAAACGTGCCTTTGCAGTATTCGATATACCGCCCTGCCGCATCGTTAATCCGGGTGGCTTTACCCAGTTTATTCGATGCCACACAGGTCATCGGTTTGTCCATCATCTCTTCAATGGCAAACTCAATTTCATCATCGAGTTTATAGCCGTCAGAAGAGAAAAACTTAATACCGTTATCGTAATAAGGATTGTGCGAGGCACTGATCACAATGCCTGCTTCAGAGCGAAACGTTTTGGTCAGGTAGGCAATGGCCGGGGTTGGCATGGGGCCCAGTAAACCACTGTTGATTCCGGCCGCCGACAGGCCTGCTTCCAGGGCTGACTCCAGCATGTAACCTGAGATCCTGGTGTCCTTACCTATCAATACCTTGTTAGTACCATGACCAGCAAGCACCTTACCTGCCGCCCAACCCAGCTTAATAACAAATTCCGGATTAATGGCACTTTCGCCCACTTTGCCGCGGATACCATCAGTACCAAAATATTTTCTAGCGCCCATAACAAATTTCCTAATTATAATGTATTCATATAGCTGGCAACTTTCACAACATCAGCCGTTTCCTCGACGTCGTGTACTCTTATTATCTGAGCGCCTTTGAGCGCCGCAATGGTTGCCACCGCTAAACTGCCTGCCAGCCTTTTATCCACCGGCTGACCGGTTAAATTCCCTATCATGGATTTGCGCGACATGCCCACCAGTAACGGCATATTAAACCGGTGAAATCGCTCAAGTTCATTTAATAACTGATAGTTATGCTCAAGAGTCTTACCGAAGCCAAACCCCGGGTCAAGCAGGATTTTATCCCGACTAATGCCGGCCGCCTCGCAAGCTGCGATTTGTTGAGTGAAAAAGTTCTCGATGTCAGTGAACAAATCCTCATAATGCGGATTAGCCTGCATGGTTCTCGGCTGCCCCTGCATGTGCATCAGGCATACCGGTACGCCATATTCTGCCACCACCTCACGACAACCTGGCTCCTGTAACGCCCGAACATCATTAATGAGATCTCCTCCCACGGCCAGCGCTTCGCGCATTACCGGCGCTTTACTGGTATCGATGGAGATAACGATATCAGATTGAGCCCGTAAGGCCTCCACTACAGGTACCACCCGTTCGAGTTCTTCATCGAGGTTGACATCCGGGGCACCCGGGCGGGTGGATTCACCGCCAATATCAATTATTGTCGCGCCGGCCGCTTCCATCGCCCTGGCCTGTTCAAGGGCAGCTTGCAGGGTATTGTGCTGACCACCATCCGAAAAGGAATCGGGTGTAACGTTTAAGATCCCCATCACCTGGGGCTGAGAAGTAGATAAGGTTATCGATCTGATTTGCATAACGGATAATAGCTTACTGTAAATACAAAAAAGCGCCGGGGTTACCGGCGCTTTTAATTAATTGGCCTGAGCTTAGCCCGGCAGGTCACCAGGTTTTCCTACTGACGGCTTATCAACACCATCATCGGTAATCTCACCTTCTTTGCTGGGTGCGCCACCGCTTGGCTTATCGCCACTTGACGGACGGTCGTCCCAACCGGCTGGTGGCCGCACGTCGCGACGCGCCATCAGGTCATCAATCTGCTTGGCATCAATGGTTTCGTACTTCATCAGTGCATCTTTCATTGAGTGCAGAATGTCGATATTTTCTTCGAGGATTTGCTGAGCACGGTCGTAGTTGCGGTCGATCACAGACTTGATCTCCGCATCAATGGCGCGGGCAGTGTCATCAGACATGTTTGATGCCTTTGACATAGATTTACCCAGGAACACCTCGCCTTCTTCTTCGGCGTACAGCATTGGTCCCATTTTGTCTGACAAACCCCATTGAGTCACCATCTTACGGGCAATATCGGTGGCTCGCTCGATATCATTCGAGGCGCCGGTAGTCACTTTATCGTTACCATAAATGATTTGCTCAGCAATACGGCCGCCAAACAAGCTGGAAATCATACTCTCCAGGTGTTGCTTGGTGTGGCTTACCCGATCCTGCTCCGGCAGATACATAGTAACACCCAACGCGCGACCGCGAGGAATGATAGACACTTTGTATACCGGATCATGCTCTGGCACTAAACGACCCACAATGGCGTGACCCGCCTCGTGATAAGCCGTCATGGTTTTCTCTTCTTCAGACATCACCATGGACTTACGCTCAGAGCCCATCATAATTTTGTCTTTGGCTTTCTCAAACTCTTCCATCGATACCAGTCGACGGTTAGCTCGCGCAGCAAACAGTGCCGCTTCGTTTACCAGGTTAGCCAGGTCGGCACCAGAGAAACCTGGTGTACCGCGCGCAATCACCGATGGTTCAACATCGTCTGCAACCGGTACCTTACGTACGTGTACTTTAAGGATCTGTTCACGACCACGAATATCCGGCAGACCAACAACCACCTGACGGTCGAAGCGACCAGGACGCAACAGAGCCGGGTCGAGCACATCCGGACGGTTAGTCGCGGCAATAACAATGATACCTTCGTGACCTTCAAAGCCGTCCATTTCTACCAGCATCTGGTTAAGGGTTTGCTCACGCTCGTCGTGACCACCACCTAAACCGGCACCACGCTGACGGCCAACGGCATCGATTTCGTCGATAAAGATAATACAAGGCGCCGCTTTACGGGCCTGTTCAAACATATCGCGAACCCGTGATGCACCCACACCGACAAACATTTCTACGAAGTCAGAACCGGAGATAGTAAAGAACGGTACTTTTGCTTCACCGGCAATCGCTTTTGCCAGCAAGGTTTTACCCGTACCAGGAGGGCCTACCATCAATACGCCCTTAGGAATCTTACCGCCCAGTTTCTGGAACTTGGATGGGTCGCGCAGGAAGTCTACTAACTCGGCTACGTCTTCTTTAGCTTCGTCACAACCAGCAACGTCGGCAAAGGTCGTTTTAATTTGATCTTCACTCAGTAAGCGCGCTTTACTCTTACCAAATGACATTGCACCACGGCCACCGCCGCCCTGCATTTGACGCATGAAGAATATCCATACGGCGATAAGCAGTAACATTGGGAACCAGGAAATGAAAATTGACGTCAGGATGGACGGCTGCTCAGGTGGCTCACCCAACACGCGAACGTCCTGCTTGACCAGATCAGAGATCAACTGATCATCAAAATACGGGATGAACGTTTTAAATGTCTCGCCTGAGCGCTTAACACCACGAATTTCGTTTGTGTCGCTGCTAATCCGCACTTCGCGAATTGTGCCTTGCTTCACTTCTTTAAGAAATGTGGTGTAGTCAGTTTGTGCCCGGCCAGATTCGCTGGGAGAAAAACTTTGGAAAACCGCCATTAAAACTACTGCGATCACCAACCACAAGATTAAGTTTTTTGCCATGTCGCTCAATGCTACTAACCTCTGTAAAAATCATCCGGTCTCAATGTGACGCTAAATTGCGCCACTAAAAACGACCGGTGAGTGTCTCAAAAACGCGATAACTAAGCCTACTATACTTTATAACCGCTTGCTACCTAATACGCTTCTCTGTAACGCGCTCCGGGCAGATCCGGTACGCGTAATTTACTGGTTCAGGCGGTGTTTTTACTAACGCTGAAAAAATCACCTGAACACTTTCTGCGCTGTTACGCTGTAAGACTGCAAATCTGTTGCCAGGTTCCAGTCATTTACCGCGCAAATCCTTCGTTATCGTGAAAGGCAATCCCCTGAGGGATCTTGCCCGCTAACATTTCACAGCTGTCGTTTCACAACTGAGCTATTTTACTTTTCTACGGTTCAAGTAATCAATCTGTTCAATCCAAAGACTAAAAGTTTTTCGCCAATTGCACCTTGCCGGTTCAGCAAGTTAACCAACAACTGATTGAAATGTTCAATTAATCAACGGTTAGCCCTGACTTACTGCGTCTTTTTTGTCTTTACCGTACGATCTCATTAGGATTGTAGTCGAGATGGCGTTAGAATACGCTTTTTCAAGACAGACTTTGCACTTAAATTGTAAGAAAAACTTAAATAATGAAACTTTCAAATAAACAAAAGCAATTCCTTAAAGGCCTCGCCCACCCGTTAAAACCCGTTGTTCAGCTTGGCGGCAATGGTTTAACCGAAGGTGTTCTGGTCGAAATCGATAACGCGCTGAACCACCACGAATTAATCAAGGTAAAAGTGCCTTCGGATGATCGTGAAGAAAAGGCGCTGATTATGGACGCCATTATTCGCGAAACCGCCAGTGAGAAATTACAGGTAATTGGCCACACGCTGATTCTGTATCGCCCCAGCGAAGAGTGTAAAATTCAGTTGCCAAAATAAGTTATCCCATCACTTCCTGCACATTCCCTTTCCGTAAACGTTAGGTAAAATAAGTTTAACATTTTACTAACATTAAACGGAGTTGCAATGCAGATAGCCAACCATACAGCTGTGATCACCGGCGGGTGTTCAGGGCTGGGCCTGGCGGTTGCCAAACAGCTGGTGTCAATGGGCGCCAATGTTGTTCTTATCGATATCAACAGTGAAGCCGGTGCCAAACAGCAAGCTGAGTTAGGTGCTGACAACACCCTGTTTATCAATGCCGATGTCACCTGTGAACAAGCCATCAGTAAAGCGCTGGATAGTGCCGTGGAGCGCTTTGGTGCAATTCATTTTTGCGTAAATTGTGCCGGTATCGCCCCGGCGGAGCGTTTACTCAATAAACAGGGCGAGCCCGCCAGTCTGACGCGTTTTAATCAGACACTGTCAATTAACCTCAGTGGCACCTACAACGTAGCGCGGCTGGCCGCGGCGAAGATGGCAGAAAATGCTCCCCACCCAGACACGGGCGAACGCGGCGTGATCATCAACACAGCGTCCATCGCCGGTTACGAAGGCCAGATTGGCCAAACCGCTTACGCAGCAAGTAAAGCAGCAATTATTGGCTTAACACTGCCGATGGCAAGGGATCTGTCGAACCTGGGAATTCGGGTGAACAGCATTGCGCCGGGCGTGATGGGCACACCGCTACTCACAGCCATGCCGCAACAGGTGCAGGACGCGCTGGGTGCAAACGTGCCTTTTCCGGCTCGCCTTGGTAGCCCGGAAGAGTTTGCCCATCTTGCCCAGCATATTTGCCAGAATAGTTATATAAACGGCGAAACCATCCGTCTGGACGGTGCATTACGCATGCAAGCTAAATAACTCAAAGTCAAAATGAATTATCGGGCTGATGGCCAGCCCGCTACCTAACATGCTTGGTTTATTCTTCTGCGCCATTCACTGTACAGGCAATCTGATACAAGCGCTTAACGGCCAGGTCATTTACGGTATTTTTCGGATACCGGCCACGACTCGACAGCACACCGGCTTCTTTCTCCATCAGCAGTTCAAGCGCATCATCCACCGTTTCCACACTGTAGATAGCAAACTGACCTTTTTTAACCGCATCCACTACGGCTTTATCGAGCACCAGGTGTCGAACATTGGATTTGGGGATAATCACGCCCTGCTCACCATTTAAACCGCGGTGCTGGCAAACATCGAAGAAGCCTTCAATTTTTTCATTCACACCGCCCACTGCCTGCACTTCACCGTACTGGTTAATGGAGCCGGTGACCGCCAACGACTGCCGGGCAGGAATATCAGTAATCGCTGAAATCAGCGCCACCAGTTCGCCTAAGGAAGCGCTGTCGCCGTCGATATGGCCGTAAGATTGCTCCAGGGCAATGTTCGCGGATACGGTTAACGGAAAGGCTTGCGCGTATTTATTACCAAGATAACCGGTGAGTAGCATTACCCCTTTCGAGTGGATCGGCTGCCCGAGTTCGACTTCCCTTTCAATATCCACCACCCCACTGGCGCCCGCATAAACCGTGGCAGTGATCCGTGCCGGCGTACCAAACGCCGTATCACCAATATCCATCACCGTCAGGCCATTTACCTTACCGATAGCTTTACCCTCGGTTGCAATGAGCACCTGGCCCTCTTTTATATCGTTTAACAACGAGGTACTAACTCGGCCGGTGCGACGTTTTTTAGCCATCAAAGCCGAGTTCAAATGACTTAAATCTATTTGCTTATCACCCACTTTCATGCAGAAATAATGGGCCTCATTGAGCAATTCAATGACATCGGCAAAATGTGCCGACAGCTTTTCCTGATGTTCTGCCATGCGCAAAGAATACTCAACCAGGCGGTACATGGCAGGCTGGGTAATGCCTGTCAGGCCAAGCTGAATGATTTTCTTGCGAACCCGGCCAACAAAATCAAACAGGTTTTGCCGGGTTGCACTGATTTCATGGTCAAAATCAACCAGTACCCGAAACAGCTCATTAAACTCTGAGTCGTAATCCTGCAAGGTATAGTACAGATCGCGGGAGCCCATCAGGATAACTTTCACTTTCAGGTCAATGGCCTGGGGCATCAGTGTCATGGCACTGGCCATGCCCACGTCCTGTTGCGGCAAATCCATTTTTAACTTACCAAACTTAACCGCCAGTTTAAGTGCTTCCCAGACATAGGGCTGATGTAGCAACTGATCCGCGTCGAGCAGCAGATACCCACCGTTGGCCCTGTGCAGCGCGCCCGGGCGGATCATCTTATAGTTGGTGTACATTGCCCCGCCTAAGTGGGTGTACTCAATTAAGCCAAACAGATTCTGGTAAGTTGGATTGGGCTCATAAACAACCGGCGCACCACCTTCCAGGCTATGCGCACAGATAACATTTGGCAGAAAATGCTCTTCGAGGATCTCCCGGCGGTCACGTTCATCCAGCTTTTCAGCTTTAGGCTCTTCGGTCAGAAAAGCAATCACCGCTTCAATCAGGTGTGACTTTAACTGGCGCAGATGTTTAAGCACCCCGAGGTCACCAGAATACTTATGTTCCAGTTCCTTAAGCAGCGGTCGGATGCCGTGCTCTGCAGTGTCCCGGTTCAGCTTGCGTAACTGCTCAGAATTTTCCCGCTTCCACACGGGTAACGAAAGCAAACTTTCACTGAGCCGGTTTTCCAGCTCATCAATTAATTTATAAAAGCCTTCGCGCTGCTGCTCAGTGAGCTGAGCAAATTCACTGTCATCAATGGGTTTATTATTAACAATGGGAGCAAAACTAACGGTGCCCTGCTCTTCATGCATGGCCACTGAATTGGCCTGGGCAAAGCGTTCAACACTGTTAATGGCTTCATCGTATTTTTGTTCAAAAAGTCTGGATATTGCCGCTTTTTTACGCTGATATCCGGGATTGTCAAAGGCCGCCGGGAAGGTATCGAGTAACTCGTCCACCAGATTCGCCATATCCCGGGCAAATTCCCGCGCACCGCCAGGATGCATGCGCAGCACCAGAGGCTCGCGTTCTTCCTCGAAATTGTTGATAAAACACCAGTCATCGGGCGTGGCCAGTTTACTCACATGCCGTTCGATGTATTCCTTAACCAGGGTGAAGCGGCCGGTAGCGTGCTCACCCATCACATACAGGTTGTAACCGGTAGAATCGATATTTAAACCGAACGTCAGCGCCTCGCGGGCCCGTTCCTGACCTATAAAGGTCGAATTTAACGCCGCGTCATCTTTTAGTGCCTGATTGATGGCCCGACGATTTATATTGGGGGTGAGCTGTGTGGCAGGTAACCGCTCCCAGGTCATAGCTATATTCTTCTTTATTTACTCTCACTACAGTGAATCCTGAATCCCCTTGCCTGTCAAACCCTAAACTTGTGTTTGCTCAATTTCCATACTAGCCTGACCGATTGATTCGTAGCCCCGTGTTCGGAACCACCATAATGAAGTTAATAGCCTTATTTACCCTGCTGCTGAGTAGCGCCTGTTTGGCCAAACCAGTAGTCATTGCCGTCAGTGACAGTGGCTTTATTGTCGAGAATAAGGTCCACATTGATGCACCGACCGATGTGGTGTGGACTGCCCTTATCAATGACATCGATAAATGGTGGCCGAAAAGCCACAGCTGGTGGGGCGAAGAAGGGAAATTCACCCTGCAGGCAAAAGCCGGTGGATGTTTTTGTGAAATGGCAGGAAGTCGCTCCGCGCAACACATGCAGGTCGTATTTGTCGATCCGCAAAAAGTGCTGAGAATGACCGGCGGCCTTGGCCCCTTGCAGGGTATGGGCATGTTTGGCTCGCTGGACTGGGTATTTGAACCAGTGCCCGGAGGCACTCAGATTACGCTGACCTATCGTGTACAGGGTTTTACACCCGATGGCTTCAGCAAACTGGCGCCAGTGGTTGCCGAGATTCAGGGTATGCAGTTGCAGGGCCTGGCAAATTACCTTAGGAGCGATTAAATTACGGTCAATTAAGCCAAATATTCCGCTTCATTAGGTTCAGCCTATTGTGACATACGCCACCGCTAAGTTATTCTATGGGGTTATAATACCCATAATCTACTGGTGGTAGTGTTTAGACTCCTTTTCACACCCGCTGCCGGTACAGTTGTTAAAGTTAAATAAAGCGGAAGCCTCAGGTAAATGGCCGAAAATCAGTACAACCCACAAGAAATCGAAAGTGCGGTGCAGCAGCACTGGCAAGACACCAATGCCTTTAAGGTGACAGAAGAACCGGGTAAAGAGAAGTTTTACTGCCTGTCTATGTTCCCCTACCCCAGTGGCCGCCTCCACATGGGACACGTGCGTAATTATACCATCGGTGACGTAATCAGCCGTTTTCAGCGTATGCAGGGCAAAAATGTACTGCAACCCATGGGTTGGGATGCCTTTGGTTTGCCAGCAGAAAACGCGGCAATTAATAACAACACCGCGCCGGCCAAGTGGACCTACTCGAATATCGACTACATGAAAAACCAGCTTAAGTCGCTGGGCTTCGGCTACGACTGGGACCGCGAGGTCGCCACCTGTAAAGCAGACTACTATCGTTGGGAGCAGTGGTTTTTCACGCGCCTGTATGAAAAAGGCCTGGTATACAAGAAGAATTCAACGGTTAACTGGGATCCGGTAGACCAAACCGTACTCGCCAACGAACAGGTTATCGATGGTCGTGGCTGGCGTTCAGGCGCTGTAGTTGAGCAAAAAGAAATCCCGCAGTGGTTTATTAAAATCACCGATTACGCCGAAGAGCTGTTACAGGATCTCGAACAACTGGAAGACTGGCCGGAACAGGTTCGGGCCATGCAGGCCAACTGGATTGGTCGCTCCGAGGGCGTTGAGATTACCTTTAAAATGGCTGAGCAGGTTAATGAGGTCAGCGATTTAACCGTTTACACCACGCGTCCGGATACCTTTATGGGTGTCACCTATGTTGCCGTGGCTGCACAACATCCGCTGGCCGAGGCCGCTGCACAGAACAATGCCGACGTTGCTAAATTCATCGATGAATGTAAAAACACCAAGGTCGCCGAAGCAGAGCTGGCCACCATGGAGAAAAAAGGCTGTTCCACCGGCTTTTACGTGGTTCATCCGTTAACCGGCGAGCAATTACCAGTATGGGTAGCTAACTTCGTATTGATGGATTACGGCTCAGGCGCTGTAATGGCAGTGCCGGGGCACGATCAACGTGACTGGGAATTTGCTACCCGCTACGATTTACCTATCAAGCAGGTTATCGAGCCACAACAGGGCAGCAATGTCGAGTGCGACCTGAGCGCGTCAGCCTTCACCGAAAAAGGCGTATTGATTAATTCCAATGACTTTGACGGACTGGAATTTGACGCAGCCTTTAATGGTATTGCCGACAAACTGGTGGATCTGGGCTGTGGTCAGCGCAAGGTAAACTATCGCCTGCGTGACTGGGGCGTGAGCCGTCAGCGTTACTGGGGGGCGCCGATCCCTATGCTTAATCTGGAAAACGGTGAATCTGTACCGGTACCAGCTGATGAACTGCCTGTAGTATTACCTGAAGATGTGGAAATGGACGGGGTGACCTCGCCAATTAAAGCCGATCCAGAATGGGCCAAAACGACTTACAACGGTGAAGCTGCGCTGCGCGAAACCGACACCTTTGACACCTTTATGGAGTCTTCCTGGTACTACGCGCGCTACAGTTGTGCGACTACCGATGATGCCATGCTGAATCCGGCCAAAGCTAACTACTGGCTGCCGGTGGATCAATATGTAGGCGGTATCGAACACGCTATCCTGCACCTGTTGTATTCCCGCTTCTATCACAAATTATTACGTGATGAAGGCCTGGTTGAATCTGACGAGCCTTACAAGCGTTTGCTGTGTCAGGGCATGGTGCTGGCTGACTCCTACTACAGTGAAGACGAGAAAGGGAAGAAAACCTGGTATTCGCCCACTGAAGTATCTACCGAAAAAGATGACAAGGGCCGGATCGTCAAAGCCTGGCTAACCGCCGATAGTACGCCGGTTCAGCATGGCGGTATGACCAAAATGTCGAAGTCGAAAAATAACGGTATCGACCCGCAGCAGGTTATTGATCAGTACGGTGCCGATACGGTACGTTTATTTACCATGTTTGCAGCGCCACCAGAGCAAACGCTGGAATGGGTAGACTCAGGGGTAGAAGGCGCTAACCGCTTCCTGCGCCGGGTATGGAAACTGGTGAATGATCATCTTGCTGCCGGCACCCCCGGGGAGCTGGACGTTAAAGCGCTGGATAAATCTCAGCAGGCACTGCGCCGTGAGCTGCACAAAACCATCGAAAAAGTCAGTGATGATTTGGGCCGTCGTCAGACGTTTAACACGGCGGTGGCGGCAATCATGGAATTGCTTAACCACCTGCAAAAAGCACCGCAGGAAAGCGGCCAGGATATCGCCTTAATGCGTGAAGCGGTTAACAGCATTGTGTTGCTGTTGAATCCAATCACTCCGCATATCTGTCATCACCTGTGGGCTAAGCTTGGCCATACCAACAGTATCGAAACAGCGCCATGGCCGGTGGCTGATAAAGACGCATTGGTTGAAGACGAAAAGCTAATCATTGTTCAGGTTAACGGTAAACTGCGGGCTAAAATTACCGTCTCAGCCAGTGCCAGCAAAGAAGAGCTGGAACAACTGGCTAAAGACCAGCCCAATGTACAGCAGTTTACCGAAGGCAAGACCATCCGTAAGGTCATTGTGGTACCCGGTAAGCTGGTGAATATCGTGGCTAACTAATGCGCGGATTAATTGTTATCAGTAAAAGTCTGATCCTGATGATAACCACACTGGCTCTCGCCAGCTGTGGTTTTCATTTGCGCAGCGATAGAACCCTGCCAAGCAACACCGACTACCTGTACGTGCAGGCGACCAGTCAGAATGCGCCTTTGGTGAGAGCGCTGGAAAATCGCATGAATGTTTATCAAATCAAGGGCGGCCCGCAAGCTGCCCCGGGGCTTGAAGACACAACAATTACCCTGCGCCTGCAACCTGAGTCCCTGGACCGCCGGTTACTGTCAGTATTTGCTACCGGTCAGGTTGCAGAATATGAGCTGATATATGGTGTTCGCTATACCGTACTGTTTCCCAATGGCGAGGAACTGAAAACCTCTTTTGAAGTACTACGGGAATATCAGGATGACCCCGATCAGGTGCTGGCAAAATCGCGCGAGCTGAACCTGGTGCTCAGTGAAATGCGCCTGGAAGCAGCCGACCGTATCATTCGCTTGTTATCCAGTCAGTACGCGGGGCTTTAATCAGGTGCAGGTTTATCCCGATCGTTTCAGGCAAACCTTAAAAGAGGGTCTTAAGGGCTGCTATCTGGTCTTTGGTGATGAGCCTCAGCAGAAGTTTGAAATTCTGCAGGCATTAAGAGCAACAGCCAAACAGCAAGGCTTCGATGAGCGCACGGTGCTGGTAGCTGACGGCGAATTTAGCTGGTCACGTTTAATCGATGCGACCCAGAGTATGTCGCTGTTTGCGGCACGCCAGTTAATCGAGCTGGAATTACCTACGGGTAAGCCTGGCACCGAAGGTGCCGGTATCCTGACTGATCTGGCCGGTAACTTATCGAGCGATACTCTGCTCATCATCCATGGCGGCAGAATTGGCAAGGACGTGCAGCGAACCAAATGGTTTAAAGCCCTCGACGCCATCGGTGTATTCACCATCTGCTATCCGCTGGAAGGCGCGCAGCTTCACAAGTGGATCCAGCAACGACTGCAATCCGAGTCTTTTCAGTTTACCCCCGCCTGCGTGAAACTCATCGCTGACTTCAGTGAGGGCAACCTGATGGCTGCCGCCCAGGAAATTGAAAAACTCACCCTGGCCTACCCGGATAAACATCTGGACGAAGAAAAACTGGCCAGCGCCCTGGTGGATCAGTCCCGTTTCAACGTTTTTCAGCTGGTGGATATCATGCTCCAGGGCGATCGCACCCGCTGCGTTAAAATCCTCCAACGACTGGAAAGTGAAGGTATTGAGCCCAACATTATCATCTGGGCACTGGTGCGGGAATGGCAGACGCTGTGGAAGCTGAATCATCTGCAAAACAGCGGTCAGACAATCACCTGGCCGAAGCTGGGGATCTGGAAAAACCGCCAGGGCTATTACCAGCAGGCAATTCAACGGTTGTCCAAACAAGACCTGACACTGATTGGTGAGCAGCTCACCGAAGCCGACCAGTTGTTTAAGCAAACCTCTGTAGTCAGGCCATATATCAAACTTTGTCATTTATGCCTGTTGTTCACCGGTGTGCCGCTGGCGCATATGGCATTTGCTGAAAGTGCAGATACACTCTGATGCGAGCGTTATTAGGGGGGACCTTTAACCCGCCGCATCAGGGCCATATAAAAGCGGGACTGGAAGCCATTAATGAGATTGGCGTTGAGCGGCTGGCTTTATTACCTTGCAAATTACCACCGCATAAAACAGCGCCTGAGACAACTACTGCCCACCGCTTAAAAATGCTTGAGCTGGCCTGTGAGGATGAGCCCGCGTTATATGTTGAGCCACTGGAATTATCCTTGCCAGCGCCCTCTTACACGGTTAAGACACTACAGCATTTACGCCGCACGCTTGGCAATGAGCCATTGTTTTTTCTGTTGGGTGAAGATTCACTGTATAATCTGCCGAGCTGGTATCATTGGCAATCACTGACAGACTATTGTCATATTGTGGTTATGCGGCGACCTGCTTCGCCAGGCGAACCGGATGGAACACTGCGCGAATGGCTCATCGAGCGTCAGTGTACGCAATTAGAAACGTTTTATCACCAGCCTGCCGGGCTGGTGTATTATACCGACAGTCAGGACTATGCCGTGTCTTCCACGCAATTACGCGATGCGCTGACTGCCGGACAAACAACTGACCGTGTGGTGACTGACTGGCTTAGCCCGGCAGTCCTGCACTATATTAAACAACATAAGTTATACGGCACCATTTAAGGTGTTAGTGAGGAGAACTTTTGCAACACGAGCAACTCAAAGCGTTTGTCTTAGACAAAATTGACGATATGAAAGGACGGGATATCGTTGAATTAAATGTAAAAGGAAAATCAACCGTCACTGATACCATGGTTATCTGTTCGGGTAACTCCAAACGCCATGTCAGTTCGATTGCTGAACACGTGCAGGTAGAGGCCAAGCACGCCGGTCATGCCCCGCTAAATGTTGAAGGCAAGGAAACCGGTGACTGGGTACTGGTCGACTTAGGCGATATCATTGTGCATATCATGCAGGATGAAGCCCGGGATTTTTATCAGTTGGAAAAGCTTTGGGGTTAACTCCCCGGCCGACACGGAGTTTGTAAACTGTGCGCATACAGGTAATTGCAGTTGGTAATAAAATGCCAGACTGGGTGAGCACCGGCACCAATGAATTTCTGCGCAGGTTTCCGGCAGATATGCCGGTGACGTTTACTGAGATCCCGCCGGGTAAACGCGGCAAAAACGCAGATATCAAACGCATCCTGCAAAAGGAAGGCGAAGCCATGATTGCGGCCATTGGTAAGTCCGATAAAGTGGTCACGCTGGAAGTCACCGGCCGCCCGTGGGACACTCCAGCGCTCGCCCGCCAGTTAGACAGCTGGAAAATGGATGGTCGCGATATCAGTTTACTCATCGGTGGACCAGAAGGCCTTGCCCCGGCATGCTGTGAGCTGGCCGAACAACGCTGGTCACTCTCCCCTCTTACTCTGCCGCATCCACTGGTACGAATCATCGTCGCCGAATCTCTGTACCGGGCCTGGTCTGTTACCCAGAACCACCCCTACCACAGAGAATAATGCATGCCGATTAAGCGTCAGACCATTCGCGACCACACTGCTGAGGCAAATCTGTTTGCCCGCCGGGCAGTGATTGCCGGGTTGGTAGTATTTGCCCTGCTGGCAATGGTTGTGAGTAACCTCTACTTTTTGCAGGTAGAGCACTTTGAGGATTACCAGACCCGCTCAAACGGCAATCGGATTAAAGTCTTGCCCATTGCCCCTAATCGCGGACTCGTCTACGACCGTAACGGCGTATTACTGGCAGAAAACCGGCCGGTATACAGCCTCGAAATTATCCCCGAGAAAGTTGATAATCTCGAGCATACCCTGATATTTTTGCAGGCGCTGATGGGGATCACCGATGATGAGGTGGAAGATTTCAAACAGTCCCTGCGCGGACAGCGCCGTTTTAAGCCTGTAGCGCTTCGCACCCGACTAACAGAAGAAGAAGTCGCTCGCTTTGCCAGCCGCAGCCACCGTTTTCCAGGCGTTTCCATCGAGGCGCGCCTGGCCCGTTACTATCCGTATAAAGAAACCCTCACCCATGCGCTGGGCTATGTGTCTAAAATTAATAAAAAAGACCTGCAAAAAATCCAGGAAGCCGGTGAGGAGGCCAACTACGCAGCCACCTACGACATTGGCAAACTGGGCATTGAAAAATACCACGAAGACATTCTCCACGGCGAAGTCGGTTATCAGCAGGTAGAAGTAAATAGTCAGGGCCGGATTATTCGCACCCTTGATGTGCAGCCTCCCACACCGGGTCGCGATATTGTTCTGAATATTGATATTCGCCTGCAGCAGGCAGCGCAGGAAGCGCTCAAAGATCAGCGCGGCACCATCATTATTTCCTCCGCGCATACCGGCGGTATCCTGGCGATGTACTCCAATCCCAGTTACGACCCCAATTTATTTGTGCATGGGATCAGCAGTAAAAATTACTCGGCATTACTTAACTCGCCTGATCGGCCGTTAATTAATCGTGCCACCCAGGGGCAATATCCACCGGCTTCAACGGTTAAGCCGCTGCTAGGTTTACTGGGGCTGGAAACCGATACAGTAACACCAGAATACTCGATTACCGATACCGGTCAGTACCGCCTGCCCAATGTCTCCCATGTGTGGCGCGACTGGCGTAAATGGGGCCACGGTGAGGTAAACCTGAGCCGCGCGGTGGAAGTATCCTGCGATACGTATTTTTATGATCTGGCCTATGAAATGGGTATCGATAAAATCAGTGATTACATGTCGGAGTTCGGCTTTGGTGATTATACCGGCATCGACTTATACGAAGAAAGCGACGCCAATATGCCCAGCCGAGGCTGGAAACGAGCCCGCTTTAATCAGCCCTGGTACATCGGCGATACCATTGCGGTAGGCATTGGTCAGGGATACTGGACAACGACCCCTATCCAGCTGGTTCATGCTACCAATGCGCTGGTGAATTACGGTGCCCGGTTTGTACCGCAAATTCTGCAGGGTTACCGCGAGGCGGACGGCACCATGCAACCCGAACCGCTTAAATTTTTGCGCCCCATCGATATTGTTAACCGCGATAACTGGGATGTGATCCAGGACGCCATGTATCAGGTGGTTAACGGCGAAGTGGGCGGTGCTCGCTTTGCTTTTGCCGATACCCCGTATATTTCAGCCGGTAAAACCGGTACCGCCCAGTTATTCTCGGTTGCTCAGGGCGAGGAATATGAAGAAGAAAAAGTCGACGAGCGCCTGCGTGACAACGCCATGTATATTGGCTACGCGCCTTATGATAAACCGGAGATCACCGTGGCAGTGGTGCTGGAAAACGCCGGTGGCGGTAGTAAAAATGCAGCCCCCATGGCCCGATTGATGATGGACGCCTATTTTAAACTTTATCAGCCGGAACTCTTTGCCGCCGGGCAACAGACTAACGGAGAGTTATCCCAGTGAAGCGCAGCACGTTAAAAGAAAATCACATCAGCTTTTGGGATAGGATCCACATCGACCTGCCGTTACTACTCGGTCTGCTGGTACTAATGGGAGTGGGTCTGGTAACGATCTATTCCGCTGGTGGCCAGGACATGGCGCTGATTGAACGTCAGGTTGTGCGCCTCGGTATTGCCATTGGCGTAATGGTCGTGCTCGCTCAGGTGCCGCCCATGGCGTTCAGGCGCTTAAGTATTTACGCATACGGTGCCGGAATACTGATGCTGATAGCAGTGCTGGTATTTGGTGATATTGGTAAAGGCGCCCAGCGCTGGCTTGACCTTGGATTTATTCGCTTTCAGCCGTCCGAGGCGATGAAACTGGCGGTTCCCATGATGGTGGCCTGGTATATCAGTAAATTCACACTGCCACCACGGCTGCCGCAAATTATAACTGGTTTTATGCTGGTAGTGATCCCCACTATCCTAATTGCCAAGCAACCTGATCTCGGCACCTCCCTGCTGATTGCCAGCTCCGGTGTATTTGCTATTTTTCTGGCCGGCATGAGCTGGCGCCTCATCACTATAGTAGCCGGGCTCGGCGGTGCGTTTCTGCCAATTATGTGGTTCTTCCTGATGCAGGATTATCAGAAGCAGCGGGTTATCACCTTCATGAACCCGGAGAGTGATCCGCTGGGTGCCGGCTATCACATTATCCAGTCTAAAATTGCCATAGGGTCTGGCGGGCTTGAGGGAAAAGGCTGGTTACAGGGCACTCAGTCACAGCTGGAGTTCTTACCC
>CEQU01012725.1_pt1 | contig 20015 bp, 21 predicted proteins | sample 531031 | NCBI WGS metagenome assembly CEQU01 (sample SAMEA2621216, study PRJEB7988) | marine metagenome | isolation source: saline water (ENVO:00002010), including
ATAGGGTAAATCAGCCTTATCTGGCGTAAATAATACCCAGCCCTAAATTAAAAGGCTGCGAATTCTACCACCCGATGCCTGAAGATACAAACCTCAAAGGGATTTTAATTTGCGCGGGCCGGACTCGGGCGGCCTGGCATGGCGATCATCCAGCACTTTTACTGCATCCACTTCGAGTAAGTCACCAAACTGGGTGGTGGTAATAATGTCTTTATTCACGCTACCGGTGATTTCTACTATCAGTCCGTCGAGGCGATAGGACTCGGGTAAATGGCGCAGGGTATAGCGTTTATTATCGGTACTGATAAACGCAAAAAAGCCGCCTTCAAAAGTTTTGTACACGATGGTGCCGGTATATACCGCTGAAGCCGCGCTGGTCGCGGGCTTATTATTCTGGCTCACTGGGTCCTGGTTCACTGGCGAAGACTCCTTACTGTCGGCACAGGCAGTCAGCCCGCATATCATGGCTATGGTTAAGATTAATGCACGGAAAGTGCCCATTGATTATTTCCTTCTCAAGTTAACGCCTGATAATACCAGTATGCAAGCCATAGTCTGAACGGGCAATGAATTCCTGGGTAAAGACCGCCGCTTGCGGCTGAGCCTGGCAAATCCGCAATATACAGCAGAATTCAGGCCCTGTTCGCGACCATTATGTTAGAACAGGTTACTCATTGGGCTGCGCAGCGATGAGCGGTTTACTCTGGCTGCCAGCACCGATTTGCAATTGTCAGACACAATAAGGAAGACAAGATGCACTTTTCTTATTAGCTTATTGTACTATTTACCCTAGTGGCTAGCCTGCTTTCCCCGGTTCATGCGGCAGTCAGGAGCGACGCTATTGAACCTTACAATGCCACGCTCGACAATTTTGATTACCCTTTTGATGTAGGTAGGTTTACCTTCGAAAGCCAGGACCAAACGCTTTCGTTGGCTTATATGGATGTCAAACCACAAGGCGCTCCAAAAGCTACGGTAGTGCTGTTACACGGCAAGAATTTTTCAGGGTTTTATTGGGAGCGTGTTGCCAGCGAATTAGTGGATATGTCATTCCGGGTGATCATTCCCGATCAAATCGGCTTTGGTAAGTCAGGCAGACCTGAACATTACCAGTATACGTTTGCCGGGTTAGCCAATAACACCAGACAGTTGCTTGAGCACCTTGAGGTTGAGCAAGCGACAATGGTTGGTCACTCCATGGGTGGGATGCTGGCGGTAAAGTTCGCTAAGTATGTAAAAGATAAAACCGCGCGGCTTATTTTAATTAACCCCATCGGGCTGGAAGATTATTTAAATTGGGTGGATTACCAGGACCCGCAGGTGTTTCTGGCCAATGAACTTAACAAAACGCCTGAGAGCATTCGCCGCTATCAACAGAAAAATTATTACGATGGCAAGTGGCGGCCAGCTTATCAGGCGTTGCTTGAACCCCATATTGGCCAGTTAAAACACCCAGATTACCCGCGCGTTGCGAAGAATAATGCGCTGACATATAACCCCATTTTCAGCGAGTCTATTGTGTAAGATTTGCCGCAGTTAACGGTGCCGGTGTCCCTTATTATTGGTACCCGCGATCGCACCGGCCCTGGCCGTGCCTTTAAGAAGCCAGGCGGGACGTACAAACTCGGGCAGTATCAGGTTTTGGGCAAAGAGGTTGCCGATACCCTGCAACAAGGCAACCTTATTGAACTGGATGGGTTAGGACACATGCCTCAGTTTGAGAACTGGCAACGGTTTAAGGCGGTCTTTTTTCCATTATTTACTATCTAATCATCTAATCGGCATCAGGGGGGCCGGCAGGAGCCGGGCTTCCTTCTTGTTTGGGCTGAGTGTTATTCAGCTCGTCAAGTTTCATTCTGGTAAACTCTAACTGTTCTTTTAACAGATTTTTGTCTTCACCATTGGCATCCTTTAATGCTGCTTGCAGTGCAGCCAGTTGTTCTTCCAGAGCAACTCTATCCTGATGAACGGCTTCTGCTTCTTCTGCTTTATCAAAAATAACCGCTTCAGGGCGATTGTCTTCATGATTGGCGAACTTTGTTTTACGCGGTGCAGCGGGGATCATCACGCTACCCGGTTCCTGTGGTCGGGTATTGGTGAAGGCCGGGGAGACAATTTCGATACCAGCCTGATGTAAACTGTCTAATACTGCTTTATGCAATTTTGAACGCGCGCTGAGCATGCTTTTTACATCTGTTAGCAACCCGGCGATGCGATACGACACGGAATAGTCGCCCAATCCGATGACCTGGACAAAACTGTCTTCCAAACCGCAGTTACTGGCTGCTGATAACAAGTGTTTTTCTATTTTAGAATGGTGAATCTCATAGCCCAGACTTAGTTCAACAGAGATAATCGCGCCTGACGAGCGAACGACAGTCAGCGGACTATTAACCAGTACAGAATTAGCAAAGGAAATGAGTTCTCGGGTTTCCGTTTGAATTTCGGTGTCCAGCAAGCCCATTTCGGCAACCCGGCCAGAGAATCCATTGACCCTGACAAAGTCACCAATTCTAAAGGGTTTATTGAAACGTAACACCAGTCCCGCCATGACGTTGGTCATAATAGAAGTGGAAGAGAATGCCACCATACCTGAGAGTAATATACCGATCAGGGCGAGGATTTGATTCTGAATGGCTTCACTGACTGGTAATGTTAGTACGATTGCTATAATGCCAACAATGTTGGCTACCAGCATGGTGAGTTGGCGGGGGAGCTTTTTTTCACCGCTCAGATGTGAATGGCGCTTTAATAACAGCCAGTTTAGTAAAGATAGAAAAAGCGTTACTAAAACCAGGCTGACCAACAGAGGCCAGAACAGGGTGAATAAATTGGGCTGCAAACCAACGTCTCTTTTACGGTAGGTGTTTGCACCACATTAGCGGTTTATAATCTGCTGTGCAACTCAGCGGAGGCTGGGAACAGCACTGATGATGACTGCCCGATTGCGGCCGTCATTTTTGGCCTTATAAAGGGCGTCATCAGTTTCTTTGAGTAATGTTACCGGATCGGTATCTGCTGTTGGTATAACGCAATAAGCGCCAATGCTGATGGTGTAGCGTATTGGTTCTTCACGGTATTTCACCAGTTCGGCCGCAGCACTTGCGCGTATAGATTCGGCAAGTCTGGCTATATGTTTTTCCGTTTCATTGCAGACTAACAAACAAAATTCTTCGCCACCTACCCGGGCGGGTAGATCGCTGGCGCGCCCACTAACACGCTGGATCAGTGCAGAAAGTGACCGGATCACACGATCGCCTGCCTGATGCCCCAGGCTATCATTGACTTTTTTGAAGTGATCAATATCCATCATTAGTCAGCCAATTAGTGAATGACTACGTAAATGCCATGTAAGAAAGAGAGCGGTTAACCACCATACCTTAACTATAGCAATCGCTCACAGTTTTGCCTGAACGGGGCAAAATTCAGCCAATAAAAAAGCCAGCATAGCTGGCTTTCAGAGGATAAATGGTGATGCTTAGTATTCGAACATTGCCGAGATCGACTCTTCATTGCTGATCCGACGAATGGTTTCAGCAAGCATCTCAGAAAGGGTAAGTTGTTTTACCTTACCAATTGAAGCCATGTCAGCACTCAGTGGAATACTGTCAGTGACAATAATCTCATCAATTACAGACTCTTTAAGATTATTGGCCGCATTACCAGAGAAAATAGCATGGGTGGCATAAGCATACACTTTACGGGCACCGTGGGCTTTCAGCGCTTCCGCCGCTTTGGCCAGGGTACCGCCGGTGTCAATCATGTCATCAACGATAATACAGTCGCGGTCTTTTACATCACCGATAATGTTCATTACCTGGGCAACGTTGGCTTTCGGACGACGTTTGTCGATGATAGCCAGATCGGTATCGTTAAGTAATTTTGCCGTAGCGCGCGCCCTTACTACACCACCAATGTCTGGCGACACTACAATAGGCTCTACGAAGTCGCGCTGAAACATATCGTTCAGCAGGATTGGCGTACCAAATGCGTTGTCTACCGGGACATCGAAGAATCCCTGGATTTGCTCGGCGTGCAGGTCGATGGTCAGTACCCGGTCAACGCCCACGTTTGACAGAAAATCTGCAACCACTTTAGCCGTAATCGGTACACGAGCTGAACGCACACGGCGATCCTGACGGGCATAACCAAAGTACGGGATAACCGCAGTGATGCGGCCGGCGGATGCGCGACGCAGGGCGTCAATCATCACGATCAGTTCCATCAGGTTATCATTAGTGGGTGCACAGGTAGACTGGACAATAAAAACGTCCGAGCCACGGACGTTTTCATGAATTTCTACTGCGATCTCGCCGTCGCTAAAACGGCCGACGGTGGCATTTCCAAGCTTGGTGTAGAGGCGATTGGCAACTTTCTGGGCTAGTTCAGGAACAGCGTTACCTGCAAAGAGCTTCATGTCTGGCACAAGTGTTTCCTCAGTGCATTTTAAGTAGGAGGTGGCTGGGGTAGCAGGACTCGAACCTACGGATGGCGGGATCAAAACCCGCTGCCTTACCAACTTGGCTATACCCCATCAATGTAAGTCGTTCTGGCTCAGGACATCTCTTGTAATTTTAATTGTAGCGGTGAGGTATTTACGCCTTTGGCAACAAATCCGTGCCAGTTTCCAGGAAGCGCTTGCTGCACTGCCTTTGCCTGATCCGGGTCACTAAATGTAGCAAATACGCACGCGCCTGTGCCTGTCATCCTCGACGGTGCGTAGTGTAACAACCACTGTAATAATTTTGCAACTTCCGGTTGGCTTTTACAGACAATTTTCTGACAATCATTTTGCGTTGCATCAAAAGTATAATGCTGCCAGTCAATGGGGGTTGTATTACGTGGTAAGTCAGGGTGTGAAAACACCTCTGCAGTACTGATGTTTACCCCGGGGAACACCACCAGATACCAGCTTTCATCGAGGCTGACAGGGTGGATCTGCTCGCCGACACCTTCAGCAAAGGCGGTTTTGCCGTGTACAAAAATCGGTACATCTGCGCCCAGTTCTAACCCGAGTTGCGCCAGCGTCTCGGTGGACAGACCACACTGCCAGTAATAATTTAACGCCACTAATGTGGTGGCCGCATTCGACGAACCGCCGCCAATCCCACCGCCCATAGGTAACTGTTTTTCAATATAAATGTCGCAGCCTTGCGGGGTGTTTACGTGGCTTTGCAATAACCTGGCAGCCCGGTAGATCAAATTATCTTCGGTATTAACTCCGGAAATGGCGGTAGCCAGGCGGATGTCACCACTATCATTGGGAATAAAAGCCAGAGAGTCACCTACATCGAGCATTTGAAACAACGACTGCAACAGGTGATAGCCTTTATCATTGCGTCCTGTTATGTGCAAAAACAGGTTTAGTTTGGCCGGGCTCGGCCACCAGTCGAGACTTACTTGAGTGTCCATTGCGAAATTCTTATTTTTATCCACTGCTCAGGCTGAGCTGTATTAGTCAGTTTGATATTGTGCGGCAGGAAAACTTCGTCTACCTGCCCGTACTGGGCGTAATCCACCTGCCAGCCAGCACACTGTAGACAGCCTGGCATTAGCTGTTTGAGCAAACCGTTATCATTCAGGGTGTATTCGTCTCCGGCACGGGGCACGCCCTTTACCCAGCTCAGCAGCTGATCAAGCGGAATGTCCCAACCTGTGGTCTGATAGAGCAGGGCCGTGGCCGATGGGTCGGTATACACTTCGTCGTCTGCTTCCAGGCGTGCGCCGTCTGCTGTTTGTTCCATATCCACCAGGGTAACGCCAAGAAAGTTACTTAGCCTGAAAGTAAACAGCGGATCGCTGACCTGCCAGCGAAGATTGGCACTCACTGATTTTTCCGGCTCTCTGAGCGCCAGTTTGCCGTTGATATTCCACTTTTTTATGGCGTCGAGTTTTATCAGCTGAGCCGGTAAATTTATCTGGCCTTGTGGCGCCTGAGGTCGTGTGGCACAGGCACTGAGGAAGAGGATTAACAGAACAATGAAAACCTGACGAAACACGGGCTAACCTATAAAATCTATTGAGGCGATAGTTGAACATAGAACTATCGACACTTTCAATCATTTTGGCTTTTTCGTACAATGCCGCTCCATTGTAGCCGTAAACGAACCCCATGACCCTGATTGCCCTCGGAATTAACCACAAAACTGCTCCGGTAGAGTTGCGCGAAAAAGTTGCGTTTACGCCGGATTCGCTGGTTGAGGCGTTGTCGTCATTAAAGCACCTGAACGGCGTGGATGAGTCGGTAATTGTTTCTACCTGTAATCGTACTGAAGTCTACGTATCCAGTGAGACCAGCTGTGCTGATAAACTGATTGAATGGCTGGCTGAGTTCCATAATGTCGATGCCAGGCAGCTAAGCGCCAACGCATATATTTATGAGCAGGCAGCGGCCATTGAACATGTGATGAAAGTGGCCAGCGGTCTGGATTCACTGGTGCTGGGCGAACCGCAGATTCTGGGGCAAATCAAACAAGCTTATAATAATGCTAAGCATTCCGGTATGGTGAACACCCAGTTTGATAAGCTGTTCCAGCATACCTTTGCTGTGGCCAAACGGGTAAGAACCGATACCGAGATTGGTGCCAATGCGGTGTCGGTAGCTTTTGCCGCTGTGCAACTGGCAAAGCACATATTTGCCCGTTTACCTGAGCGCTCGGTATTACTGGTGGGGGCCGGAGAAACCATCGAACTGGTAGCTCAGCATCTTAAGGAACAAGGGGTACAAAAACTCGCCGTAGCAAACCGTACCCGTGCTCGCGCAGAAACACTGGCGGCCAGCTTGGGAGCTGATGTGATGACTCTTAGCCAGTTGCCGGAAACCCTGCACAGGTTTGATATTGTTATCAGTTCTACTGCCAGCCAGCTGCCACTTATCGGTAAAGGCATGGTGGAAGACGCGCTTAAACAAAGGCGCAACCTGCCCATGTTTATGGTCGACCTTGCTGTACCCAGGGATATCGAAGCCCAGGTCAACGAATTGGGCGATGCCTACTTATATACGGTGGATGATTTACAGCACATAGTGCAACAAAACATGGCATCCCGTGAGCAGGCTGCCGAAGAAGCTGTTAAAATTATCCAACAGCAGGTTATGAGCTATCTGCAATGGCAGCAGTCGCGTCAGACCGTAGATTTGGTAAAGCAGTACCGCGATCGTGGCAACCTGCAGCGTCAGGAACTGGTCGATAAAGCCCTTAAACAGTTGCAGGAAGGCAAAGCGGCCGAAGCCGTGGTAGAAGAGCTGGCCTACAAATTAACCAATAATTTATTACATGCGCCCACTCGCGCGTTGCGTGATGCATCAACACAGGTTGATCAACGCACCACTAAGTGGTTGAGCCGCGTGTTTGAACTGGACAGTGACGAGTCCAGGTAATCTGTATTTTATTTCAGGAAAAGTATGAAAGAATCCGTTGTCATTAAGTTGGAAAATCTGGTTGAACGTTTTGCCGAGGTGCAGGCGCTGTTGAGCGATCCCGGCGTCATCGGCGATCAGGACAAATTCCGCGCTTTGTCAAAAGAGTTTAGCCAGTTAGAAGACGTGGTAGCGGGTTTCAACGCCTATAAACAGGCAGAAGAAGATTTAGCCTCTGCCGAAGAAATGATGGCTGAAGACGACGCAGAAATGCGCGAAATGGCGCAGGAAGAGATGAAAGCAGCCAAGCAGGAAATCGAACGCCTTGAGGCGGAGCTGCAAATCCTGCTGTTACCCCGCGATCCTAACGACGATCGCAACTGCTTTCTGGAAATCCGCGCCGGGGCGGGTGGTGATGAAGCGGCTATTTTTGCCGGTGACCTATTCCGTATGTACAGTCGCTATGCAGAAGCTAAAGGCTGGCGCCTTGAGATGATCAGTGCTAACGAAGGTGAGCATGGTGGTTTTAAAGAAGTGATTGCCAACGTAACCGGCGATGGCGCATACGGCGTGATGAAGTTTGAGTCGGGTGGCCACCGCGTACAGCGTGTGCCGGAAACCGAGTCTCAGGGCCGGGTGCATACCTCAGCTTGCACTGTCGCGGTATTACCTGAGATCCCGGAATCTGAAGCCATCGAAATAAATCCGGCAGACCTGCGTATTGATACCTTCCGCGCCTCAGGTGCTGGTGGTCAGCACGTTAACAAAACCGACTCAGCCATTCGTATCACTCACTTGCCTTCAGGCGTAGTGGTAGAGTGTCAGGATGAGCGCTCGCAGCATAAAAACCGCGCCAAGGCGATGTCAGTGCTGACGGCTCGCTTAAACCAGATTGAAGAAGATAAGCGAGCGGCCGAAGAAGCCTCTACGCGCCGCAATCTGGTAGGTAGTGGCGACCGCTCAGAGCGGATCCGCACTTATAACTTTCCTCAGGGCAGGGTAACAGACCACCGGATTAACCTTACGCTTTATCGTCTTGATGAAGTGATTGAAGGCAATCTTGGCCTGCTGCTAGAACCTATTCGTCAGGAACATCAGGCTGATCTGCTGGCCTCGCTGGCCGACGATTAACCCGTGGATTGTGAGGATAGCGATGCTGTAACAATTGCTCAGGCGCTGGCCTGGGCATCGGCAGAGCTGCAAGATGGTGAGTCACCTGCGGTAGATAGCCGGGTTTTGCTTTGTGCTGTGCTCGATTGTGAGCGTACTTACCTGTTCACCTGGCCTGATAAAGCCCTGTCAGAGGCACAATATACACGTTTCAAAAACCTTATTGCTAAGCGCCGTGAAGGATATCCTGTGGCTTACCTTACCGGCACCCGGGATTTCTGGTCTCTGACCCTCAATGTTAATGAAAGTACGCTGATCCCGCGCCCTGAAACTGAACTGTTGGTTGAAACCGCACTGGCGCTTGAGCTGCCCGAATCTGCCTGCGTGTGCGATCTTGGCACCGGTACCGGTGCGATCGCGCTGGCACTAAAAACGGAGCAACCTGCCTGGCAGGTTACCGGGGTAGACCGCATCGCCGAAGCTCTCGAGCTGGCGGCGGCTAATGCACAGCTTAACGGACAACTTGAGGTGAACTGGCTGCTCAGTCACTGGTTTGCTGAGCTTCCGACAGACAGTCGGTTTGACCTGATTGTTACCAATCCTCCGTATGTAGAGTCGGACAGTGAGTACCTGCAACAGGGTGATGTGCGTTTTGAGCCGGTTTCCGCTCTTACCGCCGGTGCGGACGGCCTGGAAGATATCCGCGAGATTATTCAGTCTGCCCCCGATTTTTTAAGCCCGGATGGTTGGTTGTTAATAGAACACGGGTATACTCAGCATGAATCGATAAAAACGCTCTTTGCAGAGAGAGGATTTAGCGCTTGCCGGGGCATCAACGATCTTAACGGGTTGCCAAGAATTACCCTGGCTCAGTGGCATAAATCCTAGCTTGTACATAAGCTTAAGGGAAACGTAATTCTCACACAGGATGGAAATGCAGAATGAACGATGACGAGTTTTTATTTGTCGCCGATGATGACGAACCTGAGTCGAACGAAATAGGCTATTGGAAAGTTCTGATTGTTGATGATGAACCTGAAGTTCATGCCATCACTAAGCTGGCACTTAATGACTTTACGCTAAACGGCCGCGCACTGACCTTTATGAGTGCCTTTGATGGCGAAGAAGCCAAGCGTGTTTTGCGTGAGCACAGCGATATTGCGGTGGTGCTGCTCGATGTGGTGATGGAGTCTGACGACGCAGGTCTGAAAGTTGCTGATTATATTCGCAATGATCTGGAAAACCATTTTACCCGAATCATTTTGCGTACCGGCCAGCCAGGCCAGGCACCGGAAAAAGATGTCATTATTAATTACGACATCAACGATTATAAGTCAAAAACAGAACTCACTGCGCAGAAGCTGTTTACCGTGATCATTGCCGCGCTGCGTTCTTACCGCGACATTATTGTGATTGAAGAGGCCCGTGCCGGCCTCGAGAAAATTATTGACGCCTCAGCCGATTTATTCTCGTCACGTTCTTTGGAAGGTTTTATGCGCGGCCTTATCCAGCAATTAGCCTCCATCCTGGGTGGGGCAAAAAACGCTGCTTACATTACCTCTGCCGTGGCATTGCCTAAACCGGTCAGTCAGGCCGGCGAAATGTATATTTTTGCCGGTAACGGCGAATACGCAGGTAAAGAGGGTTATCGCCTGAAAGATTCCCTTAACGAATTTGAATACCGGCTGTGTCAGGATGCACTTCGGGAGCAACAGGTGGTTTATGCCGAGGAACTTTTGGTAGCTTACTGTCGCAGTGAAAAAAATCACGGCTCATTGCTGTTTTTAACCGGCTTACCCCGCCCGGTGAACGATATTGATAAGCGCCTGGTGCAAAAATTTACCGAGAATGTGCAACTGGCGTTTGATAATCTGCTCGACAGCGCCGAGATGAATGAAACCCACCACGAGATCGTTCAGCGCTTAGGCGATGCCATGGATAGCCGAGAAACTGATGAGTACCATGCCCAGCGCTTAAATCACATGAGCGAGCTGTTTGCCCGCCTGGCAGGTATGCCCGAAGCGGAAATTCAGCAATATCTCACCGCCTTGCCGCTGCATAACGTAGGAAATTCTTTCGTACCGTATTCGTTGTTGAATAAAGACGCACCGCTAACGGATGAAGAGTTTCACCAAATCCAGAAACATGCTGAATTTGGCTACCGGATTTTTAAAGATTCCAAACGGCCGGTGATCAGACTGGCTGCACAACTGGCCCGTCATCACCACGAACGCTGGGATGGCAAGGGCTACCCTGACGGACTCGCAGGTAATGACATCAGTTTGCAAAGTCGCATGTTGGCTATTCTTGACGCCTATGATGCGTTGCGTAATAAACGCAGTTATAAGCCAGCGTGGTCGCTGGAGGAAACAGTGGAAACCCTTAAAAACGCTGCGGGCAAACAATTTGACCCGGCGTTAATCGATCTGTTCTTAAAGCATGTCGACAGGTTTGAGGGGATTCAGAATCAATACGCCGGTTAATTGCTATTTGCCGGTAATAACAACAATAAATCAAGGAGTGCTAGTTATATGTACATGATGGCAAAACACCTGCATTTAACCGCAGTGGGCTTAAGTATTTTGTTATTTGTTATCCGCTTTTTATATGGTCAGATGAATCCCGGATTTCTGCAAAAGAAATGGGTTAAGATCGTCCCCCACATTATCGATACCGTTTTATTACTGAGTGCGATTTGGCTATGCGTTATTCTCGCTCAGTATCCTTTTGTTAATGGTTGGCTGACATTCAAGGTTATTGGCGTTATTGCCTATATTGGCCTTGGCATGATGGCATTGAAGCGGGCAAAGACGCCACCACTAAAATGGGGCGCATTTCTAGCGGCGCTTGTTGTGCTGGGATTAACAGCCAAAGTCGCTGTCACCAAACAGGTGTTTTTCTTATAACCGGAAATTGTTTATGACTAAAATTAATCAGGTAACCGTGGCTGACATCCCTGTTGCCAATGACAAGCCTTTCGTTCTGTTTGGCGGAATGAACGTACTCGAATCACGTGATCTGGCGATGCAGATTGCTGAACACTACGTAGAAGTGTGCAGCAAGCTTAATATTCCTTATGTCTTTAAGGCGTCTTTCGACAAAGCCAACCGCTCGTCGGTGCACTCATATCGTGGCCCTGGCATGGAAGAAGGCCTTAAAATCTTTGAAGAAATTAAGCGTACCTTCAATGTGCCAATCATTACTGATGTGCATGAACCTTATCAGGCAGCCCCGGTGGCCGAGGTGGTGGATGTGATCCAACTTCCTGCGTTTCTTGCCCGGCAAACCGATCTGGTAGTTGCTATGGCAGAGACCGGCGCTGTTGTTAATGTTAAGAAACCACAGTTTCTTGCGCCCCATGAAATGCGTCATATCATTAAGAAATTTGGCGAAGCAGGTAACGATAAGATTATCCTCTGCGAACGTGGTAGTTGCTATGGTTATAACAACCTGGTGGTTGATATGCTGGGTATGGATGCCATGAAAGAGTATGCACCGGTTATCTTTGATGCGACCCATGCGTTGCAGAAGCCGGGCGGCAGAGAGACTTCGGCAGATGGCAGACGGGCTCAGGCAGCGCAATTAGCGCGCAGTGGTATGGCTTTGGGTCTGGCCGGACTGTTTATTGAAGCACACCCGAATCCGGATGAGGCCAAATGTGACGGCCCTTGTGCGTTGCCGTTATCTAAATTAGAGGGATATCTGGAACAAATGAAAGCGGTTGATGAGCTGGTTAAACAGTTTGCGCCGTTGGATACCAGTGCTCAGTAAGTAATGAAGGAAGACCTGAAATGCCGTGCAGAGTGTCTCTGCACAGCATTTGCCAGGTGTGAAGGCCAGGTTTTACTCAGTGCGAGTATTTGCTTCCTGGTTGGGCAGCAGACTGCTTTCGCGAGCGATAAGCATAGCGCCGTTAGTTTTTGAGTGTTGTTGCAGGGTTTCGTTGACCTGATTGATAATGCTCGATTCAATGTCGAGCACGGGTTGATCAATACTGATTTCAACCGACACCATGGCAGTGTTAACAGGCTGTAATTGAGTTGCCTGTAGTTCGTTTGCTAAAGTGGTAACCGACCAGCCCATAGTGGCCAGCATAAAGACTGCTGTAAGTTGTTTTTTCATATTCACACCTAAATAAATTAATAAAGTTGGTTGTAGTAAAAATGTTAAAAATTAACATTTTTAAATTATCTTAACCTTCTGCGTTAAAAGAAGATTTTTCAAATTTCGGGTGAATAATAGACAGTTTATGTAATCCTGAAAAATGAAAAAAATTACCTTGTTTGGATTAGAAAAACTTATGAGTGTTTCATTGTCCTGTCATACTAGCCGTGGTGCCTGATGCAACGCCGTTTACCTCCCTTAAATGCGCTCAAAGCCTTTGAAGCCGCGGCGCGCCATTTGAGCTTTACCCGCGCAGCCGACGAGTTGTTTGTTACCCAGGCAGCGGTGAGCCATCAAATTAAGGCATTAGAAGATTTCTTATCGCTGAAATTATTCATCCGGCGTAATCGCACTTTGCTGCTTACCGAAGAAGGGCAGGCATACTTTTTAGAACTGAAAGATATTTTTAAAAACCTCCAGGATGCTACCGAACGGCTGCTGGCCCGCGGCAGTAAAGGGGCTATCACTGTTGCTACTCCGCCGAGTTTTGCCAGTCAGTGGCTGGTTCCCAGGATCAGTCAGTTTAGTCAGCTATTCCCGGACATTGATGTTCGCCTGAAAGCTATCGATTTTGATGAAGGCTTCCTGACCGATGATATCGACGTTGCCATTTACTATGGCCGCGGGCGCTGGAACGGTATTCAGGCGGACAAACTGCACACCGAATTTTTAACCCCGCTGTGTTCGCCTAGTTTGTTTCAGGGCAGTAAACCGCTTAAAACACTTTCGGATCTGAAGCATCATGTGCTGTTACACGATTCCAGCCGTGCTATCTGGAAAATGTGGTTACAGCATTTCAAAGTGGCCGGTGTTAACGTTAATCAGGGCCCGGTTTTCAGCCATTCCATGATGGTTATGCAGGCTGCCGCACTGGGGCAGGGGATTGCCCTGGGTAATTCTGTACTGGCCAAGCCTGAACTCGACGCCGGGCGCCTGATAATGCCTTTCGAAGAAAAACTTGAAAGCCGTGACGCCTATTATCTGGTGTATCATGAAGGGCAGGGTGAATCTGGTAAGATTGCCGCATTTCGTGAATGGGTAATCAATTTAGTTAAAGAGGAACAAGCTTTTGTCTGAGTGGTATGTCGACACGCCGGCTAAACCGGTAGCCACCGTTATTTTAGCCCATGGGGCCGGTGCCGGAGCAGAGTCAGAGTTTATGGTCGATATGGCTGCGCAACTGGCTGCACGTAATATTAATGTAGTGCGGTTTAATTTTCCGTACATGGAAATCATTAAGGAAACCGGCAAAAAGCGCCCGCCGGATAAAATGCCGAAACTGGAAGAGCGTTTTCATACCATGATTGAAAACGTGCAGGCTAAATGGCCGGATTTGCCATTGTTTATTGGCGGCAAAAGTATGGGCGGCCGGGTTGCCACTTTGATCCTGGAGCAATCCAAAGCGTTGGGTGCTATTGCACTTGGCTATCCTTTCCATCCGCCGGGCAAACCCGAAAAGTTGCGCACCGAGCATTTGCTGGTGCTGGAAAAGCCGCTGCTGATCGTTCAGGGAGAACGGGATACCTTTGGCCGTCGTGAAGAAGTGGAAAGCTATGGTTTGTCCTCTGCGGTACAAACTGCCTTTCTGGCTGATGGCGACCACAGTTTTAAGCCAAGAAAGGCCAGTGGCCTTACTCAGGATGAGCATATCCAAAGTGCGGCCAGACTGAGTGTCGCTTTTATCGAGGCACTGGTATGAGACTGTATGTAATGATCGGCGCTTTGCTGGCGTTATTGGGCGTAATGCTGGGAGCGTTTGGCGCTCACGGCCTGAAAAACATTCTGGACGCCAGCGCGCTGGCCACTTTTGAGGTCGGCGTGCGTTATCAGATGTACCATGCTCTGGCAATTTTACTGGTGGGCGGACTGGCCGCTCAGGCCAGCCTGGTATGGCGTAAGCGCGCGGCGTTATTGTTTATTATTGGCAGTGTGTTGTTTAGCGGCAGTATTTATCTGTTGGTATTAACCGGCCAGAAATGGCTGGGACCGGTCACCCCGCTTGGCGGCCTTTGCCTGATGCTGGGATGGGTAGCCCTGGTGATTGGCGTGATGAAAGGCGCAGATAACGGCGCTGACACCAGCCCTGGGAGTGATGACTGATGAATGACGCACAACAAAGTATCATTGCCTATTGCCGCCCCGGGTACGAGGTTGATACTGGTAACGAACTAACGGAACTGGCTACGCAAAAAGCGCTGTATGGGTATCCGGTATTCAAAGCCGGTGAGGGCTATATTCGCTTTCAGTTCCATGTGCCCGAACACGCTGAGCAATTTATCAATGAAGTAGCGGTCAGTGATACTATTTTCCCCCGCCAAATGTTTTTAGTGCTGGCCAGTATTGCCATTGAAGATAAATCAGATCGCATCGGGCCAGTTTTAAACGCTCTAGCGCAAAGTGATATCAGCCGCTGCGGTACCTTGTTTGTGGACTATCCGGATACCGAAGATGGCAAAGCGCTGGCCAAATTATGCCGTAAGTTTGCGGTGCCTTTGCGCCAGGCGTTACGTGCTAAAGAGTATCTCACCCGCAAAGAGCAACTTAATTTAGCGGCACTGCATGTTTTTTTTACCTCTGGCGAAGCCTGTTATGTGGGCGTGAGTCAGGCGAAAATGCGCAGTCCTTTTGAAAACGGTATCTGCCGTTTAAAGTTTCCTCCCAAAGCGCCAAGTCGTTCTACGCTCAAGTTGGAAGAAGCACTGTTAACCATGCTCAGTGCCCGTCAGCGTGAGGCAATCTGCCGCGCTGGTGCCAGAGCGGTTGATCTGGGAGCCTGCCCTGGTGGCTGGACTTATCAGCTGGTATCGCGCGATATGCATGTTGAAGCCGTGGATAATGGTAAAATGGCAGATGACCTGATGGCCACTGGTCTGGTAGACTATCGCGCCGAAGACGGTTTTAAATATCGTCCGCAGATGGGCCATGTTGAATTGCTGGTCTGCGACATGATTGAAAAACCCGACAGGGTGGCGGTGCTGATGGCGAACTGGTTAACCCGTAACTGGGCTACCCATGCAATTTTTAATTTAAAATTGCCAATGAAACGCCGCTATGAGACCGTACGCGCCGCAATTGAAGCGGTGGGATCACAATTAGCGTCAGCGAATATTAAAACAACCATGGTTATTCGTCATCTCTATCACAACCGGGATGAAGTCACGGTTGCCGTGATCCGCAAGAATTGATGTGATTTATCTTTTAAAACAGTAATTTAGGTGAAGGCGGCCGAGTTTTCGCTGGATAAGTTTTAGTCTTTTTTCATAAAGGACTATAAATCCGGTATGGAAATCCTATATAATCGCGCCGTTTTTTTTACTCTGAACCAACGAAAGTGAACTAATGGCAGACTTATCTCATTACAGAAACATTGGTATTTTCGCCCACGTAGACGCGGGTAAAACGACCACTACAGAACGTATTTTGAAACTTACCGGTAAAATCCATAAGACCGGTGAAGTGCACGACGGTGAGTCAACGACTGACTTTATGGAACAGGAAGCTGAGCGTGGTATTACTATCCAGTCTGCTGCGACCACCTGTTTCTGGAAAGATCACCGCATGAACATCATCGATACTCCAGGACACGTTGACTTCACTGTTGAAGTTTATCGTTCACTGAAAGTACTCGACGGCGGTATCGGTGTATTCTGTGGTTCAGGCGGTGTTGAGCCTCAGTCTGAAACCAACTGGCGTTATGCTAACGAATCAGAAGTTGCTCGTGTTATCTTCGTAAACAAACTGGACCGTATGGGTGCAGACTTCTACCGCGTTGTTGGTCAGGTTAAACGCGTACTGGCGGCTAACCCGTTAGTTATGACCCTGCCAATTGGTATCGAAGACGAGTTCAAAGGTGTTGTTAACCTGCTCGACATGAAAGCCTACATCTGGGATGACTCTGGCCTGCCAGAAAACTACGAAGTAGTAGACATTCCTGAAGACATGGTTGAGAAAGCCAACGAATACCGTGAGCAACTGGTTGAAACTGCTGTTGAGCAGGACGATGACCTGATGATGGCTTACATGGACGGCGAAGAGCCTTCTCTGGAAGACCTTAAGCGTTGTATCCGTAAAGGTACCCGCGATATGTCATTCTTCCCGACTTACTGTGGTTCTGCATTTAAAAACAAAGGTATTCAGTTAGTACTGGACGCTGTTGTTGACTTCCTGCCTTCACCTACAGAAGTTGATCCACAGGAGCTGACTGACGAAGAAACTGGTGAACCTACTGGTGAAGTAGCAACCGTATCTACTGAAGAGCCATTCCGCGCACTAGCGTTTAAGATCATGGACGACCGTTTTGGTGCCCTGACCTTTATCCGTATTTACTCTGGTGTGCTGAACAAAGGTGATACTGTTCTTAACTCAGCAACGGGTAAAACCGAGCGTATCGGCCGTATGGTTGAGATGCACGCAGATGAGCGTACTGAATTACAATCAGCCCAGGCTGGTGACATTCTTGCCGTTGTAGGCATGAAGAACGTTCAGACTGGTCATACTCTGTGTGATCCTAAGAACCCTTGTACTCTTGAGCCAATGATCTTCCCTGAGCCGGTAATCTCGATTGCTGTTAAGCCAAAAGATAAAGGCGCTAACGAGAAAATGTCTATCGCTATTGGTAAACTGGTAGCTGAAGATCCGTCGTTCCAGGTTGAAACTGATGAAGATTCAGGCGAAACCATCCTGAAAGGTATGGGTGAGCTGCACTTAGACATCAAAGTAGACATCCTGAAGCGTACTTACGGCGTTGAGCTGGAAGTAGGTCAGCCGCAGGTTGCATACCGTGAAACTATCACTACTCCGGTAGAAGATAGCTACACGCATAAGAAGCAGTCTGGTGGTTCTGGTCAGTTCGGTAAGATCGATTACCGCATCAAGCCAGGCGAGCAAAACTCAGGCTTCAAGTTCACCTCTACCGTTGTTGGTGGTAACGTACCTAAAGAATTCTTCCCTGCCATCGAAAAAGGCTTTAAGTCTATGATGGACGAAGGTGTTCTGGCTGGTTATCCGGTTCTGGACGTTGAAGTTGAACTGTTCGACGGTGGTTTCCACGCCGTTGACTCATCAGCAATCGCGTTCGAAATCGCAGCGAAAGGTGCATTCCGTCAGTCAATTCCAAAGGCCGGTCCTCAGCTTCTTGAGCCAATCATGAAAGTTGACGTGTTCAGCCCGGAAGACAACGTGGGTGACGTAATCGGTGACCTTAACCGTCGTCGTGGTATGATCAAAGACCAGGAAGCTGGTGCAACAGGTGTTCGCATTAAGGCAGATGTTCCTCTGTCAGAAATGTTCGGTTACATCGGTCACCTGCGTACTATTACTTCAGGTCGTGGTCAGTTCTCTATGGAGTTCAGCCACTACTCATCTTGTCCGCAAAACGTTGCCGACAAAGTTATCGAAGAAGCAAAAGCGCGTAAAGCTGCCAAGTAATTTGATATTCACTTAGTAAAGCATAATTAAAAAAACCCGCCTTCTGGCGGGTTTTTTATTGCCTGTTGGTTGACGCCACAACCACATTCACGAAATTGTTAGCAGCTAATTCAGGAAACCGGTAACGTCAGTCTATATCTTTAAATAAGTCAGTGCTGCACGAGGCCGCACTGATGACGCAGATCAACACCGCTAGCGGAAATTTATATTAGATTTGATATATATTCCGGAGGTGATCTATGACCGACCAAAAGCTAATCCTGCTGCTCAAAATTATCATGAGTATTGGCATCAGCCTTATTCTGGCAGGTGTTTACTGCCACATGTACAGCGAAACCATTGAACAAATGGGTGTCACCGGAATTGTTATCAGTGCTTGCCTGGTGGCAATCGGGATGATTCTTTCGCTGCCAACCAAAATGTATCTCACCTTTATTCTGGTAAAGCGGGAAGAAGATCGTAAAGTCCTTAATCAGGTGAAATAAGCATTTCATCGACAAATATGCCCATTGTTTATCGATAATTGGCAAATGCTGCTTTTTTGGTATACACCTTAATTATACGCTGGTTGTACCTGGCGGCTTTTCGCACATGCCCGGAAATCGCAGGATGGTGTGTATTTTTTAATATCTATGCACAGCGCAGTAATACGTTGCTTCTACATAAAACTTAACCGGTTTAAAGGAAAGGAGCTATGGAACAAAAGGATAGCGGAGAATTTATCAACTTGCGGGTGGATGTCGATCAAACCCGCTTCTATCGTCAGTGTTTGCTCGAACTTAACGACGTTCTGGATAAAGTGCTGGGCAACGATGAAAGCACGGCTTTTGTTGGCCTGGTTGCCAGTCGCCTGGCTGACTTCTTTATTTCTGCCTATCGTGAAGCCCACGGCCGTCGCCACTATTCACCCATGCAGCTCGCTCAGTTACTTATCGATTTAAAGGCCCGTATCGGTGGCGATTTTTATGTGTCAGACATTACCGGGCGCAAGATAGTCTTGCGCAACAGGCAGTGTCCTTTTGGTGAAGGTGTGCTCGGCAAAAATTCACTGTGTTCTATGACAGCCGGGGTGTTTGGCAAGGTCGTTGCCGAGAGTAATCAGTATGCGGCTGTATCGATTGATGAGGCCATCGCAAAAGGGGATGCACAATGTAAGGTAACCATATTACTGCAGGTAGAAGACAATTCTGACGGTCACTACAGGGAGTTTTTCGATGTCCGCTGAACCGGTTTCATTAATTGATAAGCATATCAGTACGGATGTGATTTTAAGCAGTATTAAAAACCCTGCGTTGGTACTCAGTTTGTCGGGCAAAATAGCTCGCCTCAACCGTCGCTGCCGACAATTTTTACCTAACGTCAGGGAAGGCCGTTTACTCGGTGAGTATTGTGAGGAGGCCGGGGTATTTGGTTCGCTCCGGCAAATGATCCGCCATGCTCGTTCTGCCAGTGGTTTACACCCATGCCGCCTACAAGCCAAACATACTGAAACGCCGGGCAGCTGGTTAGGCTTTTTTTCTGTGTTATGTTCGCAAATAACCCAAAAACCCATTGCTATTCTGCTTGAGGTAGACGATCACAAGGTTGAACGTGAAAATCGACTCCTGGCACTTGATCAGGATGCCGATAAACGACTTACCGCTTTGCGACAGTTTCACCAGGATGGCATCCATGACCCGCTAACAGGATTGAAAAACCGGCGCTACATGGACAGTTTTCTTAAAATGGAATGTGATCTGATTAAACGCCAGTCAGTTGGCGGCACATTGGTGGTGGTGGACATCGACCATTTCAAACGGGTAAATGACATCTATGGCCATAACGCCGGAGATACAGTAATCAGTGCGGTGGCCAACCGCCTTGAGAATCGTTTGCGTGATAGCGATGTGGCCTGCCGCTGGGGAGGGGAGGAGTTTGTCTTATTCCTGCATAACACCAGCGGTCACCGAGCTTTCTC
>CEQU01042381.1_pt1 | contig 19638 bp, 17 predicted proteins | sample 531031 | NCBI WGS metagenome assembly CEQU01 (sample SAMEA2621216, study PRJEB7988) | marine metagenome | isolation source: saline water (ENVO:00002010), including
CGTTGCCGAATGCAGTGTTATTGGCGTTCATGATGCCTTAAAAGGGCAGGAGCCCGTTGGTCTGGTATTGCTCAAAGATGGTTACGACATCGACGAGGATGACCTGCAAAAAGAGCTGGTAGCCATGGTCCGAAAAGAAATTGGTCCGATTGCCTGCTTTAAGCGAGCCGTAGTGGTGCCAAGGCTGCCTAAAACCCGGTCTGGCAAAATACTCCGTAAGCTATTACGCCAGATTGCCTCGAATCAGGAGGTGGCTGTACCATCCACCATTGACGATCCGGCCAGTGTGCCCGAAATCGAAGCGATCATGAAAGAGCAAGGGCTGGTTAAGGAAGGTACCGATTAACCATAAAGTTTCAACATCAAAGTTGCTCTTGTGCGTTCTTCGGGAGCAACTTTTTAGCCGGCGAAAGCCGGCTTTTTTCTTTGACTTCCCCGCAGCCCGCTTGCAAAATGCGGTCAGATCCATATCCGATAATGAGTAGTACGTGATTGCGTCTTTCACCACGCCTGTCAGTGATTTGCTGGCGAGTTATTTTAATGAAATGAGCCTGATGTTAATGGCAACCCTGCTGGTTGTTTATGGCGACATCATCAACAAGCAGGTTAAACGTAGCCTGAGTGGTCTGCACTTTATTCTGCGCAGCGGATTGTTTGTGTTGCTCTGTGCGTTTGGATACGGTGCGTTAACCTTATATGGTGCGCCACTGCTTCATCATATCTTTAAGTTCGTGGCCTACGAATACCGTGGTGTGGCATTTATTGCGGCGTTTATCGCACTCGGTGTGGCGGCGGAACGCAGGCGGTATATCTGATACTTTTTAGCTCAGTAATTTTCCTGCATTTGAGTTACTAGTCACACTGGCCACTCCGGTATACCCCAAAAGTGCTTTTATTCATTAAGTAATTTCTCTAACCATTTGGGCGGTGTATAGTCTCCCGGTAATTTCACCCGATACAACTGGAAGTTACCGTGGCTAATCAGGCGTTCTGGGTAACGGTCAAAACGTTGTTCAAAATCACCTTCTATTACATCGTTGCGCGCATATCTAAGTGTTAACTGACTCGCAAAATGGATACTGTCTAAAGAGATGGTTAACTCGCCATTCTTTTGCTTCAGCCCCTTGGGGTCAAACGTCATCGTTGTCTCATGGGCAAATCCTGGCCGATAGACTGTAAAAGTGGCTATTTGATCTGGCTGATAATCCAACGTAGCAAAATACAGCTGATCCTCATTAGCTCTTTCTAAAATGCCGGACCAGAAACCAAACCTGTTATGTTTATGTTCTGCTGCGATGGCTTTAATTTTATCGGCTTGTTTTGCAATAAACCGCTGTGGTGCTGGCGTGCTATTAACCCAATGAAGTCGGTAACCTGAACTTAGGATGGCACCAGATTGAAGTAGCGTCATTTCTGTTGCAAGCAAGTCGTCCTCAATATGGTAAGTCAGGTTGATTTTTAACGGTAACTGTTCGTCGGCTGACTGGGTGAATATCTGGCAGCTAAATGCATCGCATTTGATATCTTTGTTGGAAAAAGAAACGCGTTTGCTGAACTGCATACCTGAGGCAATATTAAAAGATGACAGGCTATGCTGACCGTCTGCAGCTATGTTTAATACCATAAACAAGGCTCCGGAGCGGTTAATTCCCTCCCAGGTGCCTGTTGGTAAGTTTGCTGGGGTGGATTGAGCGTGATGGGAAAGTGCTGGGGGCTTTTGCGCGACGTCGCCTTGAGGCTGACTGGTTGCTGATAATTGTCTGGCGCACCCGGCGATGGCGAAAAGCAACGCTATTGACAATAAAGCTTTCATTGAAATTCCTTATTCAAAGCAATTTTAGATATGTATTAACGTAATTCGCTACAAATCCAGAAAATAGCCCGCAATCAACGCGGGCCGTTGCTATTGTTAGTAATACATATCCGCATCCACCGCCGGAGCGGGTGGGGCGATTTCAATGACGTAATACATCGCAGCAATCACTATTACCACCAGTATTAGCGCCAGTAACAGGCGCGACGAAGAAATACCAGGTTCATTGGTAGGCTTTTTACCATGCAGCATAGCCGGTACCAGCATCTGCTTTTTAAATCGGGCATAAAATACTACTGCGATGATATGCAACGCAATTGCCGCCAGCAGAATATTAAAGGCCGTATGGTGAATAGAGTTCATGGTGTCGCGGGTGGCGTCGGACACGGCATCGTAATAAGGGCCGTTATTGATAATATCGTCGCCGATAAATAAGCCGCTGATACCTTGCAGCGCCACTAACAACAGCAGGGCAATCACCATCCAGCCGCCCATAGGGTTGTGCCCGGCATGTTCTGGCGAATTGGGGTTAGTCACGGTTTTTGCATAGGAAAGCACTTTGCCGGGGCCGGCTAAAAACTGGCTGAAACGGGCGTAAGTGGTGCCTGTAAATCCCCACAGTAAGCGGAATAAAATCAATCCAAGGGTGAAGTAGCCAATCTTAAAATGCCAGTCGATGGCATCGAAGACTTCGGCCGTTAGGTATTGGGCCACGATGCAGGCTACCAACAGCCAGTGGAAGAGGCGGGTCGGAATATCCCAGATAAGACGTTTTTCCATTTCTATAAGTCCTGTAATAAATCTTTTGGTGTTAAGCGTGATTAGTTTTTTGCGGCGCAATAGGTCCTTATTGAACCCGGACAGGTAGCAAAGTTCAACCATTTGTGGGTTTTCATCTGTACGGCTATCAGGCACAATTCGCCCATCAACAGTCACATTGCCCGGAAAACTGTCTCTACAGTCAACCAAGGGCACCTTAAATAAGCAAGCAGGTTTTCGATGAAAGTAGGTCTTTTTGGCGCCAATGGTCGGATGGGACGGGTATTGATTGAAGCGCTCAATGAACATGATACCGCCTCATTAAGTGTTGCATCGGTTCGTGATGACTCTCCGTGGGTCGGTATGGACGTTGGTGAACTGGCGGGCATAGGTAAACTGGAAACCGTCTGTAGCGCTTTGTCTTTGATTGATCCGACAGACGTTGATGTGATGATCGATTTTACCCTGCCTGCTGCATTCGAAAGTAACCTCAAGTGGTGTGTGACCAATAACAAGCCTGTGGTCATTGGCACTACCGGTTTGTCAGCCGCACAGCTGGATTTACTGGCTGATGCAGCAACCAAAATTCCGGTGGTATTTGCCGCAAATTACAGTGTTGGGGTGAATTTAATGTTATCCCTGGTAAAACAGGCTGCCCGTGCATTGGGCGCAACTGCAGATATCGAGATTTTAGAGGCGCACCACCGCTTTAAACAGGATGCGCCGTCGGGTACCGCCATGGCGATTGGTGAAGCTATTGCTGACGAGCTGGGTCGCGACCTGTCAACCTGCGCTGTTTATGGCCGCGAGGGCAAAACACCGCCGCGAGACCACAACACTATTGGCTTTGCCACTGTTCGCGCCGGTGACGTAGTGGGTGAGCATACTGCTTTGTTCGCGGATATTGGTGAACGCCTGGAGATTACCCATAAGGCTTCCAGTCGCTTAACTTTTGCCCGTGGTGCAGTGCAGGCTGCCATGTGGCTGTCGCAGCAGGATGCCGGCCAGTACGGCATGAATGACGTATTGTCTTTAAATCAATAATAAATAGAAACGGCAGAAAATGGCCCAATGAATTGCTTTTTTTGGCATCTTTGCGTGAATTTATAGCTTAACGGGTTGTTTTGATAATTTTTCCAGATCGGAATAGACCTTTAAAGTCTCTTAAGCTATAATCCACGGAATTTGCCAAAAATTAGTGTTGAAACCGCTGCTGCATTAGCTTTAGCTGCAGTTTGAGCACATATTCATTAGCTGCAAATTCTAGTAAACGGGATGTAAATTGAATATTACCTCCCGTTTTTTGTGAGTGTTATTTAAAACTCTCGGTTATCCTTAATTTGGAGGTTGACTTGGCTAATTCCGCCCTTCTGGTCTTAGAAGATGGTTCTGTGTTTAAGGGTACTGCTATTGGTGCTCAAGGTATGTCAGTTGGTGAAGTAGTATTTAATACATCAATGACGGGCTACCAGGAAATTCTGACCGACCCTTCTTACGCTGAACAAATTGTTACTCTTACTTATCCCCATATCGGCAATACCGGTACCAACCAGGACGATGTTGAATCAAACAAAATCTGGTCAAAAGGTCTGGTTATAAGAGATCTCCCTCTCGTTGCCAGCAATTTTCGAAATGAACAAACGCTGTCTGATTATCTCAAAGCCAACAATGTAGTGGGCATTGCAGATATCGACACTCGTCGCTTAACGCGCATTCTGCGCGACAAAGGCGCGCAAAACGGTTGCATCATCTGCACCGACGCGCTGGATGAAGCGGCGGCGCTGGAAAACGCCAAAGCGTTCCCCGGCCTCAAAGGAATGGATTTAGCTAAAGTGGTTTCGACCTCAGAAATCACCGAATGGACCAGCGGTGTATGGGAGCTTGAAGGCGGCTATAAAGACGGTGCGGATTATAAATACCATGTAGTGGCTTACGACTACGGTGCCAAACACAACATCCTGCGTATGTTGGTTGACCGCGGCTGTAAGTTAACGCTGGTGCCGGCACAAACCTCAGCCGAAGACGTCCTGGCGATGAATCCGGACGGTGTGTTCCTGTCAAACGGCCCGGGCGACCCTGAGCCATGTGACTATGCTATTGAAGCGATTAAAACTATCGTCGACACCGGTTTACCGGTATTCGGTATCTGTTTAGGCCACCAGTTACTGGCTCTGGCCAGCGGTGCTAAAACGGTCAAAATGAAGTTTGGTCACCATGGTGCCAACCACCCGGTAAAAGACCTGGAACGTGACGTGGTGATGATCACCAGTCAGAACCACGGTTTTGCGGTTGATGAAGCAAATCTGCCAGACAATCTTAAAGTGACGCACGTGTCGTTGTTTGATAAATCCCTGCAGGGTATTCATCGTATCGACAAACCAGCGTTCAGCTTCCAGGGTCACCCTGAAGCGAGCCCTGGTCCGCACGATGCAGCTGCATTATTTGATCACTTTATCGACTTAATCGAACAGTCAAAGCAGTAGGAACTTGCCCCAATGCCAAAACGTACCGACCTAAAAAGTATCCTAATCCTCGGCGCCGGGCCTATCGTTATCGGTCAGGCCTGTGAATTTGACTATTCAGGTGCCCAGGCGTGTAAAGCCCTTCGTGAAGAAGGCTACCGCGTAATTCTGGTTAACTCTAACCCTGCCACCATCATGACCGACCCGGAAATGGCCGATGCCACGTACATTGAGCCGATTCACTGGGAAGTGGTGCGCAAGATTATCGAGAAAGAACGGCCTGATGCGATCCTGCCTACTATGGGCGGTCAGACTGCACTGAACTGTGCGCTGGATCTGAACCGCGAAGGCGTACTGGACGAATTTAATGTAGAGCTGATTGGCGCCACGGCTGATGCTATTGACAAAGCGGAAGACCGCGAACGTTTCGATAAAGCCATGAAGTCTATTGGCCTGGAGTGCCCGCGTGCAGAAATCGCCCACTCGATGGAACAGGCTCACGATGTGTTAAGCCGTATCGGCTTCCCATGTATCATCCGTCCATCATTTACTATGGGTGGTTCCGGCGGTGGTATCGCGTATAACATCGATGAGTTTAATGAAATCTGTACCCGCGGTCTGGATTTATCACCGACCAACGAATTGTTGATTGATGAATCACTGATTGGCTGGAAAGAGTACGAGATGGAAGTGGTCCGCGATAAAGCCGACAACTGTATCATCGTTTGTACCATTGAAAACTTCGACCCGATGGGCGTGCACACCGGTGACTCGATTACCGTAGCACCTGCGCAAACCCTGACCGACAAAGAATTCCAGATTATGCGTAATGCAGCCATGGCTGTACTGCGTGAAATCGGCGTGGAAACCGGTGGCTCAAACGTACAGTTTGGCGTCGATCCGAAAACCGGCCGTCTGGTAATCATTGAGATGAATCCACGGGTATCACGCTCATCAGCGCTGGCCTCTAAAGCAACCGGTTTCCCGATTGCTAAGGTAGCAGCTAAGCTGGCTGTAGGTTACACCCTGGACGAACTGGCAAACGATATCACTGGCGGTTTAACGCCTGCATCGTTTGAGCCGGCCATCGACTACGTAGTCACTAAGATCCCACGCTTTAACTTTGAGAAGTTTGCGGGTTCTAATGACCGTCTGACTACTCAGATGAAGTCTGTTGGTGAAGTGATGGCGATTGGTCGTAACCAGCAGGAATCACTGCAAAAAGCCCTGCGCGGCCTGGAAGTGGGCGCGACGGGTCTTGATCCAATGCTTGACCTTGACGATCCGGAAGCACAGAACAAGCTGGTTTACGAACTGCGTCAACCGGGTGCAGAGCGTATCTGGTACATCGGCGATGCTTTCCGTTCCGGCATGAGTGTAGAAGAAGTCTTTAAACTGACTAACATCGACCGCTGGTTCTTGGTGCAGTTAGAAGAACTGGTGCTGCTTGAACAAAAAGTGGCTGAGCTGGGTGTGGCCAATATCGATGACAATCTGATGACCACCCTCAAGCGCAAAGGTTTCTCTGATGCCCGTCTGGCAGACCTTACGGCAGTAGCCGAAAGCGACGTCCGCGACCTGCGTTTAGGCATGGGCATTAAGCCGGTGTACAAGCGCGTTGATACCTGTGCCGCTGAGTTTGCTACCAGCACAGCCTACATGTATTCAACTTATGATGAAGAGTGTGAAGCTGCGCCTTCTGACAAAGAAAAGATCATGGTATTGGGCGGTGGTCCAAACCGTATCGGTCAGGGTATCGAATTCGATTACTGCTGCGTACACGCGGCGCTGTCGATGCGTGAAGACGGTTATGAAACCATTATGGTTAACTGTAACCCGGAAACCGTGTCTACCGACTACGACACCTCAGATCGCCTCTACTTCGAACCGGTAACGCTGGAAGATGTACTGGAAATCGTTGCCGTTGAACAGCCTAAAGGCGTTATCGTGCAGTACGGCGGTCAGACCCCGCTTAAACTGGCCCGTGCCCTGGAAGCTAACGGTGTACCTATTATCGGTACTTCACCAGAAGCTATTGATCGCGCTGAAGACCGTGAGCGTTTCCAGCAAATGGTTAACAAACTGGCCCTGAAGCAGCCTGCTAACGCCACCGTTAGCAACATGGAACAGGCGCTTGAGAAAGGCAAGGAAATTGGCTTCCCGCTAGTGGTTCGCCCTTCTTACGTATTAGGTGGTCGTGCGATGGAAATCGTCTACGACTTAAAAGACCTGAAACGGTACCTGAACGAAGCGGTGAAAGTGTCTAACGACTCACCGGTATTGCTGGACCGCTTCCTGGACGACGCTATCGAAGTCGATATCGATGCAGTATGCGACGGTACGGACGTAGTGATTGGCGGTATCATGGAGCACATCGAACAAGCCGGTGTTCACTCTGGTGACTCTGCCTGTTCACTGCCTCCGCACTCACTGCCAAAAGACATTCAGGACGTAATGCGCGAGCAGGTTAAGGCAATGGCTCTTGAGCTTGGCGTAGTTGGCCTGATGAATACGCAGTTTGCGATTAAAGATGGCGAAGTCTATCTGATTGAGGTAAACCCTCGTGCCGCGCGTACCATTCCGTTTGTATCGAAAGCCACAGGTGTACCTCTGGCCAAGATTGCAGCACGGGTAATGGCGGGTAAATCTCTCAAAGAACAAGGCTTTACTGAAGAAGTTATTCCACCGTTCTACTCGGTGAAAGAAGTGGTACTGCCATTTGCTAAGTTCCAGGGTGTGGATCCGCTGTTAGGCCCTGAAATGCGCTCAACCGGTGAGGTAATGGGCGTAGGTGATACCTTTGAGGAAGCCTATGCTAAGGCAAACCTTGGTGCTGGTGCACCGCTGCCTGCTTCAGGTAAAGCGTTGTTATCCGTGCGTCAAACCGATAAGCCTAAACTGGCAGAGCTCTCCAAAGCGTTAATCGCGAAAGGCTTTACCATTGAGTGTACCAGCGGTACTGCAGAATCTCTGCGGGCGCAGGGTATTGAAGTCTCGGTGGTGAATAAGCTTTCTGAAGGTCGTCCGAACATTGTGGATGCAATTAAGAATGGTGAATATTCTTACATTGTAAACACAACCGAAGGACGTCAGGCGATTACCGACTCGGTGTACATTCGCCGTGAAGCGTTGCTCAACAAAGTGACCTACACTACGACTATGAATGCTGCTTTTGCCACTGTTCAGGCAAAATCCGCTGACGATCGCGGTAAAGTCACCTCGGTGCAGGAGTTGCACGCCAGAATAAACGGGTAATGACAAAAAGCAGGATCCTGTGTATTCTTCTTTAACGCATTAATTCGTTATTAACTATTGAAAAATGCGCCCACCGGGCGCATTTTTTTGTTTCAGGTAAACTATTTCCAGGTAAGTGAGAATAACAACATGACTCAATATCCTATGACTGCACGTGGTGCTGAGATGCTTCGCGAGGAGTTGAATCAACTTAAATCGGTAGAGCGTCCTAAAATTATCGCCTCAATAGCGGAAGCCCGCGAACATGGCGACTTAAAAGAAAACGCTGAGTATCACGCCGCCCGTGAACAGCAAAGCTTCTGTGAAGGCCGCATTCAGGACATCGAAGGTAAACTGTCTAATGCACAAATCATCGATGTCACTAAAATGCCTAACAATGGCAAAGTTATCTTTGGGGCTACGGTGACCATTCTTAACGTTGATAACGATAAAGAAACCACTTATCGCATCGTGGGTGACGATGAAGCCGACATTAAACAAAACCTGATTTCCGTTAACTCGCCAATCGCCCGCGGCCTGATTGGTAAAGAGCTCGACGATATGGTGAACATTAAAACGCCGGCTGGCACCGTTGAATACGAAATCATCGAAGTCGAATATATTTAATCATTTCTAAGAGCTGCTTTCGCAGCTCTTATTTTTTGCCCCTTTGTTTTACGCCCTGTATTAAACGGATTTATATGAAAGACACCAACACCGACGAAATTCAAACCCTCGACTCGAAAGTGGTTTATCAGAATCGCTGGATGACCGTGCGCGAAGATACTATTGGTCGTGATGACGGTTACCGCGGGATCTATGGGGTTGTGGACAAGCCGGACTTTGTGGTGGTGATAGCCATTGATGGCGACGATGTTTACCTTGTCGAACAATATCGTTATCCGGTAAAAGGCCGTCATCTCGAATTTCCCCAGGGGGCGAAAGAGGGCGCAGAAACCTTTGACGCACTGAGCGTTGCTAAGGCCGAATTAAGAGAAGAATGCGGTTTGCTGGCAGCCGACTGGCAGTACGTTGGCGAACAGTTTCTGGCCTATGGTATGTGTTCCCAGCGCTATCATATTTTCGTGGCGAAAACCCTCACCAAAACGGCTCAGGAACTCGAAGAAGAAGAGCAGGGGCTCACTGTGCATAAGCTGCCGCTGGCAGAAGTAAAAGCCCGCATAGTTAACGGTGAGATGATGGATTCAACCACCTGTAATGCGTTTGGACTGGCAACACTTAAAGGCTATCTTTAATCATGCCAGCCGAATCGCTGCAAATCAGGGTAGACGATTTATCCGGTGGTGATGTTATTGCGTTGCTCGAGGAACATCTGGCTGATATGTATGCGACATCGCCACCTGAGTGCGTTCATGCTCTCGACGTTGATAAACTCCAAGCGCCGGACATTACCTTTTTTGCGGCTCGCTCCGGGCATAAACTGCTGGGTTGCATCGCTTTGAAGCACCTTAACGCCGCTCAGGCCGAAATCAAATCCATGCGTACACCAGCCAGTGCACGGCGCACTGGTACAGGTAAGAGATTACTTGAGCATGTTATTGATTATGCCACAAATACCGGCTATCAAAGCTTATGGCTGGAAACGGGCACCATGGACTTTTTTGCTCCGGCCAGACAGTTATATCAGCGCTACGGATTTCAATTTTGTGGGCCATTTGCCGACTATCAGGCCGATCCCAACAGTTGTTTTATGTGCAAAACTTTATAATCGCCAGGCGCTATGGTTTTAACCGGTCGGCCTGACAGGGGCCCTGAACCCTTTTTCCATTAATTCAGATCAAGCATTGCTTCACTTTACCTTGTGTTCACCAATGCTCTCCAGCACACTCATCTACAGGCGATATATTAACCACTTATACGACCTATAAACACTGTTTATGGCAGATGGGATGATGACAGCATGTTAATTTAGTGTGATAGCAGTATTCATACAACTTATAGGTTGCATAAGTGAAACTTAATTTTATGCATAAAATAGAATATATATTGATATTTAGTCGTAAAAAATGATTTTTTATGCAATTCAAACAGTTGTTTATATTGTCTTTTAGCAACTGCCGTGATACTAATCTGTTTCCAAAATAATGCCCGGGAAAAGCAATGACTACACCGATTTCAGAATTACTAATGGAAGCTGGCAATTTACTGCTGGTGGGAATGGGCTTTGTTTTTGTGTTTCTGACAATCCTCATTTTCGCGGTAAACGCACTCAAGGCTTTTTGTGAGCGTTTCCCTGGTCAGGAGCCGCAGGCGCCGGTAAGAGCGTCGGGCACGAAAGCCACTTCAACAGCTGCCGCCGATAACAATGTTATCGCTGCCATATCTGCTGCTGTGCACGCGCACAGAAACGCAAAGAATAAATAACACACTTTAGGAGAACACATGTCTAAGCCACTGGCGATTACCGAACTGGTGCTTCGGGATGCGCACCAATCACTGCTAGCAACCAGAATGCGTCTGGACGATATGCTACCCATCGCTGAAAAGCTTGATAACGCGGGTTATTGGTCGATCGAGTCCTGGGGTGGTGCCACCTTCGATTCATGTATCCGTTATCTGGGTGAAGATCCGTGGGAACGCATCCGTGAGCTGAAAAAAGCCATGCCAAAGACCCCTCAGCAAATGTTATTGCGCGGTCAGAACCTGCTGGGGTATCGCCATTATGCCGACGACGTGGTTACCCGCTTTGTTGAGCGTGCGCACGACAACGGTGTAGACGTATTCCGTATTTTCGATGCCATGAATGATGTACGTAACCTGGAAACGGCCATCAAAGCTGCGGTGAATTGTGGTGCACATGCTCAGGGTACTATCTCTTACACTGTGAGCCCGGTGCATAACCTCGAGTTGTGGCTGGATATGGCGAAAAAGCTCGAAGACATGGGTGTTCACTCTATCTGTATTAAAGATATGGCAGGCCTGCTTAAGCCTTACGAGTGTGAAACGCTTATCACCGAACTGAAGAAAACCGTTGATGTGCCGATTGCCATGCAGTGTCACGCCACTACCGGCCTGAGCACTGCCACTTACCAAAAAGCCATTGATGCTGGTATCGACATTCTTGATACCGCGATTTCGTCAATGAGTATGACTTACGGTCACTCTGCCACCGAAACCATAGTGTCGATTCTGGAAGGCACCGAGCGTGATACCGGCCTGGATTTACCGGAGCTGGCTGAGATTGCCGCCTACTTCCGTGATGTGCGTAAGAAGTACGCTAAATTTGAAGGCAGCCTGAAGGGCGTTGATGCACGTATTCTGTTGGCTCAGGTACCTGGTGGTATGCTTACCAACATGGAAAGCCAGCTCAAAGAGCAGGGCGCAGCCGATAAATTTGATGAAGTACTGCAGGAGATCCCACGCGTTCGTGAAGATCTGGGCTTTATTCCTCTGGTTACACCTACCTCGCAAATCGTTGGTACTCAGGCGGTACTCAACGTTCTGACCGGCGAGCGTTATAAAAGTATCTCCAAAGAAACTGCTGGCGTACTGAAAGGCGAATACGGCGCTACTGCTGCACCGGTTAATAGTGAGCTGCAAGCACGCGTGCTGGATGGTGGCGAAGCAATCACCTGTCGTCCTGCCGATCTCATTGAACCAGAACTGGAAAAACTTGAAACTGAACTCGATAGTCTGGCTAATGAAAAATCCATCTCTCTGGCTAAAGACAAAATCGACGACGTGCTGACTTATGCGCTGTTCCCGCAAATTGGCCTTAAATTCCTCGAAAACCGCAACAATCCGGATGCCTTTGAACCGGTACCCACTGGTGAAGAAGCCGCACCAGCTGCTCCGTCAGCCAGTGCGCCGGCCTCAGCATCAGAAGCGGCTGTTTACGATGTCCGTGTTGATGGCAAGCTGTACAGCGTGGAAGTGGGCGCACAAGGCGAGTTAGGCGCAATTACTCCGGCGCCAGCGGCACCGGCTCAGGCAGCGCCTGCTGCTGCGCCTGCACCATCTGGTCAGACTATTAATGCGCCATTGGCAGGCAACGTGTTTAAGATCCTTGTATCGCCGGGCGATCAGGTAGCCAATGGGGATGTAGTGATCATTCTGGAAGCCATGAAAATGGAAACCGAGATCCGCAGTGCCTTTGACGGCACCGTGTCTTCAATTCAGGTAAAAGATGGTGACAGCGTTTCCAGCGGTCAGCCTCTGATCAGTTTGGGTTAACCGGCCATGGAACAATTAGCCATATTATGGGACAGCACCGCGCTGGCCCATTTTCAATCCGGCCAGTTAATTATGATGGCAGTAGGCGGACTACTGCTGTACCTGGCCATCGTTAAAAAGTTTGAGCCACTACTGTTATTTCCAATTGGTTTTGGTGCCTTACTGACCAACATTCCACTGGCCGGTTTTACCGAACCGGGCGGCATGTTGTATTACATCTACGAAGTGGGGATCCACTCCGGCGTTTTCCCTCTGCTTATTTTTATGGGCGTGGGCGCAATGACGGATTTTGGCGCGTTAATCGCTAACCCGCGGATGCTGTTACTCGGCGCGGCTGCGCAGTTTGGTATTTTTGCCACGCTGTTCGGAGCGATTGCGCTTAACTTTATTCCGGGCTTCGATTTCACCCTTAAAGATGCCTCGGCAATCGCCATTATCGGTGGTGCTGACGGGCCCACGGCTATCTTCCTGGCTTCCCGGCTGGCGCCAGACTTACTCGGCGCTATAGCGGTTGCTGCGTATTCTTATATGGCACTGGTACCTATTATCCAGCCGCCCATTATGAAGGCACTTACCACGCCGGAAGAACGCAAGATTGAGATGGCTCAGTTACGTCATGTTTCTGCCAAGGAGAAGGTGTTATTCCCACTGGCAGTGCTGTTCCTGACCATTCTGTTTCTGCCTTCAGCAACGCCGCTGGTAGGTATGTTCTGCTTTGGTAACCTGATGAAAGAATGTGGTGTGGTAGACCGTTTAAGCAAAACTGCTCAAAACGAATTAATCAACATTGTGACTATCTTCTTAGGGTTAGCCGTTGGTTCTAAGCTGTCAGCGGATAAATTCCTGACGGTTGAAACACTGGGTATTCTGGGGCTTGGCGCCATTGCCTTTGCAATTGGTACTGCAACCGGTGTGATCATGGCTAAAATCATGAACAAAGCCAGTGGCGGTACTATCAACCCGCTGATCGGTGCAGCCGGAGTATCAGCTGTGCCTATGGCTGCCCGGGTCGTTAACAAGGTTGGTCTTGAAGCTAACCCGCATAACTTCCTGCTAATGCATGCTATGGGGCCAAACGTTGCCGGCGTGCTGGGTTCTGCTGTAGCAGCTGGTGTGCTGTTAGCCCTGGTGGGCTAACTTATTAATCGGGTTCCCGCATGGTTTGTTGCGGGATCAGCGACTGATAAGACATTACCAGTTTCTTGGTCATTTCGTGCTGAGGCCATCGAAAGATGGTCTCGGTTTTACCACTCTCAATAATCTGTCCCTTATCCATCACAATCACCCGGTCGGCGATGTGCCGGACAATCCCCAGGTTGTGCGAAATAAAGATAAACGCCAGACCCATCTCTTTTTGTAATTGCAGGATCAGGTTTACCGTCTGGGAGCGGATAGTGGGATCCAACGCCGCAAAAGGCTCGTCGGCAATCAGTACCTTTGGGTCGGGTAATATGGCTTTCGCCAGTGAAACACGCTGTTGCTGGCCGTCAGAGAGCATATGACGGTAAAAATAGATGTGTTCCCGTAGCAGCCCTACTTTTACCAATGTATCGCCTATGAGGGCTCTACGCTCGTTTTCAGCCATGGATGAATTTAACCGCAGGGGTTCATCGAGTATTTGACCCACAGTAATCCCCGGATTAATCGACTCGCTGTTATGCTGAAAAATCATGCGGATGCCGGTTATGTCGGCTTTTTTACGCGCCACCCGGTGTTTTACCGACCAGTATCTTTCTTCCTGCAACTGAATATGGCCTTCATCGGGTTCCACCGCACCGGCCAGCATTTTTGCCAGCAAGGATTTACCTGAACGGTTCTGACCAATAATGGCAATGGTTTCGCCTTTGGTTACCTGCATATCTATCGGGCCGAGAGAGAATACCTCAGGCTTTTTCAGCCAGCGCTTTTTGCTGCTGTGGCGAAAAGTTAAGCCGCTGACATTGAGGATTTGCGTCATACTTTCTCCCGATGCAGTGGAAAGTGGCAGCTATAGCTATGATCATGAATCTTACGTACCGCCGGGACATTAACACAGGCACGCTGGGCGCGCGGGCAACGAGGGCCCAGACGGCAACCAATCGGCAGATGCTGCAGGGTAGGGATGGTACCGGCCAGGGTTGGTAACTGTGATTTGGGCGGTAAATCCTTACTGAAACTGGGCGCGCTGTCCATCAACGCCTTGGTATACGGATGCAGCGGCCGTTTACGAATATGCTTCATTTTGCCGGATTCCACTGTCTGACCGCAGTACAGCACCGTCATGGTATGCGACATACTGGCAATGGCCAGCAAATCGTGGCTGACAAATAAAATACCTAATGAGCGGGTCTGATTCAGACGCGACAATAATTTTAGTACCTGTACTTTAGTGGTGGTTTCCATGCCCCGGGTCGGGTCATCGGCAATCAGCATCTTCGGCTGACTGATAAGTGCCATGGCCAGCATCAGTTTCTGACCGATATCAGTAGGGATCTGATGAGGGTAAGCGCGTAGATAATGTTCGTGGTCTTTTATGCCCACTTTGTGCACGGTGTTAATAACCACTTTGCGTCGCGATTGTGCCCGTTGCCAGAACCAGCTACCTTCAATGAGTTGATCCGGCAGGGATTCTTCCAACTGTTCACCAAGGGTAACCGACGGATCCAGCGAGGCAATGGAATGTTGAAACACCACGCCGATATCCTTACGCAGGATTTGCCGGCGTTTTTGCTCAGACATCGACAGCAGGTTATTACCATTCCAGCTCATGCGATCGGCGGTGATATTCCAGTTCGGTGGCGTTGCCCCGGATATCGCCTGTACAATCAGACTTTTGCCTGAGCCAGACTCACCCACTAAGGCACGGATTTCACCCGAGTTAACGGTCAGGTTAATCTTATCGAGAGCTTTAATCACCTGAGTACCGGTATCGATTTCCAGGGTCAGGTTTTTAATATCCAGTAAAGGCATTAGCGATTCACCCGTTTGCGTAGCGCAGAACGCAGTCCGTCACCTACTATAGTAATTGACAATACCATCAGAAATATCGTCACACCAGGAATGGCAATATTCCAGGGGGCCAGATACCCGGCGTCCAGACCAGTGGCCAGAATAGCTCCCAGTTCTGGCAATGGTGCTTGTGCACCAAGGTTTAAAAAGCCCAGTGCGCTGATATCGATTACCGCAATAGACAGGGCCAGAGTGCCCTGTACCACCAGCATTTCAATCATATTGGGTAAGATGGAGTGGTAAAAGAGCTGCAGATTGCTGGCGCCATCAAGCGTAGACGACTGGATATAGTCTTTTTTCATCTCGCCGCGCACAAAGGAGCGGGTATGGTGCACAAACTGCGGAATTAGTGCCAGCGTAATCGCCCACATACTGTTAACCAGACCACTGCCCAGAATGCCAACAATGATAATAGCAATCAGCAGGGTGGGGATGGCCATCAGCGCATCCAGCAGGTGGTTAACCACGCTGGATCGGACTCCGCTGAGCATGCCGGCGATAGTGCCAATGGTGACGCCAACCAGCATGGCAATAATAACTACCAGTAAACTGGTACCGAAAGTAACCCGGCAGCCATACATAATACGTGAGAATAAGTCCCGGCCCAAAGCATCGGTACCAAACAGATGAGCAATTGAGCCGTTAGGTGCCCAGCTAGGTGGGATCAGTAACGCTTCGGTATTCTGGTAAGTCGGGTTGTATGGCGCAACCAGAGGGGCAAAAAAGGCGAAAAATACAAATAACAACAAGACGGCCAGCCCGACCAATGCAATGTGACTGGATTTAAACGCCCGCCAGGTGTGTTGCCACGGCGACGGATGGGCTTCATCATCGTAGAGGCTAAATCGTGACACTTTCGTATTCTTCCCTGCTTGGATCGATTAAACGGTTAAATAAGTCAATGGCAATGGTGATCATCACCACCAGCGTTGAAACGGCCAGCATGCCCATACGCAATGCAGAATAATCCCGCTGATAAATGGCCTGAATCAGCCAGTTGCCAATGCCTGGCCAGGAAAACAAGGTTTCCACGATCATTGCATTGGTGATTAGGGTGGTGATCTGCATAGCCATCAGCGGCAGAATGGGCAACAGGGCATTACGCAGTACATGACGGAAAAATATCTGCTTGCTGGATAGTCCTTTGGAACGTGCGGCAATGATGAAAGGCTTGTTCAGCACATCAATAATAGAGCGCCGGGTAATCCTGATCATCGATGCGGTAGAAATAAACGCGATGGATAGAACCGGCAGGATCAGGTGCAACAGGGCATCGCTGAAAGCGGCTGCTTTATCGACATTGTCTGCCAGTAAAATATCAATCATCAGGAAGCCGGTTTGCGGCGGAATATCAAATAGCAGATTAATTCGTCCGGAAAGCGGTAACCATCCGAATTGCAGGCTGAAGGTCAGAATAAACAGCACGGCTAGCCAGAATACCGGTACAGAGTAAGCCGTTACACTGATGGAGTTAATGGTAAAGTCAGTGGCGCTGTAGGCACGTAAACCACTGTAGCAGCCCAATGGTATACCCACCACAATAACAATAAACATGGCACAGGCACTGAGCTCAATGGTGGCGGGTAAGGCCAGCATGATTTCTTCTGACAATGGCTGGCCGGAAATCAGACTAACACCCCAGTTGCCGGCAAACAGCTCGCTGAGGTAGTCGGCAAACTGCACAATAATGCTGTTATTCAGATGATACTGATTCATCAGCGCTTCGTGCTGCATCAGGTTCTGTGGCGTGATACCGGTTAAAGTGGTCACCGGCTCTGCCGGGAACAGATAGATCAGTGAAAACGACAGGGCACTCAGTGCCAGCAAAGTCAGACTGAATAAAATAGAATAGCGAAACAGGATCCTAATCACGTTGCTTGGTTACTCCGCCCAGTCTGACACCGCCGTAAGGGTTGATGACCATGCCATTCAGCTCTTCCCGGTAAGCCTGATACCTGAAGGCATGAGCAATTGGCACCATTGGCAGTTTATCGAACAGCAGTTCGTTGGCCTGAAAATATAATGCTTTGCGGATATCTACGTCTTCGGTTTGTAATGCCCGGTCGAGAATTTCATCATAGGCCGGATTACACCAGCGCGCGCGATTGGTTCCTGATGGAATGGCATCACAACTTAGTAATGGCCGGTAAAAGTTATCCGGATCGCCGTTATCTGCCGACCAGCCAATCAGAACCGAGTCGTGATTGCCCTGACGCAACTGGCGGCGGAAGGTAGACCAGTCGTAACTGACAATATTCACCTCCACCTCAATATCGGCCAGGTAACGCTGAATCAGCTCTGCCATCTTCTGCGCATTGGGGTTGTAGGCCCGTTCCACGGGAATTGCCCAGACGGACATGGTAAAACCGGGCTCTATGCCGGCTTCATCCAGCAGTTGCCGTGCCAGTACCGGATTATAGCCAGTGTCCTGGGCATCGGCCTGGTAAGCCCAGCTGGCAGCTGGTAACAGCGATTTGGCGCGGGTCGCGCTGTCAAAATATACCGCTTCAATCAGGGTGTTCTTATCAATAGCGTAGGCGAGAGCTTTGCGCACTGATGGGTTATCAAACGGCGGGCGTTTGGTATTGAAAGCCCAAAAACCAATGTTCAGGCCGGCTTTCTCGGCCAGTACTAAATCTTCCCGTTCACGGATGATTTGGTGATCAACCCGGGCCGGAAAGGCCACGGCATCGCATTCGCCGGTCATCAGTTTTGCCAGGCGCAACGAGCTCTTAGGGGTAATATCGAATATCAGCGCCTTGCTTGCCGGGGTGCCTTGCCAGTAATCGTTATTGACATCATACCGGATGTAATGGTTTTTCTGATAATCGGCATACTGATAAGGGCCGGTGCCAATGGGGAGGCGGTCGATTCTTTCCGGAATGCCCTGGGACATCAGCACATCCGCATACTCGGCAGACAGGATCACCGAGAAATCACTGGCAATGTTGGCCAGGAATGAGCTGTCCCGTTGCTTTAAGCTAATTTCCACTTCATAGGGCGATACAGCTTTAATATCAGCAATATTGTCGGCCAGTCCCAATGATTCAAAGTAGGGGTAATATCCGCCTGAAACATTATGAAAGCTGTGTTGAGGTAATCGCCAGCGGTTAAAGGAAAACAATACATCGCTGGCATCGAAGGTGCGACCCGGCGTGAAATAATCGGTAGTGTGAAATTTTACATCCCGACGCAGTGAAAAACGGTACAGTAGTCCGTCATCGCTAACTGACCAACTGGTTGCCAGTGATGGGCGGATACGGCCGCTCTCGGTATCAAACTCTAGCAGTCGGTCGTATATCTGATGGGCAGTGGCATCGGCAGTAGTGGTTGAGGTATCGAGCTGCGGATTCATCGAAATGGGATCGCTTTCGGAACAATACACCAGACCGTTAGTATAGTTTGCACTGTATTTTTGCGGCGAGCAGCCACCCAGTAATGTCAGCAAAGCTGTTGAAATCACTGGCCAGACCAACCACTTGTGCATGATTACTCTTCCTCGGTGGCCGCAGAGTCGAGCAGGTTGTACTTTTTAAGGTAGCCCCGCAACTGGTGATAGGTCAGGCTGAGTTTCTCGGCCGTTTTCTTTTGATTGTACTGACTATCAGCTAAAGCTTGCTGAATCAGTTCGATCTCATACTGCTGCGACAGATTCTTCAGGTCCACCGGATACTCTGTGGCAGGGGTTACCGGTGCCGCCGGGGTCACAGGTTCTGCAGCTACTACTGTGTCGCTGGCGGTGCCAGTAGATTTCGCTTCTGACTGCTCGGCAGGCGCCGAGATTCGGTCCTGGGTTTTAACGCGCCCTTTCGGCCGAAATGCTGATTCAAAGGGATCGAGAATAATTTCGTGGACCGGCAAATGAGGGTTGTTACAGCGGTATACGGCGCGCTCCACGACATTTTTAAGCTCTCGGATATTACCCGGCCAGTCATATTCAAGCAGGGTACGTTTGGCTTTTTCGGTAAAGCCGCTGAACAGCTCCATTTCCAGTTCCCGCGCCATATTAATGGCAAAGGTTTCAGCCAGTAACATAATGTCTTCCTGGCGCTCACGCAATGGTGGGATGGTAATTACATCAAAGGCTAGTCGGTCGAGCAGGTCGGCACGAAACTCGCCGCTGTCGGCCAGCGCCGGGAGGTCTTCGTTGGTGGCGGCCACTAAACGCACATCTACCTTAAGCGTTTT
>CEQU01014610.1_pt1 | contig 19395 bp, 14 predicted proteins | sample 531031 | NCBI WGS metagenome assembly CEQU01 (sample SAMEA2621216, study PRJEB7988) | marine metagenome | isolation source: saline water (ENVO:00002010), including
TGCCACCTTTACGTAGATCACCGATATTGGTGATGTAAGCGGCTGGGTTCATGACCACGAGCGTGTCGAGTTGGTCGCCTGGCGTGAAGATATCTTCTGATGCAAACTGAACCTGAAATCCACTGACTCCTGCGCGCGTGCCTCGAGGTGCACGAATCTCAGCAGGGAAATCCGGGAAGGTTGCTACATCGTTACCTGCTAGTGCAGATGTATTGGTTAATTGGCTTCCTGTCAGTTGCATTCCGTCGCCGGAGTCACCGGCGAGTCGGACGGTTGCACTGGAAATGTTCTCTACAGGGCGGTCGCTAGCATTTACTGGGGCTGTAGTCGACATTGTTGATCCGTTAACTGCTGTAGGTTTGAGTCGATATCAAAGGTGATTGAGCTCTCATAGTATTATTCGCATGTGAGACTACACTATTGAGCGCTTTATGAAAATTGCGTTTTGCAGAGTGAGAATAACGCGATAGTGGTTTAGGTGGGCACATGATCTCATTTGAATGACGGGAAGACAGCGAGCTGATTCCTTTCAGTGCTTACCGTATCAACCATCCAGGTCCATTCAGTACAACAAGACTGTGTGGGTTGGGAGGTCATTCAAACAACTTTCGGCACGATTTAATGCCAATTCACGTTGTTTGAATTCCAGGAATAACCTGACAACGTATCACTTGGTATTAGGAAAAACGGTTTTGTTTTCTCCAGTTGTAATAGCGTAAGTTATACCCTCCTTAACTAGAAATTTACCACCTTACATAGATCCTTAGAACCACAGTTTTAAGAGTTTTTTCATTAAAAACTCATCGGCGATAAATCACTGCTTCTTGTAGAAATTCGATAGGTCGAATCCGCCGCGTTGTTCTTCTTCAAGTAACTTAACCCGTTGGGACAACTGCTCTAGCAATCGGGTCATTTGTAATATCTGCTGCTTGGAACCATCATCCGGTTTTGGTTTAGGAACGGTTGGATAGCCCAGATGACGTTGAAGTGCAGCAAACAGATATAGTGGATCGTTTTGCCGATTCGCAAAGGCCACTTTGCCTTCTTTTTCATCAAACAGGATCGAGTGATCTTTCAAGTCCACTTCACGGCCAAGCTGTCGCTGTTGATTTACGAAGAACCAACTACGGGCATAGATTAAGTCAGCAATTTCTACGATTCCGATTTGTCGTCTCACTATTAAGATCCACTCTTTCCAGTGTTCGTCAAAGTGATCGTCATTAGCAATTGCAGCGAGTCCTTGATCATATGTAAGGCGATTTCTACACAATGCCTCAAATTCATACATAAATAATCCCTGCCGACTCGGTGTCTTAGCACGGTATTCCGCTTCTCGCTGAAGGATTTCAATGGCAACACGGATGTCGAACCGGCCACGGTCGCTTTCTGCTTCTGACATCAAATAAGTCTGAAATGGTGAGAAGTAGTGCCTGAGTTGCTGCATAGCCGGGTACATTGTGCCGCTATGCTTCAACTCGGCGAGCATATAGTCAATTGCCATTGGAAGTTTGGTCGTGGCAAGAGTTTCAGCACGTAACTGTTCGAGAATCTCCTGCATCGGAATATTCTCTGGTAGACGCTTAGAGATTACTTCGAAGAAGTATGCCTGCTCAATATATTCTTCGCGGTTTAGCATGAATGATCTTGTGATCTTGTAATTAATACAATCGGCATGAGTGTAACCATGGCGATGTTGGTATGCGTATTACCGAAACTCACTAACTATGCGGCTAGCTACTACCACGTTTATAATACAAGGTACCCATTAGAGTTACATGGCACCCAGTGTAGTTACAAACTGTATTGTGACATCACCATTAACAGTTGTCATACGAAAGTACCCAACAAATGACACATGAGTTTTCGTCAGTCCAGGAAGCCGTAGACGCCATTGCTCGTGGTGAAGTCGTAATCGTTGTCGATGCCGAAGATCGGGAAAACGAAGGTGACTTTATTTGTGCTGCGGAGAAGGCAACACCTGACATCATTAATTTTATTCTGTCAGGCCGTGGTGACTTTTGCATGTCTGTACTGAAAGATACGAGTGATCGCCTCGAGTTAATGCCGCTGGTAGATTCCAACACAACTCGAATGGGTACAGCGTTTATAACCCCGCTTGATCACATCGAATGCAAGACAGGGATCACAGCCGATGAACGGTGCCTTACTGTAAAGACAATTGCAGATCCAGAGAGTCGTCCAGATGACTTCATGAGGCCTGGGCACGTACATCTACTGGTGGCCAAGGAAGGTGGTGTACTTCGACGTGCTGGCCACACGGAAGCCGCTATGGATTTAGCAAGAATGGCAGGACTTACCCCGGCAGGTGTCCTTTGCGAAATATTAGATGAAACAGGAAATCGTGCATCACGGGAACTCTTGTTTGACATCGCAGCCGAGAATGATCTAAAGATCATTTCTATCGAACAACTGATCGCACATCGTCGCATAAATGAGAAACTTGTTCACCGTAATGCGGAAGCAAAGATACCAACTCGTTTCGGTGAATTTGACATCATCGTCTATGGGGTGGAATTCGAATCGCAAGAACCGCTTGCGCTTGTCATGGGTGACTTAAATGCTACTTCAAATCCGCCGTTGGTACGCATGCACTCGAGTTGCTTTACCGGTGATCTCGTTTCCTCTCTTCGCTGTGACTGCGGTGACCAATTTGCAATCGCGCTTGAGATGATTAGTAACGAAAGTTGTGGTGTTCTTGTGTATCTACCACAGGAAGGTCGTGGAATCGGATTAGTTGAAAAGATTAAAGCGTACGCATTACAAGAACAAGGACTGGATACCGTGGAAGCAAATCATGCTCTTGGACATCAAGCTGATATGCGTGACTACGGAGTCGGCCTGCAAATCCTTAAGGACCTTGGCCTTAGCGAAATACGACTCCTGACGAATAATCCAAAGAAGACCGAGGCGTTTAACTTGCGTGGCTTCGATGTGACCGTTGTTGATCAGGTACCAATTGTTGCGACTCCCAATAAGCACAACATTAAATACCTCAACACCAAGAGAGACAAACTCGGGCATTCACTCCCATCGATGAACGACTAGAGTTACTTCTGTTCATCAAGCACAGTTCGAGCTAACTTCTTGATCGTCTCTTCAAGTTGCTGCACCTGATGTGCAACCGCGGCGATTTTGCCATCGGGTCCGATCACCATCATCGTGGGAATTCCCGCAACGGAAAACTGCTTGGCATAATTCTGTGCATCTTCCGTGATGATGTTTTCCCATTGAATCGCGTTGGCATCCACGTATCTTGCGAGTGCTTCCTGATCTTTGTCCAGGTTAATACCAATTACATCAAACACATCGCGTGGCAGCCGATCATAGATGGCCTTGAGCTTGGGCATCTCGCGTCGACAAGGGCCGCACCACGTGGCCCAGAAGTCAACAACGACGACTTTGCCCTTGTAGGCTTCCCAATTCAAGTTCCCGCCAAGGGCTGTCAATCCACTGAATTCAGCCGTTTTTCCAACTAATGCAGATGCAGTTGTGCCTTTGGGTTTACTTAACTTGCGACCATAAGAAGCTAATTCCTTGTTGCTGCTTTCGACAAAGAGTTCTCCAAATCTTTTGAATTGTTCTTCGCGGTAGTTTGCATCGTCGAATCGGTTTATGACATGAACAGTAGCCGACGCCATTCGCAAGTGACGGTCGGAGAGCTTTGCGTTTTTAAGGTAACTGTATGTTTCGTCAAGCGCCTCGGGTACCGTGTCCAGTTCAACATCATCTAAACCGATTACAAATGCTTCCTTTTGATAAAACTCCAAAACTCGCGTAATACTTTCTCGATCGTCATCAGAGTGGGCTTTGACGGCGTTGGATAATAGCTCACTTGCATTATCGTTTCCGTAGGATGCCTGTTCATGAAGTATGTCGAGTTTTAGTCGCACGGCGATTGTGTGGAATTTATCACTGGCTTTTGTTGCTAGTAGTCGATCTGCCGCATCTGCAACAGCCTCCATAAATCCTGGGCGAAATCGAATCGCTTTTGGCTTTTCCTGCATATCAAACAGGTAGTCCACAAGTTCGAGCGCACTTAATCCCTTAGGAGCTAGATATGGATTTTGTTGTTCAGGCGTTTCATTCTCAGCTTGTGCATAGACGCTTAGTAGCGGCAGAAATCTAGCGGGTATAAATGCACTATCGCCAGTAGACTCATCGGGTGTTTCGTTAGCATTGGTTTGACTTGGATTTTCTGCGCTATCTGGCTTTGTTTCGGCATCTAATATTTTCCGCAGTTCCAGTGCCAATATGCTGCTGTTTTGAAGGTGTTTTATGATCTTGCCATCTTTTCCAATGATGACCATACATGGAATCGAGTTAATGCCACATTCAAGTGCTGCAGGGATTTTCCACGGATCTTCAGCGGTGACCGGATCCACGATAACAGGCCACTTCAACTGGCGGTTTGCAAGGAAGTTATCAAGTTGATTGCGATCAATGTCCATGCTAAACCCAACGAAAACGACATCCTTGGATTTGAACTGCTCATAAACTTGTTCCATATGTGGCATAGCGGCTAGACACGGTGCACACCAGGTAGCCCAAAAATCGACGACAACAACTTTTCCCTTCAGCTGAGCCCAATCAAACGTCTCACCATTGAGCGTGTTGGCTGCCAGAGTCCACTCTTGCCCGGGAAGTGAGTTTCGTTTTCGAAGCGTGCCAAGCTCTCGTTTCATTTGTGTGAACACCGCCTCATCGTCATACGATGGGTAAGCTTCCTCAAGTAACTCGAGCACCTTGGTTGCCTCTGAATTATGTCCTTGTTCAATCAGGGTAGTGGCTAGTTGGATACTTTCCTGAAATATAAATACGTCGCGATCGTCGAAGGTGAGAAGTTGCTCCACAGATTTCAGCATCTCGGCGCGTGATTCATCAGATTCTTCAGTAAAGTACACACTTAACTTGTCTCCCAGTTGGACTTTGAAGACGACGGCTTGCTCAAGAATCATTTTTGCTTGCCGAGCGACATCCGTATTTGAGCTTTCTTTAAATCCTTCCCCAATTTCATTGAATAATTCCTGGGCTAACTCGGATTCCTGAAGTTGATTGAGGATTAACGCTACACGCTGCAGATTCTGAAATACATCCGCGTTGTCCTGACTTCCTTCGATCCAATCAATTGACTCCTGAGTAATGTCTTTTAAGTGTTTTGCCATTTCCGCAGGGTCTTTGGCACTAGTTAGTCGCTGATCAATAGAGATGTTGAACGCGTACAGTTTTCCTGCGTCTACCAACTCGTTATCGCTGTCAGTTATCAGTTCTTGTACAAAGCGCTGGCGTGCAGCATCAGCATTTGGCACTTTACCAATTGCAAGGGCTGTTAGTCCTTCAAATTTAACCGCAGCCGCTAGCAGCTTCTGTTCAGTCGAAGCAGTTTCGATGCTCAGCAACTTGTCAGCCTCACGCACAAGTAGCTGTTGGTTCTTCAAATAATTCCTCGTCTGCTCCTGTTGAGTCGTACCTTCCGCCGGTGCGTCGCGCAAAGTAGTAATGGTCTTCTCAACATCGTTTGGATCCGTGCTGGAAGAACCAGTGTTTGAGGTGTCCGAAGTCCCGTTATCAATCGCAGTAGATTGCTGCTGAGTGTTGTCCTCACCGGTGGATATCTGTGCAACAGTGTCGCTCGTGTCGTTGTCAGATTTCTTGATCGAGTACTTGGACTTGCCAGTTGCTTCGTCTGACTCCCCACCACAGCCAAGTGCTAACGGCACTAGAAATAAGATAGTGAGAAGGTAGGAGTAGTGTTTCTTGAGATGTTGCATGTTAAAAATCTCTGTGGTCACGGCCGTGACAGTAAACGGGTATCTGTAGATAAGAGTGCTTGTGTATTCAGACCTTATTAGGGCTGTTTCGAGTCCTTTTTTGAATAGCGATTTAGTTCAATTCCATTGAATTTATAGGAATCGACCAAGTTCACCACCACGAGAAGCGAGTGCATCGATCCGCTTGCAAACGTCTGCATCCGGAATCAATGGAGGTGCATGATGCTCCTTTTGTCGCGCATCAATCACCAGTGATCCTTTGCACCCCCAGTGTTTTCTTTCTATCGTCGCTTCAATTCCACCGATATCAGCAGCGGGATTACTTTTGGTAACCATCCTCCAAATCAAGTCATCCACCGAATCACAGGAATCAACACTATCTACTACTACGACCAATGGAAACTGATTGATCGGTGATTGTGTGGTGAATTCATCACAAAATGCCTGTATCGAAGGAATGGACATGGTTGAAGAAGCTTGCCAACGAGGACCTTGCAGGATCAATATTCCGGGGATTACAACTTTCGGATTCTCGAAGCCCGATGGAAGGCTTAAACCGGATGGGACTTCTGTCGGTAGTTCTCTGATTGTTGGTCCCGCGGCAGCGATTACCAGTTTAGACCCCTGATTGATGTTATCACCACTGTAATCCAAAGTGTCGATGGTTGTATTTGTTTGAAAATGAAGGTCGCGTGTCCAATCAACTCTGGAGAGGGCAAACCCAAGAAATGTCGGGATATCATGGATATCAATAGCATCGTACGCGTCATCGATGATCCACAGGTACTTTGCTAGTGATAACTGACCTTGCCCTAAAATCGCATTAGCTTGTGTCAACAATTCCTGAGGCCTGTCTGTTGTTTGATACGGCGTATACCGTTCACTACCGATTGCAAGAAGTAAGGGATGGACACCACCTATGTCGACAGCGTGAACTGCTTTCACACCGGGAAGTACACTTGGAATAACGGGCCCGGTTATTTCGTGGATGAGCTCCCCAAATCGAGTGTCTTCTTGAGGCGGTCTTCCTACAACCGTAAAAGGCCAAATCGCATTTTTCCGGTGATAGACGCGTGCAATCTTTAAGACAGGAAAGTCATGTTGAAGGCTGTAATACCCTAAATGATCTCCAAAAGGTCCTTCGGGTTTGGTTGTGCCATCAACGACTTGTCCCTGTATGCAAAAATCTGCGTTCCCGTAGATTGGTATGGCACTTGCGGATTGCACCATCGGAATTCGATGACCGGCCAGAGCACCTGCAAAGGTTAACTCTGACATGGACTCTGGCAAGGGCATTACGGCGGCAACAGACATGGCTGGTGTGCCACCTACGAATATGTTGACGTCTAACGGTTTCCCTAATCGGGTTGCCGCTTCGTGGTGGATACCGATTCCGCGATGGATTTGGTAGTGGAGCCCGATTTCCTGGTCTTGTTCGTATTCCCCGCCGGAGATTTGAACACGATACATCCCCAGATTGGAGTGTTTCATTCCTGGAGTTTCAGGGTGGTGTGTATAGACTTGTGGCAACGTAACAAATGCTCCGCCGTCATCCGGCCAGCTCTTTAGTTGCGGTAAGTCGGTAATCGAGCACTGGCGTTCTAATACCGCTCCTCTTCTCTTCTTCTTTGGAACCATTCGCATGGCATGAAGGGGAGTCTTGAGGTGTTTCCAAGGACGTTTAAGAGCTGCACTAGGATCCAACTTCAAACTGACAAGCTTCTTAACAATTGGTAATGTGTCACGAAAGATGAAGCGAGCACGTTCGAGTGTACCGAATAGATTCGACACCATTCGAAACTGGCAGTTCTTGACATTGTTAAACAGAATGGCCGGACCACTGGATTGAAACACACGTCGGTGGATTTCTGCAGCCTCAAGCTCCGCGTCCACTTCATCATTGATGGTGATAAGGTGACCGTGTTTTCGTAAGTCATCGACGCATTGTTCTAACGTCTTATATCCCATGAATTCCTGATCTGGTTTTTGTGGTGTCTGTCCCCGGGCAGATTCCCGCTTGTTGGTTAATGATACCAGTTTGCCTAACTTTCAGATGTACATGTCACAACGTGGCTAGTTTTTTGTGTATCATCGCTAGGCAAACACACGAATCACACTCTTTCAAAGCAGGGAATCCCCGTGAGTATTTGTTCAACATCAGATTCGATTGAAACACTTGAGGCAGATGTACTTGTACTAGGTGTATTTGAAGAACAGGAATTGTCCGGCGTGGCAGCTCAAGTAAATGAAGCTTCGAGTAATACACTCGCGGGATTAATTGAATCTGGTCACATAAAATCGAAATCCGGAAGTTGTACGGCATGGTTAGCTCCAAACGGTGTTCGTTTTGAGCGAGTATTTGTAGTTGGCTTGGGAAAATATGATGAACTTGAAAGAGGAGGCGCCTACAAGGCGTTTGCAACAGCATCTAAAGAGATAGCAGCCGACGCAGATCAATCCGTTGTATTTGCGGTGGAACAGTTGTCGGCTGAGTGCGTCGAAAGTGCAGTTACTGGTGTTCAAATTGGTTGTCACGGTCAGGACTTGCTTCGCAAGGAAATCAGATTGAACTCTCTTGCAAATCAGACCTGGCTCACGGCTCACGCAGATGCCGTTGAAAGTGGTACGATCCTGGGTGAGGCCACAAACACCTGTCGTGATTTGGTAAATGGCCCAGCCGGCCATGTTTATCCGGAGTCGTTCGCTGAGCGTGCACAGGAAGTTGCGACAGATGCAAACTTCGAAATCGAAGTATGGGATGAGCAACGACTCAAGTCCGAAGGTTGTGGTTCGCTACTCGCGGTGGCACAGGGATCGGTTCGCCCTCCAAGGCTTTTGATTATGCGGTATCGAGGGTCAGATGCACCTAATCCGCAAATGGCTGTGATTGGAAAAGGTGTCACATTTGACTCCGGCGGCCTTTCACTGAAGTCAAGTGATGGTATGAAGACCATGAAGTGTGATATGGCCGGTGCGGCAACAACTCTTGCGACCATGCAAGCCATCTCCAAGCTTGGCTTATCTTGTCATGTGATTGGATTGGTGGGTCTGGTTGAGAACATGGTTAGCGGAAATTCATACAAGCTTGGCGATGTGTTAACGGCACGTAGTGGAAAGACAATTGAAGTGTTGAACACGGATGCCGAGGGGCGCTTGGTTCTTGCTGATGTATTAAATGTTGCTGATGAACTGAATCCTGATCACATGGTGGATTTGGCAACTCTCACGGGCGCTTGTGTTGTAGCTCTCGGTCTGGATGTTGTTGGGGTAATGACGAATGATCAGGATTGGGCAGACACCATTCTTAATAATGCGGCCACTGTCGGTGAACGAGCCTGGCAATTGCCGATGTTTCCCGAATTTGCCGAGCAACTAAAAAGTAAGTTGGCGGATGTAAAAAACATTGGCGAAGGACGCTGGGGTGGCGCAATAACAGCTGGTAAATTCCTTGAGGAGTTTGTGGAAGATCGTTCGTGGGTACACTTGGATATCGCAGGTCCGGCATTTGCAGACTCCGCCAAAAGTTGGATCGATGGAGGAGCTAGCGGAGTGATGGTGAGAACGCTAGTGGAAGTAGCCAGAGGTCTTTGAGGCTTGAGGAGGATTTCATAGCGTGGTAATTGGCCGCCTGGAATCAACGACATGAATCTATTCTTTATCTATCTTTTTTGCGTACCAGCCTTGGGTATTCTCGCCCAATGGCTAGCATGGCGATTTAGATTTCCATCGATTCTTCTGCTGCTTGGATTTGGTATTGCGCTAGGTGTCTATCTTTCACCGGCAGACATTATCGAGGGCCTGCTCAACGGCGAAAAACATCATGAAGTAGTATCTGAAAACGCTCAATCAGGCACACCGGCTTATTCCGAGCAAGAGATTGACGATTTAGCAAACAAGTTTCTATTACCCTTCGTTTCGTTGTCAGTAGCCGTCATCTTATTTGAAGGCGGATTAACACTACGTTGGTCAGAAATGCGAGAAGGAGGAAAAGCGACCGTCCAACTCGTTACGATTGGCGCGATTGTGACTTGGGGGCTAACGGCGCTATGCACTTATTATGTAGCGGGATTGGACGACTGGAGAATTGCGGCCTTGGTCGGAGCATTTTTGGTGGTAACCGGTCCCACGGTGGTCGTCCCTCTGCTCCGCCATATCCGTCCGTCAAAGAAGATGGGCTCAATTGTAAAATGGGAAGGAATTGTCATTGACCCAGTCGGTGCCATTCTGGCTGTACTCGTTTATGAGTATATCCATGTCACTAGTGAATCAGATGGTGGGGGAGTTGCCACGGTCCTGTGGCATATGGTTTCAACGGGTGTCGTCGGACTGGGCGTGGGTGTGATTAGCGGTTATCTGTTAGTTCAACTCATTAAACGGTTTTGGATTCCGGACTATCTGCAAGCTGTCTCCTTCTTAGCTGTGACATTGCTGGCGTTTGGTGTTTCAAACGTGATGTTCCACGAGTCCGGATTGTTAACGGTAACCGTGTTGGGTATTTATCTGGTCAATCAAAAACAAGTAGCGATTCACCACGTTCGAGAGTTTAAGGAACACCTCGGGGTGTTCCTGATTTCTTGTCTCTTTATCGTTCTTGGGTCCAACTTCAATCTTGAGAGTATTCAAGTGGTGGGAGTGAATGGCGTTTGGTTCTTGTTAGCAATGATCTTCGTCGTACGCCCGATCAGTGTGTTTGCTGCCACCATTAAGACGGGCCTAAGCATGAAAGAAAAGGTCTTCTTGTCGTTTCTTGCACCACGTGGGATTGTTGCTGCTGCTGTCGCATCGGTTTTTTCACTGGAGTTGGCAAATATAAATGTTGATCAGAATCTCAGGAGCCAGATTGTTCCTTTGACATTTGTCTTGATCGTAGGAACGGTGACTGTCTACGGACTCTTTTCAGCACCGCTGGCACGTTTGCTGAAACTGGCAGACGAGAATCCGCAGGGTATCTTGTTTGCAGGTGCTGGAGCGTGGGTGCGAGACATCGCAGAAGCGCTAATGAATCTAGATCAACAAGTGTTGTTAGTGGATTCAAGTTATGCGAATTGGCGCGAAACCCGGATGCGTGGTATTCCAGTTGAGTGTGCGAGCGTTTTGTCAGAACACATACTTGAGGAAACTGATCTCAGTGGAATTGGTCGTTTAGTAGCCGCCACGCCGAGTAACGAAGTCAATGCGTTGGCTGTTCAGGAATACACAAGCGTTTTTGAAAGCAAGAACGTCTTTCAGATGGCGCCGTGGGATATCAATGCAGGAAAGCGAACAAGTGTCTCAGAGCATTCACTCGGTCGCTTAGTTGCATCAGAGGATTTGCCTTACGTCCGCATCAGAAATGGCTACCGGCAAGGAGCGGAAGTAAAAACAACATTAATTACGGATGAATATACGATTGAGGACTTTTATGAGAAGTATGGTGTAGATAATGCTGCCGTACTGTTTGTGTTGGATTCAAATGGCCGATTGCACATTAACAGTGCACATGAGCCCCATGATGTGAAGACAGGTGATACGGTGATTGCTATCGTCGGCTTACCAGTTCCTGATGATCACATTTCTAAGCCATCAACTTCACATTAGTCACTTTGGATCATCCACGGTTGCACCGAGATAGGTAGCAAGTGTTACCACGTTTCTGGCGAAGGATCGCATATCAATAATCGGTCCGCTATATTCTTGATTCTGATATTTCAGTGTGGAGTCTTCTGTCCAGGCTCCCCGATCATCCAGAGTGCTTAGGATGTCGGTCGTCTGCTTTGTGAGAGTTTTGGTTAGCTGGAGTTTAGCTTGGCTAAAGAGGTCACGATTTAGAGTTGGTCCGTCTTTCAATAACCGATTGAATTGTCGTTCAATTGAATCAAGGCTAGAGCCAACTTTGAACGCATAGTGCGTCGGCATATCCGAATCATCATAAGTCAGCTTGTAGTCCTTGGTGAAAAAAAGCGGCTTGTTTGTTTTAAGTTCATAAAACCTAGCCAATTGCCCGTTGGGAAGCATCGATTTACGGAGATACTTAATCGCCGGCGGAATTGGTTTCAAGAATCTCTCTTCACCAGTTCTTTCATAAAGTGACATTAGCACTCGCATGATCCCTTGAGATTCACCACCAGTGACGGAAGGAGGCTCAAACTTCCTTGCCCATGCTGGATGTCCGTCATGGTTATATTGCTGAGACCATGCGGGCTGCGGCTCAGGCATTTGCGATAGGAGAATAAAGTCCCCCGCCTTCAAGGCAGCTGTTCTATATTTTGGATTGTCATAAATGATGGCTGCATCAAGCATGACGTTTATGGTGTCGGCGATGGAGTTGTCATTGAAGGTGTAGTAACTACGATAGTCCTTTCCTTCATATTTGCGTGACCATTCTTTTGGATAGCCCGCAGGCTTGACAGGAAAGTCTTCCGGTCTTGGTGGAGCACTAAAGCGTTGTGGCCATCCGCCATTTGGATACTGTGCACGTAAGAGGCATTCTAATGCGGTCGCGGCGGCTTCATGAATGGACGAATGTTTGAATTCCAATTCATGATCGAGCCGCATCAAGAAACTCAATGCTGATTGGGTCGTGTTGTCGTCAAGTGTTGTAACATTGCGTCTATCTGAAGGATCTTTAACATCTGTTCGGTATGCATATCGCTTACGGGATTCCGGACGGAATTCGATCCGATAGTCCCACCCACCCGAAATAAGTTGTCCATGAACAAGTGCTTCGCCACATTGAATCGCAGCATCTAACAAGAAGGGTTCATCGCACAATCTGTACGCATCTAAGAGCGCCTGCCCTACACTGGGCGTGCCGGGAGGTTGAACCCACGCCGTATGTTCACTTGCTTGGCCTTCACCTTCACGCAGTTTTAAGTCGCCGGAATAACGCCACAAGTAACCACCATTGATGGAAACAGAACGCTGGTAAAACCCCACCGCTCGTTCCAATTGTTTTTTTACATCGACCGGTACTAGCGGTTCACTAGATATGAGATGCGATGGCAAGCAAAGTGAAGTAAGTGTCAGCACGCTGACAATCAAGTTTGTAGAGATCATGGAAAAACTCAGAGAAGGAATGGTGGCGATAGCCTCTGATTTTCTCTGTTCCAAGAAAGAAAGTGCGGGTGAGAGGATTCGAACCTCCACTCCCAAAAGGGAACATGGCCCTCAACCATGCGCGTCTGCCAGTTCCGCCACACCCGCGACTCCGAAATGCGTTCGGCGATATTTCAGTCTAGGTGAATTTACCGCTTCGTCAACAGGTCTGTTTATTACACCTTTTGGAGCAAAATAAATACGGCGTCTGTGAGGGATTCAGAATACGAAAGCATGTTTTTTAATTCGCTATACAAATGCTGTAGATCTTCCCCACATAGCTCATCGCCATTAGAAGGATCAAATCGATGCGATACGGCATCCCAGGCCGAGTCAGAGAATACACCAAGGGTGTCTCCGGAATCCAGCAATAATTCAACATCTTCGTAATCACCTGCATCGACGGTGCCGAGATCAGGACCGTATTGAGCGACGGATACATTCTCTTGGGATTTAATGAGCAGTACGCGGCAGTCACCGGCTGCAGAGAGTTGGAGTTGTGCCCCGTCACTTGTTGTCTGGATATTTACCATTGAAGCAAATTGGTCACCGATCCCACCTGTCCAGATCGATTGATTGGTGGATTCGAGTACTTCAGAAGGTTTTTGTGTAAGTTTTGTGTAGCATCGGGATGCAGTTTGAACGGATGCAGCAGTGAATGCAGCTTCGATTACACTGCCTTGTGCTACTCCGAGCGTGGCGGAGATTCTTTCGTCTGTAAAATCCCAATCAAAGAAACCGGATGTTAACGCACTGTTCTGAGAGACGTGGCCGCGAAGTAGCCATTGATCGCAGTCGATACTTGGGTTTGGCAGCCGGTTTTGCTGCCAAAGCATGCCATATTTTAGTGCACTGGATTGATTTCCTATAGGCTCTGGCTCGGCCCGGTTTAGCTCAGACTCAATATGGGATCCGATCAGCTCTGCCATTTTAGTAACGTGGTCGTTTCCGGCCTCTGGCTCTTCGAAAAAGAACCAGAGTGTGCCTAGTGGTACCATGCCATCGACGACTGGAATACAAACAGCAGAGGGAAATTCTGTAGGTGCATTCCAGTGTTTCATTCTTTCGCTGTTTTGGATTGTTACGACATGGCCTGTGAGTGCCTTTAAGTCTCCATGAGCAGATTTCAGTTGCCGCTTATACTCCCAGTTTGAAACAGCACCTAGCGAAGAGGGAACTTGAAGCAGAAGGTGGCGAGTTTCATCATCAATCAAGTAAAGTGCAGCGGCAGATGCATGTAGTATATCCACGCCATTGTTCAAGATTGCTTGAACGCGGTAGACGAGGTCATTCGGGTCATCGCTAACCGAATCATCGCGTCTCAGATATGGTCGCGACTGGATTTCCGAAGAATCGTCGCTATGGTGGTCGTTGTGGCCAGCGAATAATCGCAAATGGCCGGATTCTTGTGTAGGCACAGTACTTTGGTGGGTTTGCAGGTTGTTCGCGCGCTGTATGTTCCATCAATTGCACGCAGCTTGATAATGAAGCCAGATCCCGTGGCTTGCATCATATATATCGTCGGTCAGACAATCCGTTTGTTAAGAACAATTAATGCGGCAATATGGTACGAGTTGTGCAGGTTCTGACCCTGCTATGACTGTCGCAATCGTTACAACAGTTATCGCTGAGTTTGCCAAGGCGCAAGAAAGAAAGCCAAGCTGTTCTGCTTGGCTTTCGAGTGATTCGACCGGTGTTATTGGAAACTAACGTTTTGAGAATTGAGTTCCTCGACGTGCACCGTGAAGCCCTGGCTTCTTTCGTTCCTTCATTCGTGAGTCCCGTGTAAGGAATCCACCATCTCGAAGTGCTGGGAATAGTTCTTCGTTGTATCCCATAAGTGCACGTGCGAGTCCCATGCGAACTGCACCGGCTTGGCCGGTTGTACCGCCACCAGTGACTGTAACAATAACGTCTACGCCATCGGTTTGTTCTGTTGCTTCCAGAACTTGCAGGATTTGCTGGCGATCTTGTTCGATATGAAAGTATCCATCCAGAGGCCGTTTGTTGACCGTGATGCTACCGCTTCCTGGTCGCACACGCACGCGGGCTACCGATGATTTACGGCGTCCTGTGCCGAGGAAGTCGTTATTGAATTTGCACTGCTTAACTGCTGACATGTTTCAATCTTACTATATGTTTGTAGAAGGTAGTTTTATACTTCGCGAGGTTCTGGTCGTTGAGCTTGATGTTCATGCTCTGGACCGGTATAGATTTTCAGCTTCTTTAGCATCTGACGACCTAAGCGGTTTTTAGGCAGCATACGGCGAACAGCTTCCCGCAGGATCATTTCAGGTTTCTTAGCAAGTCGGTCTCCAGCGGTGATCGACTTTTGTCCTGGATAGCCGGTGTACCAGGTATACTTCTTTTGGTCCCACTTCTTGCCGGTAAATTTCACCTTTTCGGCGTTTACAACAACAACGAAGTCACCGGTGTCAACGTGAGGTGTGTAGGTTGGGCGGTGTTTGCCCATGAGCAGTACTGCTAATTCACTTGCCAAACGACCGACGATTTTGTCGTCAGCGTCGACAAGCCACCACTTTTGGTCTACTTCACCGGGTTTGGCTGAATATGTCTTTTGAGCTACCAATGGATGGTCCTCTCGTTTCCGTATACTAAAGACGTTTATTTACGGGGAAACAACCAATTCTAAGCCGCGATTTTTGGGTCATCAAGGCCTGAAATGGGTACCTTCAACCTATTTTGGACACGTTTTTTCCGCGGATCCGCGTTGTAGGGAGAATCTGTGTAAAACTGAACGTGTACAGAGCTGACAACCGGTATCCAACGTGGAATTGATTCTGTATAACACCGTATACAAACATGTTTGCATGTTCGAAAATGTCAACATCAGGCTCGGTACTTGCTCAGCCGCAGGCATCTCTTCTCCCGTCGAACAAGTATTGGTGACCGGCACCGTTTGGAGATCAATCTTCTATGGAAGTAGCTGTATTAAAAGAGACGTATCCCGGTGAACAGCGAGTTGCATTAATACCAGCTAGCATCCCCAAGTTAGAAAAATCGGGATTCCGTGTATTTGTTGAAACCGGTGCTGGGGATGCAGCAGGGTTTGCCGACCAACTCTATGTAGATGCGGGTGCACAAGTTGTTGATCGCAGTGAGTTAGCCAATGCGGACGTGTTTCTACAGGTTCGATCATTAGGTGCAAATACTGTTGAAGGCAGATCGGATTTGGATTTGTTGAGCCAAGGGAAAATTGTCATTGGCATGTGTGATCCACTTGGGCAACCAGAGTCGATTGCTGAAATGGCATCCCATGGTGTTACACAGTTTGCATTGGAAATGGTACCGAGGATATCTCGTGCTCAGAGCATGGATGTGTTGTCATCAATGGCAACAATTGCCGGATATCGTGCTGTATTATTAGCCGCGGTTGAATTGCCACAGATGTTCCCAATGAATATGACGGCAGCAGGTACACTAACCCCCGCACAGGTATTCATCATTGGTGCAGGTGTAGCAGGCCTTCAAGCCATAGCAACTGCCAGACGTTTAGGTGCAGTTGTTCGGGCGTACGATGTGCGACCGGCGGTGAAGGAGCAGGTTGAGAGCCTTGGCGCAAAATTTGTTGAACTGGATCTTGATACAGGCGACGCAGAGGATGCTGGTGGCTATGCGAAAGAAATGGGAGATGACTTTATCTCTCTGCAACAACAGAAGATGGCAGAAGTGGTTGCTGAATCAGATGTGGTCATTACGACTGCTGCGATTCCAGGGCGTGAAGCGCCGCTGTTGATTACAACGGAAGCCGTGCGTGGGATGAAGCCGGGTTCGGTGATTGTTGATTTGGCGGCGGAGCGCGGAGGAAATAGTGAACCGAGCCGTCCGGACGAACGTGTTATTGAATCAGGTGTGGTTGTGCTAGGCCCCACTAACCTACCTTCAGAGATTCCTAATCATGCAAGCCAGATGTATTCAAACAATGTCGCACGCTTGTTGTTAGAAATGGTGGATGAGGACCAGCACCTGTTCTTGGATTTGGATGACGAAATAATAAACGGTACTCTCGTGGCTCATGAAGGTGTTGTCGTTAACCATCGCGTGAGCGACTTGTTGGATGCGACATGTGAAGAGGTTGCTGGGGTCGCAAATGTCGACTCACAAGAGAGCGTCGGTGTTGATGATTCACTGTCAAGTGACAAACTGGGCGATGAGGTCACAGATCACATATCAGATAGTGTGGACATGGAAGACGATTCCACTCATGACACGTTACCGCCTGATCATGATTTAGATGATAAAGAGGTGGATGAGTCGCTGACGGAAGATCCGTCGAATGTAGGTGACGCAGAGGATTCTCTGCGTGGGATTGAAGATGACGACGATGTATTGCCGCATGATCTTAGCAGTGTTGATGATGAAAATGATGACACCGGCGAGCAAGATCTGATTGAAGATGGCCTAGAGAGTGATATAGAGGAAAGTCAGAAATTGGAATTGATGAGCGATGACTTGGATGATGTAGAAGAGTCCCATGAGGATGATCAGGATGGATTATCACTGTAATACATCACAGAAATAGTTGTAGACAAATGTAACCGATTGAGAGTCAATACGATGAACGAACGACATGGTCGATCAAATCTAAAAGGAGCATTCCTGCTCCTGTTGTCATTAGGTGTTTGGTCTGCGGCGGACGTATTTGCTGTAGAAGCAGATTCTGATCAGGCACCAGTGGTTGAGGAGGTCACAGGTGTGGCTAGTGAAGTGGCTGAAGACACGAACGAGTCAGCGGACGACAACAATCGCATGCAGATGTTAATGGCATCGATCACGATTTTTGTTTTGGCGGTGTTTATTGGTTTCGAGATTATCACCAAAGTACCGCCAACATTACATACTCCTCTAATGTCGGGATCCAATGCGATTAGTGGAATCACCGTGGTGGGAGCTATTCTCGTTACGGCTCGGGAAAGTGATTGGCAATTTGTAGCCATGCTTGCCGTTGTGTTTGCGATGGTAAACGTAGTGGGTGGATTTCTTGTTACCCACAGGATGTTGGCGATGTTTAAGCCTAAGAGTAAGAAAACGCAAACACAGGAATAAGAAAACAAGCGAAAGGTATTCGCTAGGGAGTTTCAATCGTGCAAGACGTTTTACATGACGTACTTTACTTAGTCGCGTCGATCCTGTTCATCCTTGGGATTAAGTCGATGACGCATCCGCGGACGGCAGTACGCGGTAATATGTTGGGCGCATCAGGGATGTTGGTGGCGACAATCGTTGTTTATATGGCGGTTATGAATAGGGGTGAGAGTCTCGCGTCGGTCAACATCGGACTAATTGTAGGAGCTGTGGCAGGATTAGTGCTTGCGGTGAAGATTGAAATGACTGCAATGCCGCAGTTGGTAGCGTTCTTCAATGGAATGGGTGGACTGGCGTCATTGTTGGTTGCAGGTGTGAACTTGGGATTTGTTGAGGGCACGCCGGACCGTGCAGAGATGATCGCGACAGCTGTGTCCGGATTGATTGGATCAGTAACATTTCTCGGCAGCATGATTGCTATGGGTAAGTTATGGGAACTAGGGTTTTCAAAGTGGGAATTGCCATTACCAGTTTCGTTTCGTCATTTACTAAATGCGGTGTTGATCCTGATTTGTCTGTTTTGCGGATACCGATTAACAGGTGATGCTGGAGTGGAGTGGTATCTAGGCATATCGATCACAGGCTGTTTGTTAGGGTTTACGTTGACAAGTCCTATTGGTGGTGCGGACATGCCGGTAGTTATCGCCCTGCTCAATTCTTATTCTGGTTTGGCAGCATCAGCAACGGGCTTTGTTATTGGCAACAACGTTCTTATCGTTTCAGGATCACTGGTGGGTGCGTCGGGGATCATTCTGACGAGCATTATGTGTAAGGCGATGAATCGCTCTTTACTTAATGTATTGTTCGGTGCGGTAACAAAAGGTGAGATAGCAGATGCAGACGAGGTATATGCCACGGTGAAGAGTACGTCGGCAGAGGAAGTGGCCATGATGTTAGAGACTGCACAAAGAGTCGTTGTGGTACCTGGGTATGGAATGGCCGTGGCACAGGCACAACGGGCTGTACGTGATTTGGCTACCATTCTTGAGGCAAATGATACCGAAGTTGAATATGCTATTCACCCAGTAGCTGGGCGGATGCCTGGCCATATGAATGTTCTGTTGGCCGAAGCGGATGTGCCATATGAGCAACTAAAGGAACTGAGCACCATCAATCCAACATTTGACGAAGTGGATATATCGATTGTCTTGGGAGCTAATGATGTGGTAAATCCAACAGCTAGAGAAGAAGGAAGTCCGATTTACGGAATGCCAATTCTGGATGTGGATAAATCGAGGGTTGTGATTGTGATTAAGCGTAGCTTAAGTCCAGGTTACGCCGGGATACCGAATCCACTATTTGCACAGGACAATACGTTGATGTTGTTTGGAGATGGTAAAGACTGCATTACAAGCATTACCACAGCCATCAATACCTAATTCATAGACATCCATAATTTGGCGACTCGCCAAATTATGGATGTCTA
>CEQU01110149.1_pt1 | contig 19286 bp, 15 predicted proteins | sample 531031 | NCBI WGS metagenome assembly CEQU01 (sample SAMEA2621216, study PRJEB7988) | marine metagenome | isolation source: saline water (ENVO:00002010), including
TTTTTTTTAGGTTTTTTTAGTAAACTAAATATTATTGCTGATATAAGAAGCATTATTGAACCTGTTATCAGAACAATTTCATAAGAATCAGTTGTATCTTTAATCCAACCTGCGAAAATTGGCATTGTAAATAATGAAATATTATATATTGGTGCCATTGTTCCTCTTATTGTTGCAAAGTTTTTTCTTCCAAAAAAATCACCAACTAATGACCAATTCATTCCAGACCCAATTTCAGATCCACTGAATAGTAATAAAGCTAGAAAAATTGTCATTGTTGTATCTGCTTGATTTAATAAAAATAATGATAATGCAGCTGCACTGTAACAGAATAAAAGTAGTTTTGGTCTACCATATTTATCTCCCAGCCAACCAAAAATTATAATTAAGGGAACGGAAAATAGAGCTAGTAATCCAATTAGGTTTGCTGAAGCCTGTTGAGATTCTCCTTTCCAAACCAATATAGGTATAAAGTGTAAAAATATTGTTCCGTGAACGGCAATTCTAAACATAGTTGCAAAAACTAATAACCAATAGGCTTTTGTTTTCATTGCTTCCTTGGTAGTCCAGTCATCCATAGATAAATTTTTAGAATTTTTAACTTCGGAGGTTATTTTTTCTCCATCAGGGTGTAGTCCCATAGACTCAGGAGATTTTTTGAAAACAAAAGATAAGGGCATTATAATTACAATAATCATAATTCCTACAATCATAGATGATTTCTCCCACCCTAGATTAAGTACAGAAATAGATAGTAAAGGTACCAATATAGCACCACCTAATCTAAATGCTGCATTATTGATTGCCATAGCTATACCTCTTTTTCGTATGAACCACCTATTTATCCCAGCCATAGTAGCTTGCATAAATGCAGTACTCGAACCTAAAGAAATGACAAACAAATATATTATTAAGAAACTCATGAATGTAGTGGCAAATGAGAGAAGAATATATCCTATTCCAGTAATAATAGTGCCAATTATCATTAATTTTTTTACTCCATATTTATCCAACAGCCACCCTGTAATTGGCCCAAGAAGCCCGTTCTCAGCTCTAGATAATGCAAAAGGTATTGCAGTTTGCGCGGATGACAAACCTAGACTTTGTGAAATAGGAATAAAGAATACAGTAAATCCTTTCCAATGCACAGATCCAGCAATTCCATTATTTAATGATGAAGCAGCAACAATATACCAGCCATAAAATATTTTATTTGACTTAATTTTTTTCATAATTGGGGAGTTTTTAATAATCTGTCATACATTGTGATATTAACAGTCATTCCCAGGTTAAGCGACACAGTTGTTGGTATACTTACAACTGAACTACATTTTTTTAGTAATATTTCGTTAATTGATCCATTTTCAGGCCCAAATATATAACACCCTCTCTCAGGATGATCAAATTTTCTTAGGTCAATTGATTTAGGATCTAATTCTACTCCAATAATCTCACAATCAGTCGGAACAATATCTAAAATGTTACTAGTTGTAATTACAGGTATATGCCTATAAGTTTTACTAGGATCTGTTAGTAGCTTTTTTATGTTAATATTTTTACTTGGGTTTTCTAAAATTATCATTCTTACGTCAAAGCATAATGCAGCTCTAAGGGCATGACCTATATTAACTCCATCCTGAGGGTTTGATAATCCAATACATGCAAAACCTCTTCTTTTCAGTGTTGATTTTCTAGAAATATATCTATTAAGTTTTTTTTTCATTATCAGTTATTAGTTTTTCAAAGAATTTTGCTATATTAAGAATTTTTATATCTGAATTTTTTCTGCCAGAAATCATAACTCCCATCGGTAAACTATTATTATCTTTCCCCATTGGTATAGTAATAGATGGTTGCCCTGTAAGATTAAATATACTTGTAAATTCAGCAATAATATTATTTTTATTTTTAGTGTTAGTTGGGTCTGATTCATCAATAGTAGGTGTTTGAATTGGAATTGTAGGACTAATAATTGCATCAAATTCGCTCAAAATTGATTCCATTTTCTTAGTAAATATTTTCTTCTTCATTTTTGCATTTTTTAAATCATTAATTGAAATATTTTTCCCGTTTTTCAGTCTTTTTAATATATATTTACTAACTTTTTTTTCTTCATATTTTTCCTTGTGATTGTTATATGCTTCAGCTAATAATATACTTAATGTAATTTTTCTTCCTTGATCTAACCAAGGCATATCAAGATATTCTATATCAATATCTGCGCCACATAGAATATTAACAAAATTATTAAAATTATCTTTTACGCACTCGGAAGTTATTTCTTTGAATCTTTTGTTGATAGGAATTAAAATTTTTAATTTTTTTGGAAAACTTAAGTTGTTTTTTTCTACTTCTAAAATTTTTTCAAAGAAAATTTTATTATCATCAACATTATTGGTGATAATTCCTAAATGATCTAATGATTCAGAAAGAGTTTTTACACCAATTAGGCTTAATTTTCCAAATGATGGCTTGAAGCCTACGGCTCCACACATCGCTGAAGGAATTCTTACAGATCCTCCAGTATCTGTTCCTAATGAAATCGGGGTCATACCTGTGACTGTTGAAACGACTGAACCAGAACTAGAACCTCCAGGGATATACCTAATGTCTACAGGATTCTTAATATTACCTAAAGAAGGATTATGTCCTGTTATTCCAAAAGCGATTTCAACTAAATTCTGCTTGCCTATAGGTATCATTTCAAGATCTAATATTTTTTTTACTATTTCAGCGTGTTCATTTGAAAAACATTTATAATTTTTAATTCCCTGAGAAGTATTTTTATCCTTATAGTTAATCAAATCTTTTAGCCCGATTGGAATACCAAAAAGGATATTTGTATTTTTATTATTCTTCTGTTTATCTAATTTTTTTGCTATATCATATGAGTCTTTATTCCAAACTTCAATCCAAGAATTAGTAATTTTCCCATATTTTTTTATTCTATTAAAAGATTGATCTAAAATTTTAGCTACTGTAATATTGTTATTCTTAAGTAAGTTATTTAGTAACCTTATGCTTTCCTTGGTATAAATTTCTTTCATAATATTTTTTTATTCATTTGTGTATAAAAAACCTAAGTTTATTTTTAAATAAAATCTAGTATCATTATAAACACATATAAAAATTAAGAGTATCAATGACTACATACCCTTGCACAGTTGTCTGTAAGATGTCAATAGATATCTTAACATGTACAGTTTGCGGGAAAGTTTTAGTTCCAAATGTAATTACCAAAGAAGATCATAGCACAGTAAATATTTCTACATGCCTAGGGGATGTGGAAATATTAAATCTATAATGTGCTGTGATAGTAACATGGTTCATTCATAAAAATTTGAACTAAATCAGTTTATTAGTGTTTATTAATTATGTATGTGGGTAAACTGTTTTGTATTTAATGAAGATAAAAAAAATAATATCTAGATTATTAGTTGATTCTGTAACTAAATCACAATCTCTTGGTCATATCCCAAGAATTGATAGTTTTGATGTAATTATTGATAGGCCCAAGATTTCAGATCATGGAGATTTCAGCACAAATATACCTTTAGTTTTATCAAAAGCATGTAAAATGTCTCCAAAAAAAATTTCTGAAATATTAATTGAAAATATTAACTCGAATTCTTCGATACAAGAAATAGAATTTGCACACCCCGGTTTCATAAATTTTTTTATTACTAAGGATTATTTTTATCAAGAATTAGAAAAAATTCAAAATGATGGCTTGGATTATTTTAGAAATAACTATGGGCTAAAACAAAAAATCCAACTTGAATTTGTTAGTGTGAATCCTACAGGACCGCTGCATGTAGGACACGCAAGAGGTGCTGTAATAGGTAGTTCTTTATATAATATTCTAAAATTATCTAATTATAATGTTGAGCGAGAATATTATATAAATGATGCTGGGAATCAAATTAGATTATTCAATGATTCACTTATTGAAAGAGCCAGAGAAACTCTTGATGAAAATTATCATGCTAAAGAAATTAGTTATTCTGGTGAGTATGTAACTCAATTAGTAAAAAAAATTATAGCTGAGTATGAAATTAATAATAAAAATATCGAAAAAATCACATCCTATGCCCTATCAACCACGATTTCTGCCATCAAGGATACATTAGAAAAATTGAATGTTAAATTTGATTCATGGTTCAATGAAAGCACATTACTAGAATCTAATTTTTTTCAAAAAATTATCGAAAAGCTATCAAGTCAAGATTTAGTTTATATTCACGATGGAGCAAAATGGTTCAAGGGTAGTAATCTTGGATTAGATGAGGATATTGTTTTGATCAGAAGTGAAGATGGAGGCCCAACTTATTTTGGAACAGATTTAGCTTATCACTATAACAAGTTCTTAGTTAGAAAATTTGATAAAGTTATAAATATATGGGGTGCTGATCATCACTCACATGTTGCTAGAATTTACAGTATCTTGAAAGCATTTGAAATTGATGATAACAAACTTGAGGTTATTTTAAATCAAATCGTTAACTTTAAAAATGATGGTGACACCTTAAAGTTTAGTAAAAGAAATAATGTTCTTGTAACTATTGATGAATTAATTGAAGAAGTAGGAGTTGACGCCTGCAGATTTATTTTTCTAAGCCGTTCGCCAGACACTCAGATGGATTTTGATCTTAAGCTTGCCAAGGTTCAATCATCAGAAAATCCTGTTTATTATGTTCAGTATGCATATGCTAGAATGTGTTCAATAAAAAAAACCGCGGAAAATAAAAAAATAGATTTCTCTAATTCCGACTTAAGTTTACTTATTCATGAAGATGAAATAAATCTTATAAAAAAAATTGTTCAACTTCCAGAGGTGATTCTAAAGTGTTGTCAATTGAGGCAAACTCACCATATTACAAATTTCTCTATGGAATTTGCTAAGTTGTTACAAAAATTTTATGAGTCTTGTAGAGTTATCTCTGAAAATGAAGAAGATAAAGATCTAACTGCATCAAGGTTGAGATTAGTTGAAATTTCAAGACATGTTTTAGGCTACACTTTGGATATAATGGGTATGAGTAAACCAGATAAAATGTGATTATTTATTAAGGTTTAATCCAGATTCAGTATAAAGTGCAATACGCTTAATATATGATTGCGTAGCTGAATTAATCATAAAAATGTGTTTTTCATTTACTCTACCAATTTTTTTCCCGGGGACTCCTCTTATCAATGAATTTGGTTCAAAAATTGCATTATTAGTAATAACACTTCCAGAAGCAACAAGAGAATTTTCTCCTATAGATGCATCATTGTTCACAACGCATCCATTACCAAGTAGAGTGTTTTTACCTATAAATTTTGCATGACAAATTACACCATGCCCTATAGTGATAAAACTTTCAATTTCTGCATTTCCATCTGAGTGTATAACGGAATTATCTTGAATATTTGTTCCTTCTCCAATTATTATTTTTCCAGAGTCAGCTCTAATTATTACTCCAGGCCAAATACTAACATTTTTACCAATTTCTACATCACCTACTATGTATGTATTTTCGGCAATAAATGCAGATTTATGTATTAAAGGAGATTTATTATTTAATTTTCTAATCAATATTATTTTTCTTTCTTAGGCAGTCTATCAAATGATAAATCTAAATAAATTGTTGTTGGAGAAGATAACTTTTCAGAAAATTTCCAACTTTCATTTGCTTTAACGTTATCACCATCTTTATCACCAAGATAGAAGTTTACTTCACTTTTTTTCTCATCATCAATACTAACAGGACCCAAAATTATATGCATATATTTTCCTGATAAAGTTTTTGCTATTGGAGAGCCACCATGAACTATTTCTCCAAAAATATTTATGTTCTCTGGTCCAGGTTCATAATTCAAGCAGAAGAATATAATTTTAGATTTACAGACAGTAAAGTTTCCTTCAAAAATCATTGGCATCGGAGGAGGCCCTGATATGGGTATGAAATCTTCTCTATCATAAATTTTTCTTGAATCATTTTCACAGCTAATTAATAAAAAAACTAACAGAAAAATCATAGAGAATAATATAAATAAATTTTTTGTTTTATAAAAATATTTAGTCATTTTCAAAAGTATTTAATTTATTCCACTGGGCAGTTTTTTCAAAATTATAAGCTATTTGTAGAATTTTTTTATCTCCAAATTGAGGCCCCATAAATTGTAATCCTATTGGGAGGTTATTACTCATACCGGAAGGGACAGATATAGCAGGAAGCCCAGCAATATTTGCAGGAATGGTACAAATATCACTCATGTACATACTCAGAGGATCGTTATTTTTTGATTCAAGATCAAATGCCACTATCGGAGAAGTTGGTGTAACTAGTGCATCAAATTTCTTAAAAGCTTCATTAAACTCATTTATAATTAAAGTTCTTACTTGTTGAGCTTTTTTGTAATATGCATCATAGTATCCTGATGACAAAGCATATGTTCCAATCAAAATTCTCCTCTTTACTTCTTCTCCAAATCCACTACCTCTTACCTCCCTAATATATTCTGTTGAATTTTTTGCATTTATTGTGCTCATTCCATATTTTACTCCATCAAATCTAGATAAATTGGCTGATGCTTCTGATGGAGCAATAATATAATAAACGGCTAATGCATATTCTGTAAGTGGCAAAGAAATCTCTTCGATACTAGCACCTAAATTACTTAATATGCTTAGTGACTCCATAAAGTTATTCTTGACAGAAGAGTCAATATTTTCAGTAATATATTCTTTTGGAACTGCCAGTTTCATATTCTTTATATCTTTATGTATGTCTTCAGTAAAATTTTCATATGGCGATGTAACGGAAGTTGAATCAAATGAATCTTTTTTTGCGATAATATTTAAAAAGTTACCACAATCTTCAACCGATCTTGCTATCGGTCCAATTTGATCCAAAGAACTACCAAAAGCTATTAGTCCATATCTGCTTACTAGACCGTATGTTGGTTTCATACCGACAACACCGCACAAAGAAGCAGGTTGCCTTATACTACCTCCTGTATCTGAGCCTAATGCAAGGTAACATTCACCCGCAGCTACTGCTGAAGCAGCACCTCCAGAGCTACCTCCAGGAACCTTGTTAGTATCCCATGGATTTAGGACAGGTCCATATGAAGAAGTTTCATTAGATGATCCCATGGCAAACTCGTCCATATTCCCTTTTCCTAAAATTACTGCTCCTGCATTTTTCAGATGTTTTACTACAGTGGCATCAAATGGAGGTATGTAGTCCTTTAAAATTTTTGATGCAGCTGTGGTTTTTATATTTTTTGTAGAAATATTATCCTTTACCATAACTGGTATCCCAGTTAGAGGAGTTATATCAGAACTTTTTTCACTAAATTTTTTATCAGCTTCTATAGAAGACATTAGAGCTGATTCTTCACAAGTTGTTATGTATGAGTTTAGTTTTGATTTTTTAATTCTCTCAAAAATCATTTTAGTAACTTCATATGAAGATATTTCTTTGTTTATAAGTTTATTATTTAAATCTTTTGCAGTTATGAGATCCATTTAGAGATATCCTTTACTCAAGTACGGGTGGAACTTTTATGAATTCTCCAGAGGTTTGAGGAGCATTATTTATGACTTTTTCCGTTTTTAATGGGGGGTGAACTTCATCTTCTCTCATGACGGATTGTGCCTTTGTAGTATGGCCTGTTAATTCCACATTTTTTGTGTCTAGTTTATTTAGGAGAGTGAAATATCTAATAATATCACTTAATTCTTTTTGCAATTTGCTGATTTCTTTATCAGTTAGTTCCAGATATGAAAGTTGACTGATTTTTAGTATTTCTTCTCTAGATAGGTCATCCATTTTATGTATACACTTGTGAATTTTTAATAATAATATTATTAATCATATTAGATTCTAAAAAATATGGAAACCAAAAATGCTTATTAAACTTTGCATTGGTTGGCATTTCAATATTGACAATACGTGCCTTTTATAACTAGAATTAAATTCCGTATAGGTTATTTTTATAACCTGTTCGGGATGATAAGTTTACCACAAATTTTTTTTACTTATTTATCCACTGGTATTGATTTTTATGATGGAGAATTTTGAGTAAATTTATTTTCGTTACAGGTGGAGTTGTAAGTTCCCTAGGTAAGGGAATAGCTGTTGCTTCTATTGGTAAAATGCTAAAAAGTAGAGGCCTGACTGTATCTGTTATGAAGCTTGATCCCTATCTAAACGTAGACCCGGGTACCATGTCGCCTTATCAGCACGGAGAAGTTTTTGTTACAGATGACGGAAGCGAAACAGATCTTGATTTAGGTCACTATGAAAGATTTATAGATGTTGAATTAACCCACAATTCCAATATCACAGCGGGGCAAATTTATTCAGAGGTTATTTCTAAAGAAAGGTCTGGTGAGTACCTTGGGGGAACAATTCAAACAATACCCCATGTCACTAATCTTATAAGAGATAAAATAATAAACCTATCGAAAGATTCAGATGTAGATATTGTAATAGTGGAAGTTGGAGGCACCGTTGGAGATATCGAAGGGCAGCCATTTTTAGAGGCTATTCGCCAGGTAAGAAATAGTGTTGGTAGAGATGATACATTTTATGTACATTTGACTTTGCTTCCTTATCTTGGGGCTAGTAATGAATTAAAAACAAAACCTACTCAACATAGTGTTAATACTCTGAGGTCAATGGGTATTCAACCTGATGCTATACTATGCCGAGCTGATTTTCCAATAGGTGAAGATGAAAGAAAAAAAATATCTCTATACTGTGATGTCCGATATGAAGCTGTAATTGACTTGCCTACTTTAAGTAGTGTTTATCAGGTACCTTTACATTTAGAAAGTCAAGGTCTAGGTAAAATTTTGATGGATTATTTTGGATACGATCAATTGAATCCTGATTTTAAATCTTGGGAAAAAATTACAATTATCCAACAAAAAAATAATCCAGTAGTAGAAATTGCTTTAGTAGGTAAATATGTAGAGCTAAAAGATTCATATTTATCTGTTGTAGAGGCAGTAAACCATGCTGCAATTATGAATAAACGTGAGGCTAAAATTTCATGGATTTCGGCTGAAGATATTGAGACATCTGATGTTGATAGTTTTTTATCTAAAGCTCAAGGTATCATAATTCCAGGTGGTTTTGGAGATAGAGGTCTTGAAGGTATGATAAAGACTGCAGAATATGCAAGAACAAAAAATATTCCATATTTAGGTTTATGTTTAGGAATGCAAATAATGGTAATTGAATATGCAAGAAATGTACTTAAGATTTTTGATGCAAATTCGCTTGAAATAGATCCTGAAACAAAAAATCCAGTAATAGCATTTATGCCAGGACAAGAAGAAGTCCATTCAACAGGTGGCACAATGAGATTAGGCTCTTACCCTTGTATATTAAAAGAAAATTCACTTGCCATGAAGGTTTATACAGAATCTAGTATTAGTGAGAGACACAGGCATAGATACGAGTTTAATAATAAGTTTCGTGAACAATTTGAGAGCAATGGTTTGTTAATATCAGGGACTTCTCCTGATAATAAACTTGTTGAGATTGCTGAGGTTATAAATCATCCATATATGATCGGTAGTCAATTCCATCCTGAATTTAAATCAAGGCCAGAAAGACCTCACCCCCTATTTAATTTTTTTATAGAAAATTCTATGAGAATTAAACGAGAAGGGGATCAGCATAATTTATTTTAGAAATTTTGCTTTATGTGTTTAGAGTGCTATAATTAGTTTATTGAATGATCATAGTTCATGTCCCAATTATCTGAAATGCTTTTGAGAAGCATCCTTCAATAATCGCTAGTTATCTAGCCCCCATTATAAGAATTTGTTACTCGATAATTACAGATGTTGGTTTGTACATATTTATAAAACCAGGAGGTAATATACTGACTACTCAAGCTAGAAATCATCCTAGAGGTGCTAGGCGTAGGCCGACCACAACAAGGCGCCGTCAAAATCATAGTGGAGAAAATTATTTTGATTCAATTGAAATAGAAAAATTACCTGATTTAGGTGATCTAGGAAAAAAGACAAATGATGAATTACGCCAACTAGCAATTGATACAGGAATCAAGAGAGTGCCAACACAAAGAAATGAGTTGGTACTTACAATTTTATCTTCTTTGTCTGATGAAAAAAAGGCAATCGTTGGAGCTGGAATACTAGATGTCCTATCAGACGGTTTTGGTTTCCTTAGGCAGCCTGGAGGAAGAAAAAATAATGATGATATTTATGTCACTCCAAAAAAAATAAAAAATTATGGGTTAAGGCATGGAGATTTTATAACAGGACAAGTTCTGCCACCTTTGGCTGAAAGTTCAAATAAATATTATGGTCTTGTGAATGTTGAGACTGTAAATGGATATGATCCTCAGTCAGCAGTAGACAGGCCAAAATTTGATAGATTTACCTCGGTTTATCCAGATGAACAAATAAAACTTGAAACAACCCCTAAACAAACATCTACCAGATTAGTAGATATGGTAGCGCCCGTTGGTAAGGGGCAAAGATCACTCATAGTAGCTCCTCCTAAAGCAGGAAAAACAATGCTCTTAAAGCAAATATCTGCAGGTATAACCGAGAATCATCCTGAAGTATACATAATAGTATCTTTGATAGGTGAAAGACCTGAAGAAGTTACTGATATGAAAAGGTCAATTAAGGGAGAAGTATTTAGTTCAACTTTCGATGAACCAATAGAAGACCATTGTAGAACAGCTGAGATGGCTCTTGAAAGAGCACGCAGGTTAGTAGAAAGTGGAGAGAATGTTGTTATTTTATTAGATAGCTTAACCAGATTAGCAAGAGCTTATAACTTGTTGGTCCCAAGTAGTGGAAAAACATTATCTGGAGGAATGGATCCAAATGCCCTATATCCTCCAAAAAACTTTTTTGGTGCTGCACGAAACTGTGAAGACGCAGGAAGCTTGACAATTATTGCAACTGCTTTGGTTGATACAGGTTCTAGGCTTGACGATTTAATCTATGAAGAATTTAAAGGCACGGGTAATATGGAATTACACCTTGATAGAAGGCTAGCTGATAGAAGAATATGGCCTGCTATAGATATTGAAAAAAGCGGTACAAGGCATGAAGAGTTATTACTAGATGATTCAACTCTAAAAAAGGTATGGTTACTTAGACGTATAATAGGCAAAATAAGTGAAGACCCAAGCAGTAAGCCTACTGAGGCTGCTGAAAAGATTTTGGATAGAATGTCTAAATCATCTTCAAATGAAGAATTCTGGATGTCGCTAACACAGCCTGATATGGGTTCACAGTAAATAAACTCCATCAACAAAAATTCATTATGATTGTAAAATTACGATTATTTTTAATTATTGAGGTTTTTGTAATTCTTCGGTAACACAAATAAGATAAATTTCTAAGTAAGGAATTATAAGTTTATACATGTAGTTGTATCAACTTTCATTCAAATAAGTAACGATCTGATCGGAAATTTGTTGTGAGATGGCATAGAAAATATACTAAATTATAGTATTTCTTATCCATATTTTATAAATTACTGAAACTTGTTACAAAAATGGTTGACATTGTAATGCATACAATGATTAAATCAAAAGTGGTTAATACCAAAGTTCCGTTGTCGCGCAAAGCCGGTTGGCGCTTCATTTGGAAGAAAAACAATTATTGGAACCGGCGTAAAAATATCGGGAAACCTCACGGTTTCTTATACATATTTAATAATAATTGTATATGTGTAAATAAAATACGATAGAAAAGGAGGCTGGAGCTGTGAAGCTTTCAGTTAAATTACTTTCCGGGCTTATGCTACTTGCATTGGTCGCGGTTGCTATCATAGGTACCGACAACACAGCTAGCGCAGCTGCTGATGGAAAGGTTTATGTTACAAACAAGGCATCTAACCTTACAACAGAGGGCACAGGGAAACCTACTGCTCGAAAAACTGCAACTGCTGTATACGGAACTTATGCTTCAGTAGCAACAACTGGAGTTACCGCACGAGATATCGTGACTAACTCTGACAAATTCATTGTCACGGTTATTGATGCTGACGTTAACAGTACGACTACTGTTACATCTAAAGCTACGGGTGGAAACACAGGTTTCGACCTTGGTTTAGATAATAACCATGCCATCTCCACTTCTAATACAGCGCAAGTTGTAGCAGACTTTGGTGGATCAGGTGGTGCTGGTCTTGATGAAATTGGTGATATCGTTACCGTAACACTTGATGATACAAAAGCTAGCCCAATTATTGGTTCAACTTCTGACATTAAGATTACAGTTGCTTCACCTGCTGCTCACGCTGGTAAAACAGTTTCCGGTGTAACAGTTCATCAAATTGTGAACGATGGTTCAGCAAGCGCTGCTACACCTGCTGTTATTCAGGTTAGAAAGAGTGCTGCTGGTGCTGATGTAGACGGAGCTCTCATTGGTTGGGAATTCGTAAACATCACATACCCAAGTTCAAATGCAGACACATTGACTGTAACACTAAAGAGCGTTGTTGACCCTACAGGTGCTGTAATGGTACTTACTGAGACAGGTCGAAACACAGGACGATTCGAAGGTGAAGTACAGTTGATAGAACGAACAGATGCTCTTGCAACAGTTAAGATTAACTCAGCTCCGGCTGGTGTTGCTCAGGTAGCTGGTGTAGATAGAGTTCCTGTAATCGGTGGTCCAGTTACTGTTGAGTATCAGGATGCCGCTACTTCAGGTACTGCAACAAATGTTAAGAGAACAGCTTCATACAATGTAGACAATACTGTTCCTTCCGTAACAATAACAACTCCTGCTGATGGAGGACAGAGCCAGAACAGACTACCTTCCTTTACAGGAAGTGCTGCTGATTCACAATCTGGACTTGACATTAGCACATTCTCATTGAGAATTGATAGAACCGATGACCCAACTAATACAACTATGGTTATTGCTGCTAACGGTACCCCAGGTGGTACACCAGCTAACATAGATACAACAACTTTGGGTTCTGATGGTGCTTCATCACTAAGTTGGTCATATACTGAATCAACCGCGTTGCCTACAATGTCTCCTACAACAGAGACACCAAACAACGAAGTTGACTTCCAGGCTACTATTACGGACTTAGCTGGTAACTTAGGTTATTCCGATGCTAAAACATCTGGAACAGGAGCCGACGATGCTGGTACAGGACGAAATGGAAACCAACCACACGTAATTAAGATTGACCAGAAGACTCCTTCAATATCCTCTGCTGTAACAGGTACAGGATGGGATACTTCTGCATCTCCTGCCGCTGAAAAAGCTGATGCTTCTTCTATAAAGGTAACAATGGATGGAAAAATTGATTCTACATCTGTTGCGCCTAGCGACATTCAGGTTGTGTTTAGTAATAGTGGTGGAACTCACGTTCCTACAGCAATTGACGTAAAAGATTCAGTTCTTTACCTCAAATTGGATACTACTATTCCTTCAAACAATAAACCAACTGTTCAAATAAAGAGTGGAATTGCTGACCTTGCAGGTAACTCTGCAAATTCAGGTTCTAAAGTAGCAACAGATGGTATCAAGCCAGTAGTCACGATGGTAACATCAGGTGGTTCTGGAACTGGTACAGGATCTGAAGCTGCAGACTCACTTACTAAGGACAAGATGACTATTACAGTTACATCTGACGAGAACCTTAACGGTCCTCCAAAAATTACTGTAAGAGTTTTGACATCTCCTAACCAGGTAGGTCTTCACACTGAAACTCTTGGTGTCCCTCTAGGTGGTAACCAGTGGAAATTAGTAGTTAGCAAAGGCGCTGCTTCAACAGGTGACGTTGCTGTAAAAGTTGATTCAACTGATACAACAGGTAACCTAACCACAAAAGGTGACATAACAACTAAGGTATACCGATTGGACACTGCGCTTAGTGCTCCAACATCTACCCCAGCTAATGGTGGTACGATTACAGTTGCTAAGCCATTCATTACTACTGACTACTCTGCAAATGAGACAGCTACAGTATCAATAACTAAAGCTACAATGGCAGTCGGCTCAGCCGCAGCTGCTGATGTAACTGCGGATGTTGTTGCTTCTGCTGACGGTCTTGTATTCTTCTACCAACCAGCAGATGCGCTTACTAATGCTAAGCACACATATGTTGTGAAGGCAAAAGATGCAGCTGGTAACACTCATACACAGACAGTGGTATTCACAAAATCAGATCGTAAAGACTACGTTCTAGACTTGTTCGCAGGTTGGAACCTAGTATCACTTCCATCTGACCCAAGTGATACAGCTATAGGTTCTGTGTTCTCAAACACAGGTATCAAACAGGTAGTATCATACGATGCAACTTCACCAAGTTCACCTTGGAGAATAGCATCTCAGGTTGATGGAGCTTTCTCATCTCAGACAACTCCTGGATTAGACCATGTTTATGCTGGTCCTGGATACTGGGTTGAAACTTCTGACTTTGAAAACCAGACAGTCGCACTAACAGGTCCTACAGGTCCTGGTGACTCTCGACCAGCTTTGACAACAATATCTACTGGTTCTGGATGGAACCTAGTAGGTGTAGTTGACCAGAGTAGAGTTCAAACACAGAAGTCAGATAACGGAACATCATTGGTAAGAACCAACCAAGCAGGTTCTGGCGTTGCTGTTACAGTTGCGACATACTTCGATACAGTTTCAAACTCTCGACAGTATGCTTTCGATACAGTAACTTCAAAGTTCAGAGCTTTGGTAGATGCTAACGAAGTAAAAATTGGTGACGGTATGTGGGTATACGTTCAGCCTCAGGCTAATGGATTACTACCACACATTGTTCCATAAACTATACTTGATTAGTTGAAAATATATAAAAGTCCCCTGTTTTTATAGCAGGGGACTTTTTACTTAATTCGTTATTTATTTATATTGATATTGGGAAAGCGTATTCTGGTAAAATAGAAGTATGGAGAGTTTAATGAAATCAAAGTTCTTATTGTTAGTATCATTATCATTAGTATTGACATTCTTAATTACTTCTAATGATAAAGATCTTTTTGCTCAAGCAGATGTACCAGAAATTAAGGCTATTACATTGTATGGCTCCGTCAGTATATCCGGTGGCGCTGATCCTAATGGAATGAAGCTTACTGCTCGTATTGGTAATTATGAAAGTGATCCTGTGACAATAGGAGATAAAAATTCTAACAGATACGTTGGATTATTTGTGAATCCCCCTTCTGTACCTGATCTAGCTGGCCAAAATATAGAACTTGTTCTTGAATCACAAATAATTGCTTCTCAAACAACTCCATATATGTATGAAGATACTACTGGTAACTATAAATTGGATTGGGCATTACCTCAGCTTAGAGAGTTGGATTTATCTTTTTCATCTTCTCCAGTAGCTACTCCAACTCCAACTTTGACACCAACACCTACCCCTGTAATTGTTGAGCCTACTTTTTATGAAGGTGTAATCAGAGCTGGTTCAATTCCGCCCCCAGACGGCACTTTGATTTTTGCTCAGATTGATGACTATACTACTGAACCTGCACAAACTTTTGATAATGGTAAGTTTTTTATTACTGCAGACCCTGTTCTTGATAGTTATGTAGGTAAAATAGTACATTTTTACATAGGTTCAAATAAAGCATTGCAGTCTAAAACATTTACCCCGGGGCAGTATGAATCAGATTTTATACTGGTTTTTTCAGCATTCCCTACCCCTACATCAACACCTTTGCCACCTACACAAACACCAACACCTACTTCTACCCCTGAGCCAACTCGTACTCCAACCCCAACCCCAACTCCTACAATGGCACCTATTCCAACACCTACTCCAACTCCTTTAAGTGACGATAGTAGTTCGGATAAAATTGCTTTATCAGATGGAGACGCTGATTCTGGAAGTGGAGATTGTTTAGCATCAGGAGGAAGAGCTAACTTAGGAAATATAATGTTATTAATTTCACCTCTATTATTCTTAATTTTTAGAAGATTTAGAGTGAATTAATTTTCTAATAAAATTATTTTTTGTTCTTCTGAGATGCTCGATTTAGTGATACTTATTTTTTTCTCTATGGTTGGTTCCTTTATACCTAGTTCTACAAGTAATTTTGATACATTATTATTTGAGATAAGTACAAGCTTTGATTCCAGTGATCTAATCATTGAAGCAAGTTCATTTATTTCTAGACTGCTGGATGATCCATCAAGAATTAGTATATCTATTTTCCCAATTTGCTGCATGACCTGAGCAGATAGTTCATGCCCTGGATAGCCAAGGACACCTAACCTTATATTTTCGATATCAATAACGTATATTACATTTATATCTCTGGATAAGGATGGTTCAGTAAGAGGTGAAGGGATTCCTCTAATAGCAATTCCCTTAATTTCATATTCTCCTGGGCTGTCAATTATATTAACTTTTTTGTCTTTATGAGGATTTAGGTTAAATCCAGAAAACAATTGAGTCTCTTCTGAATTGTTATCAGAAGGATTGATTAGTATATTGCCGTATGCTGATGATACTTCAAAGAATGATTTTCCTTGCCATCTTATTTCCATATCATATTCCTTTTTTGCTAGAATTGTTATTAATATTATTAAATATCCCAAGTAAAATAGTATTAAATATTTGAGATAAAATTACTTTTTATTAGAAGTTTATTTGTATATAAAAGATTTAAGATAAATATATGACGACTAACAAAAGAGATTATTATGAGATATTGGGCTTATCGCGTAATGCTAATTCTGAAGAGATTAAAAAAGCTTTTCGCCAACAAGCTTTAAAATATCATCCTGATAAAAATAAAGATCCTGATGCATCTGACAGATTCAAGGAAGTTAATGAAGCATATCAAGTATTGAGTAACCCAGAAAAAAAATCTCAATATGATCAATTTGGTCACGCTGGAGTAAATAATGGTGGCGCTTCTGGCTTTGGAGGTTTCGAAGGCTTTGGAGGTTTTGGTGACATATTTGACTCTTTCTTTGGAGGAACAACATCCGAGAGAGCAAATGTAGGTAATGATTTAGAGTATCAAATAAAAATTTCATTCAAAGATGCTGCTTTTGGTGTAAAAAAACAAATAAACTTATCTAGAAATGAAAGATGTGATACTTGCAATGGTAATAAAGCTGAACCTGGTTCTAAAATTGATGAATGCAGTGTATGTCAAGGGACAGGAAAAGTTTCAAGGGTACAAAAAACAATTTTTGGGCAATTTCAACAAGTTACTTCATGCTCAACCTGTTCTGGCGATGGCATTAGAATAAATAATAAATGTAAGAAATGTGATGGATTAGGAATCAAAAATAACTCTAGAAAAATTGAAGTTTCTGTTCCTGCAGGTATAGAAGATGGGACTAGGTTAATCATACGAGGTGAAGGAGAATCAATTGGGAAACAAGGAAGAAATGGGGATTTATATGTTCATATACTTGTTGACGAAGATGAGCATTTCAATAGAAAAGGTAATGATATTGTAGTGTTAGAAGAGATTAGTGTTATTCTAGCCACTCTTGGAGGAGAAATTGACATTAAGACCTTAGATGGGAATATAAAGTTAAAAATTAAGCCTGGAACTCAATCAGATTCAATAATTCGATTGCCTAATCTTGGTATCCCTTTTGTTGGTCAATCATCAAGAAGGGGTGATCAGCTTGTGAGGATAAAAGTTCTTACACCAACTAAAATTGATGACACTCAAAAAGCTATATTTATCCATCTAGCAAACTATCTTAAACTGGATAATGTTAATAAAGATGTAGACGAAAGTATTATTAGAAAATTCAAAGATTTTTTCAAATCTGACAATAAATAATTTTAGGAGATAATAAAAATCGAAAATCAATGGTTAGAAATTTCTATAAATACTCCCTCAGAATATGTAGAGCCTTTTACTCAAATACTAATAAAAAATATAGGTGATAATTTTTCTGTAGAAAGAGATGTTGATTATAATCCAGATGAGGGTGAAACAATTGATCCTAACTCCTGGGTTAGAATTAAGGCTTGGATACCTACTGATGATACCTTAGAAGTAAAAAAAAATTCAATAGATGTTTCTCATAAATTATTAAATCACATCATAAAACTTCCAAATATAGACTATAAATATGTTTCTACAAATGACTGGAAAAATCAAAAATTTGATCCAATTGAAATAGGAAAGAATTTAGTAATTTTGCCAACAAAAGATTATAAAAATAAATTTAAAAATAAGAAAAAGATATACTTAGAACCTGGTTTGGCATTTGGTACAGGTCATCATCCTACGACAAAAATGTGTATTGAAGAGTTAGAAAAAAGAATCCATATTAAGGATACAATTTTAGACGTGGGATGTGGGTCTGGCATTCTTATGATTGCTGCGCAGGTTTTAGGAGCTGGTAAATCATATGGTATTGACATTGATGATGATGCAATACATTCCGCTAAAAATAATATAAGAAATGCAGGATATGAAAATGACACATTTTTAGCAAAGGCAAAATTATCAGAAACTAAATTCCCTAAAAAATATGATCTTGTTATGGCTAATATTGCTTCAAAAGTACTTATTGAAATTTCATCAGAATTAATCTCCTTATTAAATAAAAATTCTACACTGATAATATCAGGAATTCTTGGAGATAAAATTAATGATGTCATAAAATCTTTTGAGGTATCGGGAGGAAAAGTTATTAATACAAGATCTATAGACTCTTGGCATGTTTCTATAATTAAGAGAGGCTTCTAGTGCATAGATTTTATTATAGTTCTTTAGATGAAAATCAAAATATAATTGAACTTAGTGATGAAATTTCATTTCAGATAATTAATGTATTGAGGCTAAGAATAGATGAGCAATTCATACTATTTAATGGTGCAGGTTATGAGGCAGTTTTTATAATAATAAAAAAATCGAAATCAATTACTTGCAGACTTCATAGTATTATTACTCCAATTGATGAACCAAGTGTGAAAGTTAAGTTTATTATTGGATTATGCAAACCTGAAAGATTCGAACTTATTCTTCAAAAATGTACTGAATTAGGGGCATTTGATTTTACTCCAGTTATAACAGAACGTGTACAGGGGGGCGAAAATGCTTATCCATCAGATAAAAGATTATTACGATGGAGAAAAATAATTAAAGAGTCTGCAGAACAATCTGGTAGAACTTTTATACCAAAATTAAATAAACCAGAAATATTAGTTGAAATTATTAAACAAAAAATAAAACATGATAAAGTTTTATGTTTGTGGGAAGATTTTCAAGGTTACACAATTAATCAAGCATTAGATGAATTAACTAACATTAAGAGTTTATATGTA
>CEQU01026607.1_pt1 | contig 19148 bp, 19 predicted proteins | sample 531031 | NCBI WGS metagenome assembly CEQU01 (sample SAMEA2621216, study PRJEB7988) | marine metagenome | isolation source: saline water (ENVO:00002010), including
CGGGGTTTCCATGTATATCTTTGTAAGTTGAGCGAAGCCTGTTTTACCCCGGAAACACCTAACGGTATTTCCGGGCCCCTTAAAATCCTGACTGCCCCTGAATCGTTCAGCAACCGTTTACAAATTCTTATAGAATATTAGCCTGAGGCATGGACTAATCAGGTAAATATGGCAAATTCAGTCAATCCATTACGGGCGTTTCATAATATCGTTGCAAATCAGGCGATATCTTTCGATGAAAAAGTCAAACAACTGCTCAGCTTTGGCCTAGAGTTGTTTGGGCTTGAGATTGGCATTGTCAGTAAAGTCGTCAATCAGACTTATCTTATTCTTTATGTTGAAAGTCCAATTCCCGAGCTAACGCCCGGCATGACCTTTACCCTCGAAGAAACCTATTGCACCCATACGCTTAAAGCACAGCAGGCGACAGGCTTTCATCATGCCGGAAAGTCAGAAATAGCCAGCCATCCCTGCTATCACACCCAGGGACTTGAGGCGTATCTTGGCGCTCCTATCCACCTGAATGATGAAGTGTATGGCACGGTCAATTTTTCGTCTCCCAATCCAGCTGCGCCGTTTCCACCTGAGGCTTATGATTACGTAGAACTTATTGCTCAGTGGCTGGGCGCAGAGATTGCCCGTAACGAAGCGATGGCCAGGTTAACAGCGCAGGCGGTCACGCTGGATAAACTGGAGAAGGTTGGCAAAATAGGGACATGGTCGGTGGATCCGCTTAGCGGGTATATTGAGTGGAGTGAACAAACTAAACTGATCCACGAGGTGGATGCAGACTATGCTCCTTCTCTCGAAACTGCCCTGGCTTTTTATCCCGAAGGTAAGCAACGTGAAAAAGTCCAGCAAGTGGTGACCCAAGCTATTAAAAATGGTCAGCCGTGGAATATCAGAGCACAATTGATAACTGCTCAGGGGAAGGCACTATGGGTAGTATCGAGGGGCGATGTAGAAATGCATGACGGGCAATGTATTAAACTGTTTGGCACTTTTCAGGACGTTACCCTCAACGTTGAACGGGCCAGAGAATTGCAGCTGGCAAAGGATAAAGCCGAGCAGGCTACCAAAGTAAAAAGTGTGTTTCTGGCCAATATGAGTCATGAAATCCGCACACCGATGAACAGCATTCTGGGCACGTTACAGCTATTATCCCAGGCCAGCCTGGAGCCAACTTTGCAAACTCTGGTCAGTAAAGCCGGGTATTCCGCTAAAACCCTGTTAACCATTGTTAATGATGTGCTCGACTATTCAAAAATAGAAGCTAATCAGTTAACGCTGGAAGATGCGCCTTTCTCAGCGCTGGAAATTAGCGATTCGGTAATGAGCGATTTGTTGCCCGAAGCTGAGGCGAGGCAAATTTCCCTTTCTCTGGAAAGCGGTGATGACTTTGTCGATGGCTGGGCGGGTGATGCCGTAAGGATCCGCCAGATACTGCTGAATCTGGTATCGAATGCCGTTAAGTTTACTCACGAAGGCGGGGTCAGGGTTGAGCTGCTCTCAAGCCCACCAACAGAAAAGCCGTGGTTACAGTTCAACGTGTCTGATACTGGGATAGGCATGAGTGAGGAAGTTCAGCAACTTATCTTCGAACGATTTGTTCAGGCCGATTCTTCGACCACCCGTAAATATGGTGGTACCGGTTTAGGCATGTCTATCACTATCAGTCTGGTTAATCTGATGAGGGGGGACTTGCAGGTAAACAGTCAGCCGGGTTTAGGTACCCTTATATCGGTGCGGCTACCGCTTAAACCCGCGTCGCTGAGCACAACACCTGCGGCTCAACAAGCCGCCGAACCGCCACCACTTCGAGGGCGGCGGATCCTGGTTGCTGAAGATAATGACATTAACCAAATGGTGCTGGCCTCTATGCTTGAGTCAACCGAGGCGGAAGTTGAATTTGTTACAAACGGGCGGGAGGCACTTGAGGCTGTTGGCAATAGCAGTTTCGACCTGGTGCTAATGGATATTCAGATGCCTGAAATGGATGGCATCGAAGCATTTAAACTGATTAACGAACAACACAAAAATTTACCTATCGTTGCCCTTACCGCGAATGTAGCGCCCCGCGATGTCAGTGCTTATTTAAATACGGGATTTACGTCGCATATTGGTAAGCCAATCGATATGCAGTTACTTTACAGCTGTCTAAGCCGTTTACTGGCATAACACTGGCCGTTAGCGCTAGGGTGTTGGCTCCAGCGCAAGGCGGGTTACGGCAATGTCTTCTTTGTTAACGGCATAACTCACCCACAGCGCTTTGTTCCAGATATAACTTTTCGGGTAGCTGTAACCCACTCGTTTATATTTACCAGCAAAGCGCATTGCCGGCAGTTGTTCCTGACCCCGCAGTACTATTGCCTGATTAAACTCCTCGCCATTACGGCTTAGCAGCATAACCAACGGTAAACGGATTTTATTACCGGTGGGATTATTTACTAAAAAGGCGGTACCGTCGGGCAGATTGCCGGCACTTTGTTTGGCTTTGGAGTCGGGCACGTTGGTGATGTGAGCTGACGTCCAGTTGGCACCGTTGTCGTCGCTTTGCGCGGCAAGTATTTTAAAGCTGCCAGCCTGATCGCGAAAGGTCATCACAATTTCGCCGCCAGGTTTTTGATACCAGGAGGGTTCCAGCTCGCGGCTAACACTGCCTTTATGAGGCAGGTTATTAAATTTACCGGCGGTCCAGCCAGAAATGGCCAGTGGGTCGTCGGTATAGTATGGCGTGGCAACCTTCACCGTGCAGGGTGAACGGGTAACTATCAGGCGACCTGAGCTGCTTTCGAAACGGCGGTTGATGCGGTTTCGAAGTGGCTTAATTACCCCTTATAATCCGATAAACAGACGGCAACCATCGCTAAACGCAGGCGAAACTAACAGTTTTAGCTTCAATTACACCATTACCCGTTAAAGTTGCTATAATGCGCGACTGATCTTAACCATGCGTTTATTATTCGGGGCCTTCCATGCAGTCAATTACTATCCGCCAGCCAGACGACTGGCACCTCCATTTTCGCGATAATGAAATGTTAGCTGAAACCGTGCCGGCAACGGCCCGTTGTTTTGCTCGCGCAATTGTAATGCCCAACCTGGTGCCGCCGGTAACGAATGCATCGCTCGCCATAGCGTACAAAAAACGGATCCTGGCAGCACGCCCTGAAGGAAGTCAGTTTGAGCCGTTAATGACGCTGTACCTGACAAACGAAACCACCCCTGCAGATATTACCGAAGCCAAGGCGGCCGGGGTTACTGCGTGTAAACTCTATCCTGCTGGTGCAACAACTAACTCTGATGCGGCGGTAAAGGGCATTAACGCGCTTTATCCGGTGTTTGAGCAAATGCAGAAAGATGGCATGTTGCTGCTGGTGCATGGTGAAGTTACCGAATCCCATGTGGATATCTTCGACCGTGAAAAAGTGTTTATCGACGAGTACATGGTGAAGATTGTTAAGGATTTTCCGGCGTTGAAAGTGGTCTTTGAGCATATCACCACGGCCGATGCGGCCGACTTTGTACTGGCCCACGGTGATAACGTTGGTGCGACCATTACTCCCCAACACTTATTACTTAATCGTAATGATTTGCTGGTGGGCGGAGTTCGCCCGCACAACTACTGTTTACCAGTATTAAAACGTAATACTCACCAGGCGCGTTTGCGGGAAGTGGTTGCGGCAGGTTCCAAAAAATTCTTTTTAGGCACCGATTCAGCGCCCCATGCCAAGCATCGTAAAGAAAATGCCTGTGGCTGTGCGGGGTGCTACAGCGCGTGGAGTGCCATTGAACTCTATGCCGAAGTGTTTGAGCAACTGGGCGCTATGGACAAGTTTGAAGACTTTGCCAGCAACAATGGCCCGGATTTTTACGGACTGGCGCGCAACAAAGGCACTATTACCCTGGTGAAAGAAAGCTGGCAGGTACCGGAGCTGGTTACCCTGGCCGATGGTACTGAAATGGTGCCGTTTTTTGCCGGACAAACCCTTAACTGGCAACTGGCTTAATTTATTTATGAGCGAACTGTTTAGCGACTACAACCTGCGCCCTGAATTAATCTCGGCAATTGCTCGTGCAGGCTATACTGCGCCTCGTCCTGTGCAGCAGGCGAGTATGCCGGCCATTCTGGCCGGACGGGATGTGTTAGCCCAGGCTCAGACGGGATCGGGTAAAACCCTGGCCTTTGCAGTAGGTTGCTTGCAGCAACTCAACTTCAACAAAAACGCCATGCAGGCTATCGTGCTGTGCCCCACCCGGGAGTTAGCTGAGCAGGTGGCAGAGCAGTGTCGTGTGCTGGCCAAGGATATGCCAAATGCTAAGGTGCTGACGCTGTGTGGTGGTCAGCCAATGGGGCCACAAATTAACTCGCTACGACATGGCTGCCACATCATTGTAGGCACTCCAGGGCGGGTTGTGGACCATGTCCAGAAAAAACGCATCACGCTTAAGCATTTAAAAGTGCGTGTGTTCGACGAAGCCGACCGCATGTTGGATATGGGCTTTACCGACGACCTTGCGGTGATTTTTGCCGGCTTACGCGGGCCGGTTCAAACCTTGTTCTTTTCAGCCACCTTTACCGAGGCAACTACTGCTTTGGCGCAGGCCTATTTACGCGACCCGGAATCGATTAAAGTGGATTCTGAGCAGCGTGCTAACGTGAGTGAGCTGGTATACACGGTGGAAGAAGGGCAGCGGTTTAATGCCTTAAAAGCATTACTTACCACTGAGCAGCCCAACAGTGCTATGGTGTTCTGCCGAACCAAACGAACCACCCAGGAAGTTGCCGATATGCTGGCCCAGGAAGGCTTTGTGGTGGCGGCAATTCAGGGTGATATGGAGCAGGTAGACCGTAACCGGGTGCTGATGCGCTTTGCCAGTGACTGCTTAAATGTGCTGGTGGCCACAGACGTTGCGGCTCGTGGTCTGGATATCGCCGGCGTAGACTGTGTGGTGAACTATGAAGTCAGTGAAAACCCTGATGCACATATTCATCGTATTGGCCGCGCTGGCCGGGCACAGCAACCGGGCATGGCGTTCACTCTGATGAGTGAAAGTGAAGGCGCGGCCCTGGCGGCGATCGAAATTCACACCAAACAGGATTTAAAAAAGAAAGGCGCGCAGAGTCTGCGTTTCCATGCCAATCGGATTATTGAGCCGGAGTTTGTTTGCCTGAATCTGAATGAAGGTAAGAAAGCGAAATTGCGACCTGGGGATATTCTGGGCGCACTCACCAAAGATGCGGATGTGCCCGGTGAGGACATTGGTAAAATTAAAGTGCAGGCCAACGAAAGTTTTGTGGCCGTAAAACGGCGCAGCGTAAAACGCGCATTAAAGCTATTTCGGGAAGGTAAGATTAAAGGTAAACGGGTTAGAGCGTTTAAACTGTAAGGGGTAGTTATGACAGGTGAAACAGATTTAAATACGCTGCTTGGTGGGCTTAATCCGGTACTACAGCCAGAATCCTGGGTGTTTGTCAGCATCCTGGTACTGGACCCGGAAGTGTTTGTGAGACTCGATCCTAAGGTGATGTTCCGTGAAAAAGAGGGCGTTACCCTGGTATTGTTGCAGTCAGTGGCCGACGCCGAAGGCTTTGCTTATGAGACGGTCTTTAATTGCATTACCTGCGAAATCCACTCCAGCCTGGAAGCGGTAGGGTTAACCGCGGCAATGTCTAAGGCACTCACCGAACAGGGGATTAGCTCAAACGTAATCGCCGCTTTTTATCACGATCATATTTTTGTACCGCAGGTCGATGCCAAGCGGGCGATAGCGGCCCTTAAAGCACTGACCGCCGAACATAGTTAATTTTACTTCATATACTCATCGAGCCAGGCAATCACTTCCTGCTCCATGGCCTGACGGTTTTTAACCAGGCCATGATTGTCGCCTTCATAGATAACCAGTTTGTTTTTATGTTTCACCTGGTCAAGGGCGGCAGCCAGTGTACGGGATTGCTCCGGATTAACCCGCTTATCTTCGCTGCAATGGAGCAATAAAACCGGTGTGTCGGGCAGTTCGTCCAGCCAATTTATTACCGAGCGAGCAGCGAGGGCGGCTGATTTATTATTATCGTAGTCGGGAAAGCGGCCGCGGTATACTTTTTCCATCATCGGACGCCAGTTAAGTTCCTTTTTATGTGAAGTGTTAGGTTTAGTGGCCATAGCTTAACCCATGACATCAGTGGTTCTACCCCTTATGTGTGAATAAGGGTAAAGGAATATGTTGTTACTCCCACCGGGAAGATGAATAACCATGCTCATAATAGGTGCATTGCTTTGCATCGTATTGGGCCATCAAAGGTTAACCACTGAGTTATTTGTGCCCAATTTGTGCGTAAAGTTCACCCAATCGTCTATTATCAGTAGTTAATCGTATATTTTATAAGTTTAGCCCTGTCTGTGAACAAGCTGGCACCGGCGGTGCATCCGTATGCGCATCCATTAGTTTTTAGGGTTTTTTTCGTTGAATAATCACACTATGAGCCGCCGGGCATTACTGGGCTGGATAGGTAAAACGGCGGGTGCCAGTGCCATGTATCAGGCTATGACTTCCCTGGGGTTTGCGGCAGAGTCATCACACCCGGATAAATTAAAACTGGGCGGTGCAAAAAAAGGCACCACAGTGTTGGTGCTGGGTGCAGGACTGGCCGGTATGACTTCGGCCTATGAATTAAGAAAGGCTGGCTACAAAGTAAAAGTGCTTGAATTTAATGCCCGGGCGGGCGGGCGTTGCTGGACGTTGCGTGGCGGCGATACCTATACCGAATTGGGTGGCGAGACTCAGCAATGTCAATTCGCCGAGGGCAACTACATTAATCCTGGCCCCTGGCGAGTGCCTTATCATCACCATCATGTGATGTCTTATATCAACGAATTCAATATCGCCATCGAACCATTTATTCAGGTTAACTATAACGCCCTGGTGCACTCTACCAAGGCTTTTGGTGGCAAGCCTCAGCGTTATCGCGAAGTACAGGCCGATTATCAGGGTTATGCCGCAGAACTGCTGGGTAAAGCGTTAAATCAAAACGCGCTGGATGATGCCCTTACCCTGGAAGACCGGGAGAAACTCTTTGAATCGCTGCGTCACTGGGGTGCTTTAACAAATAAGGGCGATTATAAGAAGTCTTATGAGGTAAGTTTAAGACGCGGCTTTGCCATTTCGCCAGGCGGCGGTTTGTCACCCAAGCCAGAGCCAAGCGAGCTGTTTGACCAGAGCGCATTGATTCAGTCTGAACTGTGGAAATACATTGTTAACGGTCAGGATATTGAATTCCAAAGCAGCATTTTTCAGCCCGTTGGTGGCATGGACAATATCGCCAAAGCTTTTGAAAAGCGCGTGGGCGACCTGATTGAGTACAATGCTAAAGTAACCAAAATTGACCAAAGTGACACTGGTGTAACGGTAAATTACCAACAGCAGGGCATCGCAAAAACCGCTCAGGCAGACTGGTGTGTGTGCACTATTCCTTTATCCATCCTTAGCCAGATCCCGGTGCAGACCAGCAGTGGTATGCAAGCGGCCATTCGCTCTTTACCCTATGCCGCTTCAGTAAAAGTAGGCCTGGAATTTAAGCGCCGTTTCTGGGAGCAGGATGAAGCCATTTATGGTGGCGTGAGCTACACCAACCTGCCAATAACCAATATCAGCTACCCCAGCACAAAATTTTGCGACAAGGGCAAAGGCGTACTGCTTGGTGCCTATGTATGGGGAGCTAATGCCTTTGAGTTCACTTCCCTACCACCCCAGGAGCGGGTGAAAAAGGCGGTGGAATACGGTAAGCAAATTCATCCGCAGTATGCCGAGGAATTTGACAACGGTATCTCCGTGGGCTGGCACCGAGTGCCCTGGACTCAGGGGTGCTATGGCCTGTGGACGGAAGAAAAGCGCGCAGAACATTATGAGAATCTTTGTCAGGTTGACGGCCGTCTGGTGCTCGCCGGAGAGCACGCCTCTAACTTACCTGCCTGGCAGGAGGGCGCAATCTCATCGGCCCACGACGCGATTAAACGACTTCACCAGAAAGCCCTGAGTACGATGGCTTAATAATTTGAGGACGCACTCATGAATCAAACTTTAAAGATTATAATATCAGGCTCTATGTTGTTGGTAAGCACATGCTTACATGCTACTGATGATGCCGGGTTTTCCGAAGGCGCTAACTTCGAGGAAGTCACCGGCGAAGCCCTTTATCATGCCATTTGTCAGGGCTGTCATATGACCAATGCGGAAGGCGCACAAGGTGCCGGGATGTATCCGGCATTAGCCAAAAACCCCAAGCTGGCCGCCGGTGCTTATGTGATTTATATGGTCAGCAACGGCATGGGCGGTATGCCGCCGCTCAAGCAATACCTGTCTGATGAACAAATTGCAGAGGTGGTGAATTACACCCGTAGCCATTTTGGTAACCACTTTACCGACGTGGTCGACGCCGACGACGTTAAAACCATTGCACAACGATAAACACTAACCAGAATACAGGAACACAACATGAAAAAATTATTCCTTGCTCCACTGCTGCTAAGTGCAGTATTTGCCACTACTGGATGTAACGACGCAGAAGCCACTTCGCCGGCCAAAGAAACGGTGATTCGCCATGGTTTGATTGGTTCTGACTTCCCGATCCTGCGCGCTTCGGAAGTACCGGCTACCAGTACCATTGTCTTTTTAAGTGGTTCAGTGCCTGGGGTCAGTAACCCGGATGCGCCAAAGGGCAGTATGGAAGCCTATGGCGATACCGAAATGCAAACTGTCAGCGTGCTTAACCGCATTGAGGAAAATCTGAAAAGCCTGGATCTGACCATGGGTGATGTTATGAAAATGCAGGTGTTTTTAGTGGGCGATCCGGCGATGGAAGGTAAAATGGACTTCGCCGGTTTTATGCGTGGCTATAAGCAGTTTTTCGGTACTGATGAACAGCCTAATCTGCCTTCCCGTTCGGCGTTTCAGGTGGCTGGCCTGGCCAACCCTAACTACCTTGTAGAAATTGAAGTTACCGCTGTCCGTCCTTAATAAACAGGGATGACTATCCGGCCTGCACCACAGGCCAGGTAAACAGCATCAAGTGGGTGGTATTGAGTCCCCAGTGGCAAAGTACCGCCCACAGCAACCGGCCGGTTAGCAGATACACCAGGCCATACAGCAGTCCGGCTAATGTTGCTAACAGCATATACCAACCGCCCCCGGCGAAGTGCGCCAGGCCAAACAGGCCACTGGCAATAATCAGCCCGCCTAACATCCCCAGTGTTTTATTCAGGTAATGTTGCAGCGTACCACGGAACAATAGCTCTTCGGCAAAACAGGTATTAAGCAGGTTAGATAAGATGATGATTACCAGCAATCCGGAAAACCCCGGTTGCCATTGCAGTAAGCCAAACTGAACAGCCAACAACATAATTAACGGTATTGCCAGCAATGGTAAGATTAGCTTCACCCATGCTGAGACTTGCGGGGCTGTGCGGGAATTTTTTTGCCATACCGGTATCCATTGCAATAGTGCCCAGGCGATAAGAACCTTATCGGTATTCAGGTAAACGCTGGCCGCCAGGCTATTGGCTTTTACCTGGGTATTATCGGTTAATAGCAATCCCTGGTAACCCGGCAGCAGGTGAGTGAGTATCCCAACGCTAAAAACGCTCCACAGTACCCAGGCTATTATCTTCGGCCACCGCCCTGACAGGGGTTGTTGATGAAGCAAATAAGTAAGGCCGATATAGGCTGAGGCCTGCAATGCAAACAGCAGGCTACCGGCAAAACTTAGCGATAACCACACGGCCGCCACTGGTACGCCGAAGCGGATAGCGGCCTTTGCTGAGCCGGTACACAGTAGTAACAAGGCTGAATAAAGCAGCGCGGCCAACAGGTGGTAATCGGGCAGAGTCATGAGGTGGTTGGTTAATTGTTCGTTTAGCACCAAAATAACACAGGCAGTGATAATGAAAATACACGCTATCTACTCCTCAATCGGAGCAGGGTTGTTATAGTGGTGATTCTTTAAGCTGTTATGTAATCAGGGAGAACGTAATGACCATCGATTTTTCATCTGTCTCAACATGCGAATATGCCGACGCACTGCCGCGCGAGCAATTTATGGATTATGCCATTCATTCACTGTGGCAACCGGTGCCTAAAATTTCGGGCCCTGCGTTTACCGTAAAATGCCAGCCGGGTGATCACCTGATGCTACATGCGGCCATTTACCGGGCTAACCCGGGTGACATTATTGTGGTGGAAGCTGACGATCAGTTTGCGGTATCTGGTGGTAACGTATGTGCGATTGCTCAACGGCGGGGCATAGCCGGTTTCGTGGTAGATGGTGTGATCAGGGATTTAGCCGAAGTTCGGGAGATGGGTTTTCCGGTGTTTGCCCGCGGCGTGGTCCCCAAACCCGGTGCGAAGAAATGCGTCGACCCACTCAATCAACCGGTTAACTGTGGTGGTGTGACAGTGCATCCCGGTGATATCATTGTCGCCGACGAAGAGGGTATTGCCGTCGTCCCACAAGCCTCTGCTGCCGAAGCCTTTGATATAGCTAAAAAACGCGCCGACAAAGACAGCAGTATGACTCTGGATGAATGGCAAGCCAAACACCATGACAATGTCGAAGCTATCCTCAGCAAACTGGGGTTCAGTGACACCTGACAATAAGCAAAAGGCCTGATGTTTTCTTTTTTTGAGCGATTAACCAACCCGTTTCCAGCCGAACCTCCCACACAGCCACCGACCACAATGGTGGCTTTTTGTAAGCATTATACCAAGGGTATGTGGGCGGTATTGCTCACGGTTTCACTGCTCAGCGCTATTGTAGCGATACTCGAAGTTACATTATTTGGTTTTATGGGCAAACTGGTGGACTGGTTTGCCGAAAGAGATCGCGCCACCTTTGTAGAGCAGGAAAGTAACACACTTATTCTGATGGGTATTGTAGTGGTGGTGCTAATCCCCGGCTTTATTCTGTTGCGCTCACTGTTTTCCCGCCAGTCGCTTTTGGGTAACTACCCCATGCGAATTCGCTGGCAGGCCCACCGGTATCTGCTTGGCCAGAGTTTGTCTTTCTTCCACAACGAATTTGCCGGCCGGGTAGCTACCAAGGTTATGCAAACTGCGCTGTCGGTGCGCGAGACGGTAATGAAACTGCTCGATTTGATGGTGTATATCGGCGTTTATTTTATCTCCATGGTGGTGCTGATTTTTACCGCCGACTGGCGTCTGGCGTTACCACTGGTTGTGTGGCTGGTCGTGTATATCGGCATATTGCGGGTACTGGTGCCTAAGTTAAAGCAGGTGTCACAGTATCAGGCCGATGCCCGCTCGTTAATGACCGGCAGAATTGTAGACAGTTACACCAACATTTCTACGGTAAAACTGTTCTCTCACAGCCAGCGCGAAGCCAGTTATGCTCAGGAGAGCATGGATAAATTCCTGCATACTGTGTATCCGCAAATGCGCCTGGTGACGATCCTCGAGTTCTGCGTAGAGCTAAGTAATGCATTGCTGATTTTCAGTGTGGGCGCGTTGTCGGTCTATTTGTGGTTACAGCAAATCGTCACGCCCGGTGAAATTGCGCTGGCGGTGAGTTTATGCCTGCGCTTAAACGGCATGTCGCACTGGGTGATGTGGGAAGTAGCGTCATTATTTGAAAATCTCGGTACCGTACAGGATGGTATCAATACGCTGGCTCAGCCTATTGCAGTGAAAAATGTAGACAAAGCTCCGGCGCTAAACGTGAGTGGCGGGCAAATTCACTTTAAGAATATGAGTTTCAGCTATCCCGGCGCCAACGATAAGCCGGTGCCGGTATTTAAAAATCTCGACTTAGATATTAAACCTGGCGAAAAGGTCGGCCTGGTCGGGCGCTCCGGCGCGGGTAAATCAACTTTGGTGAATTTGCTCCTGCGCTTTTACGATACCACTGATGGGCAAATACTGATTGATGGGCAGGATATCAGTCAGGTTGATCAGGAATCCCTACGCGCACAAATCAGCATGGTGACACAGGATACCTCTCTTATGCACCGCTCAGTGCGTGATAACATTATCTATGGCCGTAACGATGCCGATGACGCTGCAATGATTAAAGCGGCTGAACAAGCTGAAGCCTTTGAGTTTATCCAGCAATTATCCGACAAAGATGGCCGCACAGGGTTTGATGCCCAGGTTGGCGAGCGTGGCGTAAAACTCTCCGGCGGCCAACGCCAGCGAATCGCAATCGCCCGTGTACTGCTTAAGGATGCACCGGTACTCATCCTCGATGAAGCTACCTCAGCGTTGGACTCCGAAGTGGAGTCAGCCATCCAGGAATGTTTGAACAAGGTAATGGAAAATAAAACCGTACTGGCTATCGCCCACCGTTTATCCACCATTGCACAGATGGACCGCTTACTGGTGCTCGATAATGGTGAAATTGTAGAACAGGGCACTCACCAGGAACTACTGGAAAAAGGCGGCATCTACGCCAAGTTATGGGCTCACCAGACAGGTGGATTCCTCGGTCTTGAATAAGCACGCTGGCGTGCTTACTCAAGACCTTAGAAATCCCTTGTCCCGGAATACGCGCAGCGCATATCCGGGACCCCCTGAAAAGGCTGGCTCACCCAAAACAACCTTTCTCATTTTGTCATACCGGCCTCCGAGCCGGTATCTCCTCAAAAGTCTGACTCATTTTAAACGGCCTTTTCGGTAAAGGTCATTTAAACCCAACGACAACAGGCAAGGGGGTCCCCGATATTTGCTCCGCAAATTCGGGGATGACGTGTGGGATGTATTGGCCCTTTTGCAGCGGTTGTTTTACTTCCACGAGAACAGGCAAGGAGATCCCCGCCCAAAAGCCTGCGGGGATGACGAATATTTTGATCTTCGGGATGAAAGTTGTTTTTAGTGCAGGGATGACGGGGTATTTGTAATCAACACCGTCGTCCCGGAAAGTGCGAAGCACTTATCCGGGATCTCCTGAACAGCCTGGCTAACCCAATCTAACTTCCGACAAAAGCGATAATATTCAGCGATATTCCGCTTTATTCCACTCGTTATTCCTGAAAGACTAGCTAAGACTATATGCGAATTGTTAACCAAGGGATCCGTTTATGACATTAGGACATCGCATTAAGCAATTACGGCAGGAGTTTGAACTCAGCCAGCCGGAACTGGCAGATAAAATAGGCATAGAGCAGTCTTATCTGTCGAAACTGGAGAATGACAAAGCGTTGCCGTCAAAAGATATTTTTGCCGGCATTCTGACTGCATTTGATATTTCGACGGGGCAACTTCTGCAGCCTTTAATGGCTGAGGGACTCGATGCAAAATTGTTACAAATCGGACAGATTGAGCAGTACTACCAACAGTGTAAACGAAGCGGAATGAATCAGGTAAAACGTTATGTCATTACCTGTATTGCTTTAATAGCCGTCGGGTGTGGTTGTCTGTATGTCAATTTTTCTAAAGGCGTATTCCCCGAAACCATGTATGAGTACATGTCGGAAGGTATTGTACTAGCTGGTGAGCCCGAAGATGTTTTTGTCGCGTGGCGAAGGCTAACAGAAGATAGTCGTGACGCCTTTGAACAAAAGCAACGGGAGATGATTGCTCGTGAGAGCGTGGATATTCTTTTACTGCCTGCATATGCTGGTAAGAAATTTCTTACCCCGGTATCTGGTGGCAGCCGTTTCTATCGTTTTCAGGAGCCGGTAGTGGTAACCCGCCCGGTCAATGGCTTGTTCGGGATGGGTGGTGTCGTACTGTTTATTATGGGGATACTCGGGCTGCTATTTGAACGCAAGCTATTTAATCCGGCCGTCTCTGACAGGCAGGTATTGTCACGTTAGAAGGGCAAAAACATAGTCGTCATTTACTGTTATTTTCGCTAGCGAGGGCGGGTGTTTTGGCGTTATCCCCGTTTTGAACGGGGATAAAACTATTGGGCTTAGAGTTATAAAGCCCTATTGTGGGCTCAACGTAAAATATTGATCCCGTGTTCTGGTGCCACACATGCCTCTGCCGATGCCAAAGTCTTCAATAACTAACGTGTCGTAACCTGCTTTTTCAATAGTCAGATGATAGAAACCGTTGCGGTCGCCGAGCATGGCAATTTTCTCATCGTCTTCACATGAAGGGGCGTCATTAACAAACGTCTCAGTGAAGCCTGCTTCATCTGATACGGTTACCGTTGTTCCACAGCCAATAGGGTCGTATGTATCTTCATCGACTATGGTTAGCTTCAGTGAGTCGTCTACTACCCACGCAGCACAGCTTAACTGATCTGCCGGAATGATAACGTCTAGCGTAATCGTATATTCGTCATCTGCAACTTGCTCATTGCGGTCGACCCTTATGAGGGTGGGGTAACCGAGCCCTTCGGTGTACTCAACTTCCAGAAAATCAGCGCGACTTTCTTCTAACGCGACCAAGTCGAATAATTCATCTACTGTCCAGACTGATACGAGCTCTGGCCTTAACGCTTTATTGTTGTTGCTATCCACACCATAACCTTCAGTGCCAATGGATATGGATGGCCCAAAACGGGTTGCAACCTGCGAAACCACCTCATTATTTTCAACCAGCGCTATTCGAGGTGCCGTTACTTCATCCAGGCAATTGCAGGTATGAGTAAATTGCATTTCATAGTCTGAGATGTTGTGGCTTTCCCAAATTTGCCGATGTTTATTCAGCTCTTCCAGAGTCGTATCGGAGTCGCTGTTACAGCCAGTTAGGGAGGCTGAAATGAAAATAGCAGCTATCAATTTGCTGTATCGAAACATAAAATTCCTTCTACTTTACTTGTTCCTGAATGATGAAAGCGTGAGCTTCTGTAGCCTGAACAGTACGAAAACTAAACGCAAGTTAAGTTCAATTTTCAGGTGTATACAAAATGATAAATTAGTTGTGTGATGAGGCAACATCATGAAATCGTAAGCCTGCACACGCACTAACTAAAAGGTATAACGGTCGTTTTAATGTTCGATAATTACGGCGCAAGGAGGTTTCATGATTTTCCTCTGAACCTTTATACTGGCAGCAAATGAATCGCCGGAACAATTACACTTTTATGCATTTATCAGCGCCACCGGAAATCGAAGAAAGCCGCCAGTTACCTGCCTCCATACTTAGCTGGATAGCCCGGCACAACTTGTGGAATTTATGGGTGCCACGTGACTTCGGCGGGCTCGAGGCTGAGCTGCTGGACGGTCTTAAAACCTTGCAATCTTTAGCCAGAATAGACGGCAGTCTGGGCTGGACAGTCACCCTGTGTGCAGGGGCTAATTATTTCATTGGTAATTTAAAGCCGGAGTTTGCCGCTGAGCTATTTACAGGTAATCGCGTTGTGCTTGGCGGTAGCGGCGGATTATTTGGAGATGCTAGTAAAACGGCATCAGGCTATCGTCTGAATGGGCAGTGGCGATATGCCACCGGAGCACCTTATTTAACCCACTTTACGTTAAATGCCCGCCTGCCGGATGAAGGAAAGGTGCTTACAAATCACCAGGGACATGAACCGTTTTCCTCATTTGTGGTGCCGGCAGATCAGGTTGAGGTTATAGACGACTGGCAAACCATGGGGCTGGTCGCAACCGCCACCCATAGTTTTACGGTGCAGGACGTAGACGTAACCGAGCGTCAGGGTTTTCATTATGAAACAGTCTTTTTGCCCCAGGCCATTTACCAGCTTAACTTTAGCGTGTTTGCCGATCTTACCCTCTGGGTAAATTACATTGGTATGGCAGAGCATTTTCTGGCACTGAGCAGTGATATCGTGTCGTCCAACCACTTGCGACCATTGCAGGAAACTCTTACCCATGCCAATCAAATGGTGGAAACTCTGGCGACAGAGTGCTTACAAGTTGTCAGTGAAAAGGTGACTTTCACTGAGCTGCTGGTCACTAAAGTGCATCGGGAGGCGAGCATGTCGGTTGCGCATATTTCTCAGGCCATTACGGCAATTTATCCTTACACTGGCATCAAAGGCGCTAGTCAAAACTCCGCGATTAACCGGGTGTTCCGTGATTATTTCACGGCTACACAGCATCATATTTTTACTGCCTGAGTGGATGCCTGTAAGGGCAAACAAAGCGCTTGTATCTGCGAGTGTGTTGAGTATAATACGCGTCCCTCCCTTGCGAAGCCGCACTTTTTCTCTAAAAGACGTCATAACTTCACAAGGTGAGTGTAAGTAAAATCAGCCGATAAGCTGATTGTTAGTCTTCGAATAAGAAGAGTATAGGGGTGTAGTTCGAATTGGTAGAACAGCGGTCTCCAAAACCGATGGTTGGGGGTTCGAGTCCCTCCACCCCTGCCAAATTTTTAAAGTTGTAATGTGCGGGATGGATTGATTCCAAAAGTGCAGTCGGAGAGCAAAACGGTGGAGGGTGAGAACCGCCATCGGGGTTTGACAAATCGTCGGGAACGATTTGTACCGCTCTTGCGCCGCTTGCGGTCAGATACAGGATGTATCTGAGGAAATCCCTCCACCCCTGCCAGATTAATCTGGTTGCGCGTGTGATTTTTTTCACTGCGGGCAACTGAAATATGCCGTATTGCTAGGGTCGTGAAATGAGCGAAAAAACGGAAAATGCATCCAATCCAATGGACTTACTAAAGTGGCTAATCGTGTTTGCCTTACTGGCAGGTGTGATTACAGCCAACTATGTGTATGGTGAGTTGTCAGTACTATATCGCGCCATTGGCGCCGTAGCCGGTGTGGCGATTGCAGGCTTTATTGCCGCAACTACTGCTAAAGGCAGCGCATTTCTGACATTTGCTAAAGATTCACGCATGGAAGTACGCAAAGTAGTATGGCCATCGCGTCAGGAATTGAACCAAACAACCCTTATCGTGCTTGCCGCGACAGTTATTGCTGCACTTATTCTGTGGGGCCTTGATGGGATTCTGGTTTGGGTAGTTGGATTTATTACTGGTATTGGAGCATAAGTCATGACTGAAGAAGAAAACAAACCAAAGAAACGTTGGTACGTTGTACAAGCTTATTCTCAGTACGAGTCACGTGTTAAGAAGACCCTGCTTGAATACATCAAAATGCACGGCATGGAAGACTACTTTGGTCAGGTGTTAGTACCGACCGAAGAAGTGGTAGAAATGCGTGCTGGCCAGAAGCGTAAATCTGAGCGTAAATTTTACCCGGGTTACGTACTGGTTGAGATGGAAATGAACGAAGACTCATGGCACTTGGTTAAAAGTGTGCCACGCGTATTAGGTTTCATTGGCGGTACATCAGATCGCCCTATGCCGATTTCTCAGCGTGAAGCCGATGCCATTCTTAACCGTCTGGAAGAGTCTGTTGATAAGCCGAAGCCGAAAACACTGTTCGAGCCAGGCGAAGTAGTACGCGTTATCGATGGCCCATTTGCCGATTTCAACGGTGTGGTAGAAGAAGTCGACTACGAAAAGAGCCGCGTAAAAGTGTCGGTACTTATCTTTGGTCGTTCTACACCGGTCGATCTGGAATTCAGCCAGGTCGAGAAAGGTTAAATACCCGCAATATCCTTTCAAAGCCTTATCGCCAGATGGCGATAAGGCTTTTTGCTTTATATAAGCAATACGAAAAGTAATTTGTATAAGTGGTTGCATCAGGCTATTTGTTAGCCTATAATTCGCGCCCCTTTTATTGGAACCGGGGAGCCGATTGAGCAGATAATCTCGATATCTGCGAGGCGTCAGACCCACTAACGAGAGCATTTAAAATGGCTAAAAAAGTAACAGGCTTAATTAAGCTACAGGTTGCAGCCGGTGCTGCTAACCCGTCACCACCAGTTGGTCCAGCACTTGGTCAACATGGTGTAAACATCATGGAATTCTGTAAGGCTTTCAACGCAAAAACTGAAAGTCTTGAGAAAGGCGCTCCAGTACCAGTAGAAATTACTGTATACGAAGACCGCTCTTTCACATTCGAAACCAAAACGCCTCCTGCTTCTTACCTGCTGAAAAAAGCGGCTGGTATCAAGAGCGGTTCTGGCCGTCCTAACACTGAAAAAGTGGGTACTGTTACCCGTGCTCAACTGGAAGAAATTGCCAAGACTAAAGAGCCGGATCTGACAGCTGCTGACCTGGACGCTGCAGTACGTACAATTGCGGGTTCTGCTCGCTCAATGGGCTTGAAGGTAGAGGGTTAATCGAATGGCTAAATTAACTAAACGCGCACGTTTAATCCGTGACAAGGTTGATGCAACCAAAGAGTACGATATTGCTGAAGCAGTTGCGCTGTTAAAAGAACTGGCTACTGCCAACTTTGCAGAAAGTGTAGACGTTGCTATCAATCTGGGTATCGACGCTAAGAAATCTGACCAAAACGTTCGTGGTGCAACTGTACTGCCAAACGGTACTGGTAAAGATGTTCGCGTTGCTGTATTCACTCAGGGTGCAAACGCTGAAGCGGCTAAAGAAGCCGGTGCTGACATCGTTGGCATGGATGACCTGGCTGAGCAGGTTAAGAAAGGCGAAATGAACTTTGACGTAGTAGTGGCCAGCCCGGACGCAATGCGCGTTGTTGGTCAGTTAGGTCAAATCTTAGGTCCACGTGGCCTGATGCCTAACCCTAAGACTGGTACTGTAACGCCAGACGTTGCTACTGCAGTTAAAAATGCTAAAGCTGGTCAGGTTCGCTACCGTAATGATAAGAACGGTATCATCCACGCCAGCATTGGTAAGATTGCTTTTGAAGCAAATCAAATCCAGGAAAACTTAGAAGCATTACTGGAAGCACTGAAGAAAGCTAAGCCTTCTTCTGCTAAAGGTACTTACATCAAGAAAGTTAGTCTGAGCACCACTATGGGCGCCGGCGTTTCTGTTGATAAGGCGACCGTAGGTCAGTAATGCCCCTTGCTGGTTAGTTTAATCGGCATTCTCTTTGGTTTTGGGTTGGAGCCATTATATCGCTAAGCGAATACTGGCTCCCGTCCTAGACCGCAGGCGTAACGCAGTAAAAGAGGTAAGAGAACTTTTACGTTAATGCGTTACTTAATCAACCAGCCTGCGCAGACGGTGGTTTGAACTCAGACTCTCTGGGGTAAGAAACACCGTAGAGCGGTGGCTTCAATTGGTGAAGTCATCAATCTGTGAACCCTGATTAGGTAGTTGCTTTTACTTAATCAGATTTTAAGAGGTGAACTCAGTGGCACTAGGTTTAGCAGCAAAAAAAGAGA
>CEQU01059322.1_pt1 | contig 19053 bp, 20 predicted proteins | sample 531031 | NCBI WGS metagenome assembly CEQU01 (sample SAMEA2621216, study PRJEB7988) | marine metagenome | isolation source: saline water (ENVO:00002010), including
TGATCGTTTAACGAACTTCTCGATAACAGATCAAAGATCGAAGGCCGACGTCGAATTGGCTAAAATCGTTCCTACTCGGGAAATCGTGCCGAGCTTGAGACTCCAAACAAGAGCCCAGCGACTTATAACGGAGGAGCCTTGGGGTAAGGAACATTGGGAGCGAATAGCGACCGGACAGTTTTTTGACGGCATGGAGTCCTGGCTTCCATGGCTAGTTGAAGAAGAATTAGTCATAGGTGACTTGCTGCCTAAAGATGCCCTTGTGCTCTTGATCGATCCAAAGCGATTAAGAGATCGATCTGCAGAGTTAACCGATGATGAAGCGGCGCTAGCCAAGTCATTGGCCACCACTTGGGAGGTGCCGAAGGAAGGCGAAGCAAATACCAAATTGCCTTCGATGCACGTCACGTATGAGCGGGCTTTGCGAGAAAACAGTTCCGATCTCTGGATGCTCACCAGCACAAGATCCCATTCTGATCAAGCCGCATTTGATACCCAAGCATGGGAAAGTCCAGCAGGGGGTATGACTCGTTTACTGAAACAGATTCGCGACGTTTCCTCTGTTCGCGGAAATCAACTAGTTGTCGCTGCTAGCGGCGATGGGTCAGCTCAAAGAGTTGCTTCAACACTGCGTTCAGAAAACATAGAGGTTGATGTCAGCGAAGACGAGATTCTCGAAAGTTTGGAGAAAGATGTCGTTGTAACGGCCTCCTTAGAATATGGATTTATTGCTCCCGAAATTGGGCTTGCAGTTCTGACCGAGAGAGATATCACCGGACGTCGGAGAACTCACAGAGTTGCTCGAACGAGAAATTCCGCGCAGAGGACATTTGAAGACCTGCAGACCGGCGATTTTGTGGTGCACCATCACCATGGAGTGGCGAAATATTCGGGAATGGAACATCGACGTCTTATGGGTTCGGAACGCGACTATCTAGTCCTTGACTTCAAGGGTTCCGACAAGCTCTATCTTCCGAGTGATCAAGTAGCTTTGATCCGTCCGTATGTAGGCGGTGAACTCCCTTCCTTAAGTCGTATGGGCGGAATTGAGTTTGCCAAACAGAAGCAACGTGTTCGTAGCGCAGTATCTGAAATTGCTCAAGAGCTCGTTCTGCTTTATCAGTCACGAATTCAAAGTCCTGGACACTCGTTCCCTTCTGAGACTCCGTGGATGAGAGAACTCTCTGATTCGTTTGTATTTGAAGAGACGCCAGATCAGATGACTGCCATTCAGGAAGTCTTGAACGATATGGAGTCGTCTCACCCAATGGACAGGCTTATCTGTGGTGATGTGGGATTTGGTAAGACCGAAGTAGCAATGAGAGCAGCATTCAGCGCGGTCGCCGATGGCAAACAGGTTGCCGTCCTTGTTCCAACAACACTATTAGCTCAGCAACATCACCAAACGTTCGAAGAAAGATTTTCATCTCACCCGGTCCGCGTCGAAGCGCTGAGCCGCTTCTTGACAGGGGCACAACAACGTAAAGTGATACAAGACGCGGCTGCCGGCACGGTCGACGTGTTGATCGGAACTCATCGTCTCTTATCGGAAGATGTTCGCTTCAAAAGCTTGGGACTATTGATTGTTGACGAAGAGCAACGATTCGGCGTCACGCATAAGGAGTCGATCAAGAAATTTAAGACTGATATTGATGTTTTGACGTTGAGTGCCACTCCGATACCTAGAACCCTTGAGATGAGCCTCACAGGTATCAGAGACCTCTCACTGCTCCAAACAGCGCCCGCTGAGAGACAGCCAATATTGACTCATGTTGGTGAATACGACGAGAGGGCAGTGGTTGAAGCGATTAAGAGGGAATTGCTTCGCGAAGGTCAAGTGTTCTTTGTTCATAACAGAGTTGAAGATATCGATGCTGTGGCGCAACAACTTCGTGAATTAGTTCCAGATGCACGGGTCGGTGTTGCTCATGGGCAGATGGATGAGGGGTCACTGGAAACAGTTGTAATAGACTTTTGGGAGCGTTCCTACGACGTCCTAGTGTGCACCACAATTATCGAGTCCGGAATTGATATGCCGAGTGTGAATACTTTGGTTGTCGATCGGGCAGACCTAATGGGGCTAGGTCAATTACACCAGCTGCGAGGACGTGTAGGGAGATCAGGTCAGCGGGCTTATGCCTATTTATTTTACCCGCCCAACAGAATTCTCACGGAAAAGGCACATGAGAGGCTAAAGACAATCGGAGAAGCTACTCAACTGGGCTCTGGCTTCCGCATAGCGATGCGGGATCTTGAGATTCGCGGGGCAGGCAATTTGCTCGGAGGTGCCCAGTCAGGTCATATAGCGGCCGTTGGTTACGACCTTTACTGTGAAATGGTGACTGAAGCAGTTGCAGAGCTCAAAGGAGAGCCGAGTTCTCGGGCACCCGAGATTAATATCGACCTTCCGATCAAAGCTTTCATACCAAGTGATTATGTTGAGACTGAAGAACAGCGGTTGGAGGCATATAGAAGGCTCGCGAGTGTTAGCGAACTTGTCGAAGTCGCTGATATTGAGGCTGAATGGGTAGATAGGTACGGGCAGGTTCCGGAGTCGGCCAAAACCTTGCTCCATGTGGCCCTGCTTCGATCTGAGTGCATTCGTTTGGCTATCGATGACATCAATGCCAATAGTCGAAAGCGTGTTCGTATTTCTCCTCTTAACCTCAGTCAAGGTGAGCAAGTCCGTTTCCGTCGCTTAAGTGCCAGTGGCTCGTTTAAGAGCGGCACGTTCAAGGAGGAATCTCAGGAGTTGACTATTCAAGTAGATGACATAACTGAAGAACTTCCTGGCCAGCTCTTTCAATTTCTTCGAGAGCTTCGACCTGCTGAATAGAGTTTGACCGCCTACCCTTTGCGTCGAGGTAATTAATTCAATGAAGAAGTCCCGACTATTACTCTTGTTGACGGTTTTGTTTGTCGTCGCGCTTATTTCCAGTTGCGGTTCCGCTTCCGAAGGCTACGACCGAGAGCAAGTTTTTAAGAGCGTTGACCAGGACGATGACGGCATCGCTTTGCGGAGCGACTTTGAACTGGCTGTCGCATTAACGGAGCCCTCTAGTGTGGCAGCGACCTATCCGGGAGGTGAGGTCACCGTAGAGGCTGTCCTTCGAAGCTTGGAGGAATCTCCGCCCAGTCGCCTTGTCGATCCTTCTAACCCAGCTCCAGAGTTTTTTATGGCGCGCTTAACTTCGATGCTCCGACTTCGTTTAGCGGCAGTCGCGATTCAAGATGCAGGATTTGCAATTGACTTCGAGGTAGACGACGTTGCATTGAACTCCCAAGTGCAAGCCCATGTTTCGGGTGGATTTGAGAGTTGGGCGAGAGTAAAGGCTTTCGAAGCTGATTCGCGGCTTGAAAAGTTTTCCACTCCTCACTGCGTGACGGTAATAGCAGCGGTGACAGAGTCGGAAGCTGCATTGGCTAAGACACGTATAGATTCTGGTGAATCTGCAGCCGTTGTAGCTTCGCAAGTCAATATGCCGGGCGTTACTCGTACATCTAATGGGGATGTCGGATGCGCAAACTTGTTGGAATGGGCGAATACGTTTAATGAAGCTGCGGCGCCGTTAGGGGAAATGGTTGCAGGCGAAGTCTCAGAAGTTGTCTCCATGGCATCAGATTTCAGCCCTTCGGGTCGGCTCTGGATGGTGTTCGTAGTTCGAGAACTAAAGTTCGAAGAAATGGACCCTTTAGCTTTGGGGCCTTTCGCGCAACAAGTTTTGGCAGATCTAGTTGTTGACTACTTTGTGCAAGTCTCCCCAGCCATTGGCCAATGGGACGACGTCGACTTATCCGTTAAGTCGCCTCGGTAGGCCCAGCTTTGCGCCGCATCATTGTCAGCGGCCTCGGGCCAGGAAACGGTCTTTTGGTTCCGGATTTCGCGCGCAGGATGGCAAGGGAGCACCCAACTTTCCTCCGAACCAAACGCCACCCAAGCGCTAGTTTGTTCGGTGATTTAGAGTCGTTCGATAGCCTGTACGAATCGCAAGCAACCATCTCCGATGTCTATGCGGCGATCGTTGAAAGGCTAATTTCGGAAACAAGGGATAGTGAGACGATTGGTTACCTGGTTCCGGGATCACCTTTAGTTGCGGAGCGCACGGTTGAATTGCTTCGAAGCCGCCCGGAAGTCGATGTTGAAGTGATTCCTTGCGTGTCGTTTCTGGATCTAGTTTGGTCGAGATTAGAAATTGACCCATTTAAAGCCAAGGTCACTCTGATTGATGGCCAAAATTTCGAAAGTGAAATTGTGGGCGTGCGCGGAGCGGCACTTGTTTCGCAGTGCGACAACCAGTTTGTCTTGTCGGACATCAAACTGGCCTTAGACGGAGATAGCTCCCATGTCGTCAAAGTTATGCAGCGTCTGGGAATGGACGACGAGCACATTTTCGAAGTTGAGTGGAATGACCTTGACCGGATCGTGCGTGCCGATCATCTGACCTCTCTCTGGATTCCGGAACTGCCTCAACCGGGAGAGAAGCAAGAAGTCGATGCGTTACGATCTCTAGTTGCGCAACTGAGAGCTGAGTGCCCATGGGATAGAGCACAGACTCACCAAAGCCTCGTGCCTGGCTTGCTGGAGGAAGCCAATGAAGTGGTTTCGGCTATCGAGGCTTTGGACTTGGCAGATGGCTCTTTTGATCACTTAGTCGAAGAGCTCGGGGATTTGCTATTCCACATCTTCTTGCAGAGTGCTATTGGCGAAGAGAATGGTTCCTTCGATTTGGATGATGTCGCTGCTGCGGTATTGGCGAAAATGGTTCGTCGACACCCCCATATCTTTGAACGCAAGCCTGGTTCTCCGATGCCCAGCCTTGAAGAGCTTGCCGATCAATGGAAGGCGATAAAGGCAAGCGAGAATAACGACTGATCAATGTTTCCGCCCTGGCGTCCACGGCTACGATCGGATGGTAACTCTGAGGTTACGGTGAGTCGAGGTCTATAGGAGTGTCCATATGAGCAGCATTGTGAGCGTAATTGGCAGGGAAGTGATCGACTCTCGCGGTAACCCAACTGTTGAAGCTGAAGTGCATCTGGCTAGCGGAGCTATCGGTAGAGCCCAAGTCCCTTCGGGAGCATCAACTGGTCGGTTCGAAGCAGTCGAGCTCCGCGATGGCGAAGATCGTTTTAATGGCAAGGGTGTGCTTAGAGCAATTGATCACATCAACACTGAAATTAACTCGGCCTTGGTCGGTACCGATGCTTCAGATCAGCGCCTTGTCGACATGACAATGATTGATTTAGATGGTACGCCTAACAAGGGTCGGCTCGGAGCCAACGCAATTCTGGGCGTTTCATTAGCAAGCGCCAGGGCATCTGCGATTGACGGTGGAGTTCACTTGTATCGCTACCTAGGCGGAGCTAACGCGCATGTGCTTCCTGTCCCGATGATGAACGTCATCAATGGCGGTGAGCACGCTGATAACAACGTGGACTTGCAAGAATTTATGATTATGCCTTTAGGGGCAGCCTCTTTTTCGGAAGCGCTGCAATGGGGAGTCGAGACATACCATGTCCTGAAAGCGGTCTTAAGGGAACGAGGTCTTTCTACTGCCGTGGGTGACGAAGGAGGTTTTGCGCCTGATTTGGCGAGCAATGAAGAGGCTTTATCGTTGTTGGTGGCGGCGATCGAAAAAGCAGGTTTCAATGCCGGAACAGATATCGCCTTGACGATTGATGCTGCTTCGTCAGAGTTCTATCGGCAAGGCCAATACCGACTTGAAGGTGAAGGTCGCAGTCTGGAATCAGCAGAATTTGCTGCGTATTTGGCGGGGTTATGTGATCGATATCCGATTGTTTCCATTGAAGACGGCATGGATGAAGAAGATTACGATGGGTGGGTTGCTCTTACGCAGTCTTTGGGTTCTGGAACCCAATTGGTAGGAGATGACTTGTTCGTTACTAACAGCCAGCGTCTCGAAGACGGTATTAGCCGAGGGATAGCCAATTCTATCCTTGTCAAGGTAAACCAGATAGGCACATTAACTGAAACGTTAGAAACTGTGGGTCTGGCGAGCGCGAGTGGTTACTCCAGCGTCATGTCGCATCGATCAGGCGAAACGGAAGATACGACGATCGCAGATCTTGCGGTTGCGACTAATTGTGGCCAGATAAAGACCGGTGCGCCAGCCCGCTCTGACAGAGTGGCAAAATACAATCAATTGTTACGTATAGAGCAGAGCCTCGGCGAGGCTGCTGTGTACAAAGGTAGGGACGCGTTAGCGGTTGGCTGAGACTCCTAACGAAAAAGCTGGCGAAGCGCACCAGGGCAACGGGCGAGATCGTCACCGTCGATTACGTCGAAAGTTTCGGCTTTCTCCCGCAAGGTTTCGACTTGGGCGTGTCGGGCAACGCGTCCTTTTCGCTCTGGTGTTAGTTGCAGGGCTTTCGCTCCTAGCAGCGCTATTCTTGCCCTACCGCCAGTACATGGATCAAGAAGAGAGTGTCCAAAGAGCGGAACAAGAGCTAGTTGAACTTCGTGAGCAACGGACTCAATTGGAAGAGCGGCTTGAGAAGGCCAATGATCCAATTGAAAAGGAACGATATGCGCGCGAGCAGATGTCTCTTGTCTACGAAGGCGATGAAATTTTTAGGGTTGTAGTTCCCGACGATGTGCTTCAGCTGCCAGAAGGCTGGCACTTACCTGGTGTCGCATTTCTTGTAACTGGGAAATTGCCATAGCTTTTAGCAATGAAGCTGGTTTAGACGTCGGTCATCACTCTAAAAGCACGCTCAACAATGACATCCCTGTGTTTATCTGGGTCAACCCCTCTTTGTTCTAACGAAAGGCGAATAATTCCGACTGCGCCCGCGGCGCGCATGCGGTCTTCGACCGAAGGATTGGGGCCCACGAGGTAGCTATAGAAGTCTCTTGCTTGGCTTCGTAGGCGTTGACCGATGGGACTGTGCTGAATTGCGGCGTCGTTGTAGACAAGCCGAAATACGTGAATGTCATCTGCCAAGACGTCGTAGTATTGAGAAAGTGCTTCTCGCATCGAGTCAGTGCTTTGGTCAAAGTCTCTAATCCGCTCCAAAAATGCGTCGCTGGTATCGTGAAGTTTGGCCGCTAATCCTTCAAGCACATCATTTTTTGACGCGAAGTGGTAGTAGAGCGCTGCCGGTGTGATGTCGAGACTTGCAGTCAATTGACGTATCGATGTGCCGTCGTAGCCGTGAATAGCGAACAGTTTCCGCGCATTTTCCAAAATTTGTGTCTTGGTGTCGATTGGATCTTCGTTTATGTCATCAACGACGGGCATATCGAGAACTTATCTAACAAAAATTTGAAATAGGTAACCTGAGCCTACAAACTAAGGAATTCATTTTTGTGATCTTAGACAAAACACTTTTTAATCCAGAGCGACCGTAGCGAAGGTGTATCGCCTGCGCCGCAAATTTTGAGTGGTTCTATAAAGAAGTAGTGAGTTCCGTGAGGCAATGTTTGGATTGATAGGGCATTATTGAGGCCGGTCGTAATGCCGCCCTACTGTTGGAGGAAGGGATCAACTGTGGAGATCAGCGTAAGCGTTAATGGTACGCAACGTACTAGTGAGGTGGAAGCCCGAACCCTGCTCGTCTATTACTTAAGAGACGAACTCGGGTTGACTGGGACCAATGTTGGATGCGACACATCATCCTGTGGTGCGTGCACAGTGCACGTCAACGGAGAGTCGGTTAAGTCTTGCACAATGTTGGCGGTTCAGGCCGACGGTGAAAATGTAACCACTATCGAGGGTCTAGCTCCCTCAAGTGATGAACTGCACCCGATGCAAGAGAGCTTCCGTGAACATCACGGTCTTCAGTGCGGCTACTGCACTCCTGGCATGGTGATGGCTGCATGTTCCCTCCTTGATGAGAATCCGCGCCCAAGCGAAGCAGATGTTAGAGAAGGTCTTGAAGGCAATCTTTGCAGATGCACCGGGTATCACAACATCGTTAAAGCTGTCTTGGCCTGTAGTGGCCAAGACGTGAGCTGAAAGCAGGGGGTTATGATTCCAGCTTCTTTTGACTACGTAAAAGCTAGTTCGGCGGATGAGGCGATATCGCTGATTAGCGAACATGGCGATGAGGCTAAGTTGCTTGCCGGGGGCCACTCGTTGATTCCGATGATGAAATTGCGGCTAGCCGTGCCCAGTGTGCTCGTTGATATTGCGGGCGTTCGAGACCTTAGTCACGTAGAAGATCGCGGAGACCACATCGCAATCGGAGCCTTAGCAAAACATCGAAGCATAGAGACTAGTGATCTGCTAATTGCTCAATGCCCAATGTTGGCCCACGTCGCTAGCAAGGTCGGCGATCCCCAGGTCCGGCATAGGGGAACAATCGGGGGATCTCTCGCTCACTCGGACCCTGCATCTGATCTTCCTGCGGCAGTGTTGGCGCTTGGAGGTTCCTTAATCGTTCAGGGGCCAAATGGTCAACGCGAGATTGCGGCTACCGATTTTTTCACTGGCTACTTTGAATCTGCCCTAGCAGAAGATGAGATGTTGACCGAAGTCAAAGTGCCCAAATCGCCTGGTACCAATTGGAATTACCAGAAATTCAACCGCAGAGCTCAGGATTGGGCAATCGTTGGGGTCGCAGCAGCTCAAGTGGACGGCGCTATGCAGGTTTCGTTGGTAAATATGGGCTCGACTCCGCTTCGCGCAACCGCTGTTGAAACGGCGCTTGCTTCGGGTGCCTCGGCAGCGGAAGCCGCGGATGAAGCGGCTAACGGCACTGAGGCTCCCACCGATCTCAATGCTTCACCAGAATACCGGGCTCATCTAGCGCGGGTCCTGACCAAGCGAGCTCTCGAGGCGAGTGGCGTAGAATAACGGCGGGCTCCGGGAGCCTGAACTTGAGGCGCAGTTCTTATGGGCTGGTGGCTGATTGAGAACTAATCCAACAAACCTGAAGCCTGACCCCCATCAATGAGCAGGCCTGTGCCGGTAATGAATTTTGCTTGCTCTGAGCATAGGAAGGCCACTGCCGCTCCGAAGTCGTCAGCATCACCAGTGATGCGTGCCGGAACTGAAGATGCGGCGGTTTCTCTGTCTGGGACGATTTTCGCGACACGGTCAGTCCAATGAGTGCCGGGTTGGGCAGAGTTAACTGTTACCCCATCTCCGGCCACTTCCCTGGCGGTGATCTTGAGGAAACTTGTAAGTCCCGCTCTCGCAACTGAACTCGCCATTAGGAACTCGATCGGCTGTTTAACGCCAACACTTGTGATTGCGCAGACTCGCCCCCAGCCGCGTTCTCGCATCGCCGGGATAGCGGTTCGACACATTTCGATCATTGATCTGCAATTCATGTCGAACGCTGCCTGATAAGCATCAAGATCGGTGTTTTCGAACGTCCCTGGCGGTGGCCCACCGGCATTCGTGACGAGAATATCTAATTGCCCCAAACTAGTAATCGCTTGCTCGACAAACTCACGGGCGGATGCCGGGCTGGCTAAGTCCGCCTCGATAGCGATGATCTCGCCATCTACAGAGTCCACGGCTGTTTGCAGTTTTGATGCGTCTCGTCCGCAGATAGCAAGACGAACACCTTCAGCTGCGAGAGCTTTAACAGTTCCTAAACCCAGTCCGGCCGACCCCGCGGCTACCGCTGCTGTTCGTCCTCTGATACCCAGATCCATGTTTAAATCCCTTCAAATGTATGGCCGAAACATATCGGTAAATTGGGACTCTCTGCTGAATCACCATCTGGTGAGGGCTAAATCGTGTCGAGGCCGTATTCTGGTAACAGCATGTTTGAGTTTCCAAATTCTCCGGACGAAGTTCTTAAGGCGCTAACAGAAAACGATTATTTAAGCGATGAAGGTTTGGCGACCGTAGTTTTTCTCTCGCTCACAATGCAACGACCTCTATTCCTTGAGGGCGACGCCGGTGTGGGTAAAACTGAGTTGGCAAAGGCTCTAGCCTCTTGGACGGATAGCGAACTAATTCGATTGCAGTGTTATGAAGGCATTGACTCCTCGCAGGCCCTCTATGAGTGGGACTACACCCGTCAACTTCTTCATTTGAGAAGCGCAGAAGCTTCAGGGCGAGCACAAACTGAAATTGAGGTCGTCGAAGACGAGTTGTACTCCGAACGTTTTCTTGTTCGGCGACCGCTTCTGAGGGCTATCGATCCAGCCCCGGGGAAACGGCCAGTATTACTAATCGATGAGATAGACCGCGCAGATGATGAATTCGAAGCGTTTCTTCTCGAGATCTTGTCGGACCACACGGTGACTATCCCAGAGTTGGGAACTATCGGGGGAGCGGTAACTCCAATAGTGGTCGTTACCTCAAACAGAACTCGAGACGTTCACGATGCCTTGAAACGGCGATGTCTCTACCACTGGGTAAACCACCCTGAACTCGAGCGTGAAATAGAAATTATCCGGCTCAAGGTTCCCGACGTCAGTAATCGTTTGGCGCGCCAAATCGCATTGGCTGTCGGTTCTTTACGAGGGCAGGGGCTCTACAAACCTCCTGGAGTTGCAGAAACGATTGATTGGTCAACTGCGATTGGAAAACTTGGTCAAGAGACGCTTAATGAGGAAACAATTCGCTTATCGCTGGGAACGGTTTTGAAGTACCGAGAGGATCAGAATCGCGTAGCCGAACAGGGGATCGAGATGATCATGGCTGCGGTTGAGAATGAGTGACGAATCTGAAGAGGTGCTTTGTAATGGGTCGGCTGAAATAGCGGTTGCGTTCTGTCGAATTCTTCGCGGCGCCGGTTTGGAAGTTCCGATCAGCAAAGTGACTACTTTCGTTGAGGCTTTGGGGAGGGTAGGGCTTGAAGAGAAGCTTCCCGTTTACTGGGCGGCTCGGTGTACGTTGCTTTCAAACCCGGGTGAAGTGGATGCATTTAACAGAGCGTTCGAGGTCTTTTGGGAAAGAAAGGCTTTGTCCCGTCTGGAGATCGCTGTTCCATCAGTGAGTGTTTCCCTAGCAACGGATGCGGGGGAAGACGATAGCGAGATAAACGGAGATAACGATGGCAACGCTGGCCCAATTATTCAGCTTCGTTATAGCCCTGTAGAGACGTTGAGAGAGAAAGACTTTGCTGAATGTACCGCAGCGGAGTTGAACGAATTAAGGAAATTAATGGGGAGTCTGCGACTGGGCTCAACTACGCGCGCCTCTAGAAGAAGAGTCCGTTCGAAGCACCAAACTCAGATACCAGATATGCGGAGAACTATCCGTCGAGCAGTGAGTTTAGGAGGAGAGCCCATTGAGAGAAAATTTCTGCGAAGAGACCGGCGTCCACGCCGGTTGATTCTTTTGGTTGACGTATCGGGGTCGATGGAACCTTACGCGCGTGCGCTAATTCGATTCGCTCACGCAACGGTCGTAGGCAGAACGCGTGTTGAAGCGTTCGCAATCGGAACTCGTTTAACGCGCGTTACTCGGGAACTTTCTTCACTCGACCCTGACGCCGCTCTCGACGCCGCTTCGGATGCTGTTTCTGACTGGTCTGGGGGCACTCGTCTGGGTTCCACCATTAGAGACTTCAATGACCAATGGGGTATTCGTGGAATGGCGCGCGGCGCTATTGTTGTCATTCTCTCAGACGGCTGGGATCGAGGCGATCCTCAAATTCTCTCCGAGCAAATGGAACGCCTCCATAGGGTAAGTTTCAGACAAATATGGGTAAATCCCTTGAAGCACACGCCTGGTTATGCTCCTCTTGCCAAAGGAATGGCGGCTGCTTTGCCGCACACGGATCAATTCATCGAAGGACACTCATTCGAGTCGCTTGAGCGGCTTGCAGAGGCCGTTACTGCATGAATATGGGAGCATAGCTAAATGGACGAAATACTCGATGACATCGAAAGATGGTTTGGACTGGGTCAAAGAGTAGCTGTTGCACGCGTCGTAGATATAGAAGGCAGCGGCCCGCGTGAACCTGGAGCTGCAATGGCTGTTAATGCTCTGGGCGAAGTGGCCGGCTCAGTGTCGGGGGGTTGTGTCGAAGGTGCCGTCGTAGGCGAAGCTTTGGAATTACTGGAGGGCCGTAGATCGTCTGGCATTACAACCTTTGGCTATAGCGATGATGAAGCTTTTGCAGTTGGGCTGACTTGCGGCGGCACGATCCATTTATTCATAGAGGAACTCGACTGGTGAAACCGATTTACGAGCGTTTTCGAGACTCCATTCGGTCGGAGATACCCGTAGCGCTAGCGACATTGATTGAAGGACCTCGGATTGGCTCCAAACTTCTAGTTGATGAATCCGGCTTTTCGCTTGGCTCCCTAGGTGGGATAAATCTTGATCGCGTTGTAAAACGAGATGCTTTAGCGATGCTCGACGCCGGGACTAGTGAGGTGCGTCACTACGGTTCGGACGGCGAGGCGCGCCAGCATGATTTGAGCGTGTTTATCGAGTGTCATGCTCGCCGACCGCACCTTGTTATCTTCGGTGCGGTCGACTTCACCAGAGCGCTCGCAAGTCAAGGAAAACTGCTGGGCTTCCGTGTCACCGTTTGCGATGCGCGTGAAGTGTTCGCAACGCGTAGACGGTTTCCTATGGCCGACGAAGTTGTAGTCGACTGGCCGGACCGACTTTTGGATCGAATAGGCGCTGAGTTAGGTCCCCGAGATGCGGTTTGCGTTTTAACCCACGATGCGAAATTTGATGTTCCGGCGATAGTCGGAGCTCTTCCTACCCGGGTCGGTTATCTCGGCGCAATGGGGTCGAGACAAACTCACGAAAAGCGCGTGCAGAGGCTTTTGGAGGAAGGTGTAACTCGTAAGCAACTCGAGCGCGTTCGGTCACCGATCGGTCTTGATATAGGAGGCCGGACGCCAGAGGAAACGGCTGTCTCTATCTTCGCAGAGATCATCGCAATGAGGACTGGGCATGATGCTCCGAGTCTCAGCGATGGAGAGGGATCGATTCACTGAGCTAATTGGTTCTGCGCCCACTAACTTTCTTGTTATGGATTTTTCTCCCTCTGAAGACCACGAAGCTATCCGCGAAGGAGTGCAACGAGTGTGCTCCCAATTCCCTGATGAGTATTGGCGCGAGAAAGACGACCAGCATGAGTTCCCATGGGACTTTTATGAAGCGATGGCTGAAGGTGGATGGATTGGGATCGCTATTCCTGAAGAGTTTGGTGGCGGAGGACAAGGAATCACCGAGGCGTCCATTGTGCTTGAGGAAGTTGCAGCCAGTGGCGCAGCTATGAACGGATGCTCGGCGATACATTTATCGATTTTCGGGATGGAGCCAGTCCGCAAATATGGGTCACCTGAGTTGGCTAATGAAATTCTTCCGCGGGTCGCTGATGGTTCTCTTCATGCGGCTTTTGGCGTCACTGAGCCAGATGCAGGAACCGACACGACTTCAATAAGAACCAGAGCCGAAAGAGACGGCGATGAGTATGTGATTACTGGAGCTAAAGTTTGGACTACCAAGGCGCCGTATTGTGATGTGTGTCTGCTCTTGGTCCGAACTACTCCCAAAGAACTCTGTGACGGACCCACTCAAGGGATGACGTTGCTTCTAGTTGACTTAAAGGATCCGGCTGTCGATATCACACCGATACCCAAGGTTGGTCGTAACGCTGTGGTGTCGTGCGAGGTTCGATACGACCGTCTTCGGGTACCCGTTGATCGTCGCGTTGGGGAAGAAGGTGAAGGTTTTCGTTACATCCTAGATGGGCTAAATCCTGAGAGAATTCTGATCTCTGCTGAGGCTCTCGGTATCGGTAGAGCAGCCCTGAAAAAGGCAGTCGACTATGCAAATGATCGAGTGATATTCGGGCGACCAATTGGTCAAAACCAGGGACTGGCCTTTCCTTTAGCTGATAGCCATGCTCGACTCCATGCAGCCGAATTGGTAATTCGAGATGCCTCATGGCGTTACGACAACGGGCTCGACTGTGGCGCCCAGGCCAATCTCGCAAAATACTTGGCGTCCGAAGCAGCTTTTGAATGTGCTGACAGGGCTATGCAGACGCATGGTGGATTTGGGTACGCAAAGGAATACGACGTAGAGAGATATTGGCGTGAAAGTCGCTTAATGAAGATTGCACCCGTGAGTCAAGAGATGGTTATGAACTACGTTTCGAATAAGGTTCTGGGTCTACCAAGGTCTTATTAGATGTGAATGTGGCTGGGGTATTGCTTGCTGCCGGAGTCGGTTCCCGATTCCACGGAAATAAACATAAGCTTCTCACTGACGTGAGAGGTGAGAGCATCGTGGGTCGCTCTGCTCGATCGATGGTAAATTCGGGGCTCGTTGCAAGTGCTGTAGTTAGCGGATCGGTTGACTTGACCTCGGCGTTAAGCGAATTCCCGAGTCTGGCGATACTTCATAACTCGGCCTATGAGGAGGGTATTTCAACATCAATCCATGTTGCGATCGAATGGGCGGAACAAAATAACTTTGATGCCATCGTGATCGGCCTAGGGGACCAACCTGGGGTCCTTAGTGCAAGCTGGCTGAAGCTGGCTCAGAGTAACTCTCCGATAGCTGTCGCAACCTATGAAGGAAAGCCGGGCAATCCGGTTTGCTTGGCGAGGTCGGTCTGGCCGCTGCTGCCAGAATCAGGTGATGAGGGAGCGCGAAATTTAATGCGTATGAGGCCGGAACTCGTCAAACGGGTACCCTGCAAGGGCACTGCCGAAGACATCGACACGGTGGAGGACCTCGGACAATGGAGCTGAAGAACGAATTCCGAGTGGGCGTTCCGATTGAGCGAGCATGGGCGACTCTTACGGATGTTGAATACATTGCGCCTTGTATGCCGGGAGCGCAATTGACTGAGATAGACGGCGAAGAATTTAAGGGTCAGGTGAAAATAAAAGTTGGCCCAATTACTGCCCAATATAAGGGCATCGCAAGGTTTAAAGAAAAAGACGAGAGCGCCCGGAAAGTAGTTCTTGACGCCAGTGGTCGTGATACCAGAGGCGCTGGTAACGCAGCCGCAGAAGTAACTGCAGAAATGACACCAGACGGGGATGGGACCAAGATAGTAATTACGACTGATCTTAAGGTGACCGGAAAAGTCGCCCAATTTGGCCGCGGTGTAATGGCGGATGTATCTGAGAAGTTGATCGGCCAATTCGTCGACAGCTTGGAACAAAAGTTAGTGGATGCTGCGTCAGAAGAAACTGAAACCGAGCGTGGCGATGTGGATGGCGAAGCTGCTGTCAACGAAACTCAGTCTGATGAAGTGGCTTCTGGCCCCCGGAAAATAGAAATGCCCGAGCCGGAACCAGTGGATTTGCTGGACACTGCCGGGGCGCCCCTGTTTAAGCGCTTTGGCCCATTTGCTTTGTTGGCATTGGTGCTGGTTTTGCTTCGACGACGTAAGCGCTGACCCTCGCTACGGAAAATGGTTATTGATGCTGAGAAAGTGTCTCCGATCGTTCCGCCAACGGCGCTGGATGTCGAGACGGTGACAGCGCTGCTCGGACGTCCTCCAAGTGTGGGGTTCGAAGTGGTTGTAATGAATAAAGCCGGTGAGCCGGTTGTTATCCGCAACGAGCCGATAATGCAGGACGGAAGGCCGATGCCTACTCGTTTCTGGTTGGTTTGTCCCAAACTTTGTTTAGCGGTCGCTCGGCTCGAAGGAAAAGGTGGGGTAAAGGCAGCTGAAGCAGAAGTCGATCAGACAGAGTTGTCGGCGACGCACTCTCAATACGCTAAGGAACGAGATGCGCTTATTCCCTCAGAATATTCAGGACCGCGTCCCTCTGGCGGTGTTGGAGGGACACGGCGGGGAGTTAAATGTTTACACACTCACCTAGCTCATTATCTTTTTACAGGTGAAGATCCGGTGGGCGCGTGGATAGTGGAGAAACTTGAAGAGGGCTGCTTTGCTTGAGATTGAGCCAGTTGCAGTTATCGATCTAGGCACTAACACGAGCCGTCTTCTCGTCACCGATGGCGAGGGTTTAGACATGCGCGTCAACCGAATTACAGGTTTAGGGAGAGGACTGCAACAGACTGGGTCCTTGAGCGCAGATGCTGTCATACGAGTTCTAGAAGCGATCGGTGAATTTAAGGAAATTATTGATGCCAATGGAGCTGAAAAGGTTCGAGCAATCGCAACAAGCGCTGCTCGAGACGCTCGAAACCGAAGTGATCTTTTTGCTCCAGCAGCGCAAATTCTTGGTCAGGAAATCGAATTGTTGCCTGGAGAGGAGGAAGCTCGCTATGGCTTCGTCGGAGCAACTATGGGACTTGAAACCTCGAACGGCCCCTTTTTAGTTGTTGACATTGGCGGTGGTTCAACCGAATTTTCTTACGGGAGTGAGATAGCAGAATTGTTTCGCTCCGTCGATATGGGTGCAGTCCGGTATTTCGAAAAGTATTTGCAAACAGACCCGCCGAAACCTGAAGAATTGAGTGCCGCCATTCAAGTGGCACGTTTGCACCTTGATGACATAGATCGGGAGCAGGCTTCGATGGGAAAGGCACCAACATTAGTTGCGGTGGCGGGAACAGCTACCACCATCGCTGCCGTTGAATTAGGATTAGATCCCTACGATCGCGCTGTCGTTGATGGGTTTCGGCTAACGCGTTCAGCGGCTGAAGATGTTTTTAGGACATTGGCCACGGAGCCTATGAAGGACCGCATTCACAACCCTGGCCTCGAGGAAGCTCGCGCTGACGTAATCGTGGCGGGATGCTGCATACTGGTCGCCATCATGAGGCATTGGGAGTTTGATTATGCCTTAGTGAAGGAGTCAGATCTTCTGGATGGGATTGCGAAAGAACTCTTAGAGGTGAGTTAGACCTGAACGGCGGCTATTCTTCCAGTAGTGAACGACCTCCATACGCCGCGGCTTCTCTTAAGAAGCTTGAGACCCCACGACTTTGCTCAATGGAGTGAAGTGCGTCGGCGTTGTTCCACCTGGTTAACCAAATGGGAGCCGGAAGTGGTTGTGGGCGCTCCGGATCCCTCTAAAGATCCAGCAGCGTTTGCTGCTCGATGCAACGCTCGCGATCGTGAACGACAGCTGGGAACCGGATTTGCGTGGTCAATCTGGCATGGTGGCCACTTCTGTGGGGAAATCAATGTTAACAACGTGGCTCGAGGGGCGTTTCAGAGCGGCCATGTTGGCTATTGGGTTGATGAGCGGTGGGCTGGTCAAGGCTTTGTCCCCGAAGCTTTAGTTGCTGTCTTTGGTCATGCTTTTGACCGAGCTGGTCTTCACCGGCTCGAAATATCAATTATTCCAAGGAACCAACCGAGTCGCCGAGTGGTGGAGAAGTTGGGCATACGTTACGAAGGTTTAGCAGAGGGATACTTGCAAATAGCTGGGGCTTGGGAAGACCACATGCGTTTTGGCATTACCGCCGAAGAGTGGGAAATTCGACGTGAAGAGCTGTGGCAATTTGTTTCAGATGTCAACGTGAGTGTCTGACTCTGGGAAGACCGGCCCGACTACCAAACGCCCACTCCTTCGGCCTCTGATAACCATTGTTGCCCGCTTTTGCAGTCGGCGGCCTCTGGGCACCATCGACATGCTGCGCTTGGACGCCGTTCAGGCTGCGTTCGCTTTAGGCGAAGCTCCATTAGTCGGATCAAACTGTTGCTCGTTCGCTTCAATGAAGATGCCAATAGATCCTCATCGACTGCTTCGATTTGCACTCTTCCCGCATCGACGTAAAAACTGGCTAAGAGCGAAGGTGGAACCCCAACCACAAGCGTTTCTAAAAGGGCATAGAAACGTAGATCATCGAGATGGTGGGGGACTGCCCTCCCCGTTTTAAGTTCCACCAAGACGCGCCCAGCAGTCAAGTCATCAGGGCGTCCTATCGTAAGATCAAACCGTCCTTGCAAGACGATTTTACCGCCATGGAGCAACACTTTTCTAGGTAGCTCAGTAGTTGGGGCCCAAGCTCGCCTTAGAGGCGGGAAAGTCTCAAAAAAAGTTTGAAGCAGCGAGGAAACTTCGCTCCTTATCTCTGCGCGTTCAATATCACTTATAGACGTCAGGAAATCTGCCAAGCCATCATTGCGATCGATCAACCTTGCGAATGCTTCATCGACTAGCTCAAAGGCGGTGCGGCCAGGATTCAGGTGTATCGAGAGTTCGACGCATTTGTGAAAAATTTGTCCCCGTGTCATGGGAAGCCGCCATTCAAATGGCTCCATCTTTTGTGCCTCGTAGAGCGCTTCGCATCCATTCACTGCCTGAAGTTGGTGTTTGGAAACCCAAAGCGGTTCATCTAGGTAGTCCACAAGGTCGATCGTCGCTTTTTCTAGGTCAAGTAATGTTTGGGCGCGAAGGTCGGAACTATGTGTAATTCGCTCCTCGACTGGTAGACGAATCAAATCAAGCGTCTCGCTTTGCGCGGGGGTCAATGGTGGGATGCTTGATTCAACGGCTTCCATATCGTCCTTAGTGCTCTCCTCAGTAACAAGGTAGTTGTGAACTGCTGCTTTGGCGCGACTTGGAGTATCTGAAATGTAGTTGACTAGGTATCGGAAATTTCCTTCGTTGTTCTCGCTGTCCTACCCCCAAGAGATGCTTTTTGTGATGGAAAGCAAGACGTCCTTTAAAAATTTTGAAACCGGAAAGTTGGGTTGATCTATGAAGTCTCGCTCTGGATCAGTTTCGACTATCCAATGCGCGCCATCACTGCGCTTTGCAGTGGTTGCTAAATTATTGACAAATGCAACGGCTAGCGAGGGACTTCTGGCGCCAGGTTTTAAGAGTCCTCCCGTAGTAAATGATGTCGATCGAGCTGTTCGCATGAGCGAAGCTGGAAGCGTTGTCTCCGTGAGGTTGCAAGAGAGGCCTTTTGAAGCTGTCGTAGCGGACATGGTGGAAGGTGTTGTCGTATGCAATCAGCTATCTCCAACAGCTGCGTCGCGACTCCGTAATCTTTTGTGGAGTGTTGTATTGCACCATGAGGGTGATGTCGACAATATCGAACTAAAGCGATCTACGGTTTTGGTTCATCAACTTCCGAACGAAAGAAGTAATGAGGCTGCCTAGCGTTGTGTCGGATCGTCTTCTTTAGGCCTAGGATTGCATGGTTACTAACAATCGGCCCGGGTGGCGGAAAGGCAGACGCAGAGGGCTTAAACCCCTCGGCTCTTAAC
>CEQU01015109.1_pt1 | contig 19018 bp, 9 predicted proteins | sample 531031 | NCBI WGS metagenome assembly CEQU01 (sample SAMEA2621216, study PRJEB7988) | marine metagenome | isolation source: saline water (ENVO:00002010), including
TAAATCTTTAATTGCAGCGTCATTATATTCCCCAATCAACATTCCCTCATCACCAATGCACTCTTCTTCAGTGATAATTACTTCCTGGGAAACGTCTATTAATCTTCTTGTTAGATATCCACTGTCAGCAGTACGTAGAGCAGTGTCTGCTAGTCCTTTCCTAGCTCCATGAGTAGAAATAAAGTACTCTAATACAGTCAATCCCTCTCTGAAATTAGATTTAATAGGGCGATCAATAATTCTTCCCCTTGGATTAGACATCAGGCCCCTCATCCCTGCCATTTGTTTAATCTGAGCTATATTACCCTTGGCACCAGATTGGGCCATCATGTAAATCCCCCCGTAACTAGGAAGATCTTTAGCAATTACAGCTGTCAGGTCATCGTTGGCTTCAGTCCAAATCCTTACAGTTGCTTGATATCTTTCTTCTTCAGTAATTAAGCCATCTAAATATTGTTCTTCTAATTGAGAAACTTGAGATTCCGCTTTTAATACTAGATCTTGTTTTTCAGAAGAAACTTTGACGTCATTTATTGCAATAGATACTCCAGACTTAGAAGAGTATTTAAATCCTAAAGACTTAATCTGATCAAGAATGTTAACAGTACCTTCATTTCCAAGAAATCTAAAACATTTTCCAACTATTTCTCTTAGTGCGTGCCTCTCAACTTCTTTATTGATATACCCAAATTCATTAATGAATTCTAAAGGAAAGATTTGGTTAAAGATTATTCTTCCGACACTAGTTTTGATTGTTTCACCATTTTGGTCACGAACCAAAACAGGAATTCTAAGGTCAGTGATTCCTAACTCGTTAGCAAGAATAGCATCATGAAAGTCACTGAAAGTTTTAATTTCATTTTTTTCTTCATCAAATCCTTCGTCCATAGAAGTTAGGTAATAACATCCTAAAACCATATCTAGAGATGGTGTGACAATAGGTTCACCAGAACTAGGGGCTAACATGTTATTTGTACTTAACATTAGTTTTTTTGCCTCTAGTACGGCTAGTTTTGATAATGGTACGTGTACAGCCATTTGGTCACCGTCAAAGTCAGCATTGAATGCTGTACAAACTAGAGGATGGACTCTAATAGCACTTCCTTCAATTAAAACTGGTTCAAATGCTTGAATACCTAATCTGTGAAGAGTAGGAGCTCTGTTGAGTAATACAGGGCGATCTTTAATAACATCTGAAAGAATGTCCCAAACTACTGACCAATTACGTTCAGCTAATCGTTTTGCGCTTCTAATATTGTGAGCATATCCTTTTACCACAAGTCGGTGCATGACAAATGGCTTGAACAATTCCAACGCCATTTTTCTAGGAAGTCCGCATTGATTTAGAGTTAGTTCAGGTCCGGCAATAATTACAGATCTACCACTGTAATCGACTCTTTTTCCTAGAAGATTTTGTCTAAATCTACCTTGTTTACCTCTCAATAGATCTGAAAGTGATTTTAATTTATGATTGTGGCTTCCGGCCACAGCTCTACCTCTTCTACCGTTATCAATCAATGCATCTACAGACTCTTGTAACATTCTTTTTTCATTTCTAATGATGATTTCTGGAGCTTGTAGTTCTATTAACCTTTTTAATCTATTATTTCTGTTGATGACTCTTCGGTAAAGATCGTTCAAATCACTTGTAGCAAACCTTCCTCCATCCAGTTGGACCATTGGTCGCAAATCAGGTGGTAGGACTGGAAGATTAGTTCTAATCATCCATTCTGGTTTGTTATCACTACTTCTAAAAGATTCCACTACTTTCAATCTTTTGATAGCTTTTTTTCTTTTTTGGCCGGATGTTGTCTCCATTTCTTCTTGAAGTAATTCTTTGAGATCATCAAGATCGATGTGGTTTTCTAATACATATAAAACCGCTTCTGCACCCATTCCAGCTTGGAATGTGCCAACATAATTATCTCTATGGTCCCTATATTGTGTTTCAGTTAATAACTGAGTTACATGAAGTTCTTCTAATTCAGAAATTTTATTGCGTATCTCATCAATTTGAGAATCATCCGTTGAAGAAATTTCTTCTAAAGTGAGATTAACTTTTTCACTTATCTCCAATTCAATATTTTTTATATTTTGTTCTATTTCAATCTGAAAATCTGTGTCGTCATTTTCAGATTTTTGTTTTTCTAAATCGTCCAGTTTTTCTTTAAAAGTTTCTGTAATTTGTTCCGTTTGTTCACTGATTTTCGAGTCTCTAGAAAGAATTTGTGCTTCTAAATCAGATTTAAGTTGATCTATCAATTGATCTTTTAATTCATAGTCAACATCAGTAACTAAATACTGGGCAAAATACAGAACTCGATCAAGATTTCTCGGGGATAAATCTAAAAGTAACCCAAGCCTGCTCGGAGTTCCTTTAGAGAACCATATGTGTGCAACTGGAGCTGCTAGGTTGATGTGACCCATACGCTCTCTTCGAACTTTTGCTCTAGCTACTTCAACTCCACATCTATCGCAAATGATTCCCCTAAAACGGATTTTTTTATATTTACCACATCCGCAATCCCAATCTTTAGTGGGCCCAAAAATTCTTTCACAAAACAGGCCATCTTTTTCAGGACGTAGTGTTCTGTAATTAATAGTTTCAGGTTTAGTAACTTCACCCCACGACCATTTTTGAACATCATTTGGAGATGCTAAAGAAATCGAAATTGCGTCAAAATCATTTCCTGCTTGTGCCATTAAATTCTCCTGAGAATTTGAACTTTAAATATTTGTGTCATCTTCAGTTGTTTCAGAGGTAAGTGGTTCAACTGGTTCGATAGACGTTGGTTCAGATAAATCTATATTGTCTTCATTTGAATCGTCATTATTCATCATTGCGCTTTCTAGCATAGCTAATGGGTCTGCAACTATCTCTGATGATTCGTCTATTATTTGGTCTTCTTGATCGCTTTCTAGTTCTACAGAAAGTCCTAAGCTTTGAAGTTCTTTCATCAGCACATGGAAAGATTGGGGAATTCCTGGCTGTGCTACATCTTCACCTTTGACGATCGCTTCGTACGTTTTGACTCTACCAATTTCATCATCTGATTTAATTGTTAACATTTCTCGTAAATTATGAGCCGCACTATATGCTTCTAATGCCCAGACTTCCATTTCACCGAATCGTTGTCCTCCTAGTTGCGCTTTTCCACCTAATGGTTGCTGTGTTATTAAAGAATAAGGTCCTGTTGCTCTAGCATGTATTTTGTCTTCGACTAAGTGAATTAGTTTTAGCATGTATACATACCCTACTGTGATTGGTTGATCAAAAGGTTCGCCTGAACGGCCATCATAGAGCATAGATTTCCCTAAAATAGGAGATGCTATTTTTTTAAATCTGTTTAATTCAAGAGATTTTTCCACCATTTCATCTAATGACATATTGGTGGGGTCTATCTCGGCATATTCTTTTAGCCAAATTTTTAAAGCAGCAGTTCTAGGATAATCAGGTAGGGCGTTTATGAAAATTTCATCTAAGCTGTAACCTCTTTGTTTCAAATAATCCTCTAAGATTTCTAAGTTGATATCATCAACGTTTGGATTTAAATTTGAAGTAGCCGAAATAGCTTTTGATTCCTCTACAAGCCAAGCTTTAGAGAGTTCATCTTCAATAGAGACGTCTTTTGCACTGTCAAAAACTGGTGTTTCTGCTTGAAATCCTAACCTTTTGGCTGCCCATCCTAAGTGAGTTTCTAGAACTTGTCCTAAATTCATTCTTGATGGAACTCCTATGGGAGTAAGGATAATATCTAAAGGTGTTCCGTCAGGTAGGAATGGCATATCTTCTTCCGGGAGAATTTTTGCTATAACGCCTTTGTTTCCATGTCTGCCAGCCATTTTGTCACCCTGAGTGATTTTACGAGTTTCGGCTACCCAGACTCTGACTAATTTGTTAACACCTGGAGATAGATCGTCACCTTTTTCTCTTTCAAGAACTTTGACATCAATTACCTTTCCACCTTGTCCGTGCGGGACGTAAAGAGATGAATCTTTTACATCTCGTGCTTTTTCTCCAAAAATTGCTCTCAGTAGTTTTTCTTCAGCACTTAGTTCAGTTTCACCTTTAGGAGTAATTTTACCCACTAAAATGTCACGGTTATTTACTTCAGCGCCTACGCGGATCACTCCATCTTCATCCAAATTTCTTAGAGCATCTTCACCTATGTTCGGAATATCTCTAGTGATTTCTTCGGGACCTAACTTAGTATCCCTAGCTTCAATTTCGTGTTTTTCTATATGAATAGAGGTGAATTTATCGTCTTTAATTAATCTGTTACTAAGAATAATTGCATCTTCGTAGTTGTAACCTTCCCATGTCATGAAACCTACTAGAACGTTTTGACCTAAAGCTAGCTGTCCATTTTCAGTAGAGGAACCATCAGCGAGTACGGTGTCAACCTCGACTTGATCTCCTTTTTTAGTGATTACTCTTTGGTTGATGCATGTACCCTGATTACTTCTATAATATTTAGTCAGAGTATGGTTGAACTCTTCGCCATTTTCATTTGTAACTATTATGTTAGTTCCAGTTACGCTAGTGACTTCTCCTTTCACTTGAGAGAGGACAAGCTGTCCGCTATCTTTTGCAACTCTTTTTTCCATTCCAGTGCTAACGACAGGTGCTTCTGGTTTAAGTAATGGAACTGCTTGTCTTTGCATATTGGATCCCATTAGAGCTCTATTAGCGTCGTCATGTTCTAGAAATGGAATCAGTGAAGTAGATACACTGAAAAGTTGAAGAGGAGAAACATCCATAAATTTTACGGAGTCGGCACTAACCATACCTACTTCTTCACCTCTTCTAGTTTCTACCCTGTCATTGATGAATTCTCCAGCTTCATTGATAGCTGAATTAGCTTGAGCTATAAAGTAGTCTTCTTCATCAACTGCGGATAAATGGAGAATGTCTTCTAACAGGTTAGATACATAGGGCTTGACTTGAAAGATTTGGTCATCTAAATCAGATAATCTTCCAATAGATCTAGATGAAATAGCAGTTCCGGCTTTAACAATAGTTTTACCATCTTTGCCTAGGATATTTTTTGTAGGAGTGTGTCCTATCAAGTCTTCGGGGTTTTGGTTACTTATTTCAGTTAATACTTTTCGGTAAGGAGTTTCTATAAACCCAAATTCATTAGTTTTAGCATATGTAGCTAAAGATACTAAAAGTCCAATATTTGGACCCTCAGGAGTCTCAATTGGGCAAATCCTACCATAATGAGAATGGTGAACATCTCTTACATCAAAGCCTGCCCTTTCTCTAGAAAGGCCTCCAGGCCCTAAAGCTGAAAGACGTCGTTTATGTGTTAATTCTGCTAAAGGGTTTGCCTGGTCCATAAATTGAGAAAGCTGAGATCCTCCAAAAAATTCTCTTACTGCAGCTACTACAGGTCTTACATTAATTAATGCAGCCGGAGTAGTAGTTTCAGGATCTACTTGAATAGTCATTCTTTCACGAATGACTCTTTCCATTCGCAAGAATCCTACCCTTACTTGATTTTGAATTAGTTCTCCTACGGCTCTGACTCTTCTGTTTCCCAAATGATCAATATCATTAGCTCTTTTTTCGGAGTTATTAATTTGAATTAGTCTTCTCAAGAGGCTGACTATATCTTCTTTAGACAATATTCGTGTTGAACCATCTATCTCATGGAATTTTAATCCTTTCAGGTTGCTTTCTAATTTATATCTCCCTACTTTTCCTAAATCATATCTTCTAGAGTCGAAGAATAATGATTCTATTAAAGCTTGAGCATTTTCAGCGTTTGGTGGTTCACCAGGCCTTAGCCTGCGATAAAATTCAATTAAAGCTTCATCTTTGGTAGTAACTCCCGAGTCTTTAGCTATAGTAGTTTCGATGAATTTATGGTCTGGATTATTATCAACATCTTCAAAAAGTTCTAAAATTTCTTCGTTAGTTTCATATCCAAGAGTTCTAAGTAAAGTAGATACAGGAGTTTTTCGTTTCCTGTCTAATTTGACGTAAATCACATCTCTATTACTTGTTTCAAATTCCATCCAAGCGCCACGGTACGGGATTAGTTTGGCAGATGCCAAAGGTCTTCCAGACCCAGTGTCACGGTCTTCAGAAAAATAAACTCCAGGTGATCTGACTAATTGACTTACGACTATTCTTTCTGCTCCATTAATTATAAATGTGCCTGCCCTAGTCATAATGGGTATGTTCCCAACATATAGCCTCTGTTCTTTAACCTCACCTTTAGCAGGCCCAACAGCATTTATAGTTAGACTAACTGTGACGTAAAGTGCAGCTTCAAAAGTCTTTTCTCTAGTTCTACATTCATCTTCGGAAATTTTAGGGTCTTCAAATTCAAATCCTATAAATCTCAATGAAAACCTAGGGTTTTGACCTTGGTTGTCTTCAATGGGTGAAATTTCGTCAAAAAGTTCTTGTAACCCCTCTCTTGTAAACCAGTCAAATGACTCTTTTTGTATATTTATTAAATCAGGCACCTCTAATAGTTTGTGAATATTTGAGAACGATTTTGTGCTAGGGAAAATTGCGTTGTTTTCATGAGATGCAGAAAGGGTCATTAGTCCTCACGCTCCTTAGTATTTTAGAGTTAGTTAAATAAAATTTGTGGTTTTATAGCGAATTGAAAAATTCCAGTAGAGTACTGGAATTAAATATAAGTATCGTAAGGGGTATATTTCGACCACGTAAGAATATTACATTCATGTCATATTAGTGTCAATAGAGTCTATTGTGGTAGCTTTGATTTAAGAATTTTCACAGTCGGATTCTCAAATACAATTTCATGATCGTTCAATAATTGGTTAACAAGGTTATTTGTATTTTCAGTTCCGTAATAAATATTTTCTACTTCACCTACTATTATGTATTGAACATCATATCGATTTAAAATTTCCGACTTTATTTCATAATTAATATTGGAATATATGGCGTTTACGTCATTGATTCTGTTTTGTATGTCGTTTTTGAAATCCCACCTCTGTTGCTCTTGGTGCCATTTCCATCCGATAATAGTAGGTAAACCAGTGTGTATTGAGATTCTTGATCCTAATCTGTAACTAGGCGTAAACGCTTCTAAAATTACTGGGGATCCTTCAACATTATTTCTCATCCAATAAATTGCCTCAAATTCAGATTCTAAATTTATTTCACCATTTTTATCTGCGTATTTTAAATTTTTGGTAAATTCATATCCGTTTAGGGTCATATCAGTATCCTGGAATCTATCATTTACTCTATCTATAGTTCCTAAAATCGGGTAAATAGATTGGCTTAATATTATGACTGACAGGCTAATTAACCAAATGGATTGAGATGTTTTATATTTATTTAATTTTTTGTAAATGGAATAAATAAAATATCCTGAAGAGATAGAAAAAAGAATCCAGATTTGCAGATAAAACTTGAATACTGTATTCATTCGGTCAATATCCCCTTCAATTCTGAAAATTTCAATTCCTGCAATCAGGCATAGGCCTACTATAGTTAAAATAAAAGAGAAAATAAGAGAGGGATTCTGTTTATTATCGGGATTTGATTGGAAGAAAAACCATGAAAAAAGTAATAGTGCAAAGATCAGACTTAAAGAAAGAGTTAATGAATAATTCGAAGCAAAAATTACAATAATCAAAAGTATTAAGATACATATTGAAATTTTGATAGGGTTAAGTTTAGATATGCTAAAAATTTTTATGATGTAATTTTTTCTGATTAGTAAGATAGAAATTAATGAAGAGAAAATGAAAAAATGTAATCCGTGAATAGTCAACAATTGATTAATTGTTGTTACATTCGTTGTTAGTTCAATGTTATTGAAAAAATTTATTGATGATTGGTGAAATGGGTAGAATAAAATTATGCTGATCAACATCACATAAATCCATTGACACATACCTTTGGAAACAACTAATAAATTCATCCCTCCATTTTTTATATATTCTGAAAATATCAAAGTAGTAATACATAAAATGGATGAAGTGGGAAAGTCCCAAGTGTTTATTAATCGTATAGAGCCAATTAATAGTCCGAAAAATGTTAGAACAAGTATTTCTTTAAATAGGCTTCTGGTAGATTTAATTAGATTTAAACATACGCACAAAATTCCTAATAGGAACGGGATACTAATTAAATGAGCATGTAAGTCTGCAAATAAGAAAGTGAAAAATGGGAATTCATTAATTTCAAACCCTGGAGGATCGGGCGTCATTATTCGACTACTTTGCCAAAAGTTAAATCCAGTAATTTGAGATCCATTAATATAATTAGTTAGCATACTAAACACTTGGAATAATCCATCAAGATTACCAAGAACACACACCATGATGAATGTTAAAAAGCCAATGATGATTCCAATATGTTTTTTAGTAGTGCTTTTATCAAATGAAATTAGATTTATTCCTAATGTAAGAGCTATTGAAGCACTTGTTGCATACAAGAAAGGAATAGATAGATTATAAGAAATTTCTGTTGGGATTCCTGTCAAATGGACTAGGCATCCAATTAAATATTGACCGAAGTAATAATAATTTAGATATCCACCTGAAAACCAAGGATCGTATGGGGGCATATATGTCGATTTAATTACAGCATTTAAGTAGGCTAAATCCATTGGTTTTTCTCCACCCCTGAAAGGGTGCCAAAGATCAGGATTTAACAGTCTAATAAAAAGAAACAAAATAAATGCGGCAATATAAAATATTTCTAAGGCAGCAATATCTTTCCACTTGGCATAGAAAAAATCTTTGATCTCTTGAAATTGACGATAAAATAAATATGCTGAAATGAGAGATCCAAGAAATATAATTAACCAAAGATTGTTTGATGAAAATTTTAGAATTTGGATACTATTTAATAACCAAGAGATGTAACCCAGAATCAATAATCCGAAAACTTTGTTGAGTAAAAATCCTCTATATTGAAATTTATTTAAAATAAAAAAAGTAATTGGGATAGATATAAGTGCTAGTAGTTCTATTGTAAAAAACCATTTAATTGAACTTATCCAATTTGATGAAGTTTGAATGTTATAAATTTTATTCCAGGTTCCACCATCTCTTTGAGAATTCAGTAAATCATCTTCAAATTGAAGTTCTTTGGGCCCTGCTGCTGAGTCCTGTAGCAATTTGTTTTGAAGATTTTCACGTGAAAATTTTTGTTTGTTCTCATAAATTAAAATTTTAGGATGATCGTATGATGAAAAAGTTTTATCAGAAGAGAAACTTATAAATTTATTAGAGCTGTTTTGGGGTAGGGGGTTTGGTAGGCCAACACTATTAAATGTTTCTTCATATAATGGAAATCCTAGAATGGAAATATTTTTTTCTTCGAAATGTTTTAGTTCATAGCCTAAATTACCACCAAATAGAGAATTGTAATAATTGGACATGTATGGATATCTTTCCGGCAGCCTGGTTACTGTTCCATAAAGTCTGTTACTGTAAATAATTATGTAGTCTGCATTAGATAGTTGATGAGACATTTGTGTGATTTTAGATATGGTATCTGGTTCGTAAATTGGTAGATCTTCTAGTGTGTATTTACTTAAATCAGGCAAAGATTCATCCCAATGTTCCTTTAATATGATGGATCCAGGCTCAATATTTTTATTTACCCATTTTGATGCTGAAACAGCGGGGTGATCTGAAGAGTAAATGTTTAAAATACCCCAACTAAGAATGGCTGAAGAAAACACAACAAATATTCCTAATAGTAAAAAAAGTACTTTTTTACTAGAAGAGTTGAATAAATGCAGGCAATAACCACTTCCTAAGATTATTAAGAATGGAATTATTGGAATTAAATATCTGTTGAACTTTACATCAAAACTTCCTGTGATCAAAAAGTAAGGAATTATCCAACTAAGAATTAATGCGATGCCTAAGTCAGATTTTAGGGTGATCGGTTTGATGTATGTTATCAAAAAATAAGCTGTACATATTAATAGAACAACTAGGATTAAAAAAGAAGAATTATTGATAATGAGTAAAGATGCTAAAAATGCCAAAAGTGTCAAGGGAATCATTTTAAATTTGAGTTTAGAAAAAGGTTTTGTTAAATAAATCAAAAATCCAATCAGACAAAATAGTGTAAGGGGTAACCCTAAGAGCCATTTCCACATTTGATTAATTTGGTAAATATATGGAGTTGTATTGATATATGTTCTTGTATATGGATAGTCCCTTATTCTTCTCACCATTTCAGATTGTTCAGTGAAATCTGAAATAAATCGTTGGAAATCTATAAAAGTGTATGGAGAAACAATAAAATAGATAATTAATCCTAAAAATAGCCCTATAGAAAAGTTTGAAATAACTTTTAGGGGGTTATTTTGAATAGATTGAAAATAAAAAAAGATGTGGGCAATTAAAAAACTAACTAATATAGGTGCAATACTTACTTTAGTGCCAATTCCTAAAAATATAATCACACTAGAAATAATTGAGTATTTTAAATGACCATACTTACTGACTAAAAATAGAAAATATATTGACCAAACACAAAACATAGTCAGAATGGTGTCGAATGCAAAAAAGTGAGAGAGTTGTATATGGATTGGTGCCAAACATACAAGTAGACTTGAAAGAATTCCTACATTTTTGTTGAAAATTGATTTACCTAGAAAAAACACCCCAACGATTGTCATCAAGTCGCACAATGCTGATATTGATCTTCCCACAATTCTAATGTCAACATTAAAATCATTTACTGCGGACACAATTTTCAAGAAATAAATGGGGAATGTTCCATACGGGAACCATTTTGTGTTCCATAAACTTTCTTGGGCAGAGAGTAATAAGTTTAATTCTGAAATTTTTGGAATTTTGAGTTCTTCGACTTTCATCAGAATGGCTCTTTCATCTGGATGAGGAGTGTAATAAAAACCTTCGTCCCAAAAAATCCCAAAAAATCTACTAAATATTGATAATGTGGCTATCAATACAAAAAGAAATGTGTATAGTAGGGTCTGCTGATTAATCTGAAATTTCAATATTTCCTCATTTTTTATTTTAAAGATATTATGGAGTTTTTAGATGAATGAAAACAATGACTTTTTAGTTTCAACTGAATGGTTAGGAAAATCGTTAGATAATCCAAATATTTGTATAGTCGATTGTGATATTTATGATTCTTTTGTAAGAGCACATATTTTCGGTGCTGTGGGAATTAAAGTACATCATTACATCAAACACCCAGAGTATGCGAAGTATCCAAAAGAATATCCATGGGTTGCTGACCCAGATGTTGTCAAAGAAATTTTTGAAGATATAGGTATTGGTGATGATACTACTGTAGTAGCTTATGACAGTGGTGGAGGCTTATGGGCAGCTAGATTTTGGTGGGTATTAAATTATTATGGACATTCAAATGCTAAGGTTTTGGATGGGGGTTGGAAAAAATGGTTTGATGAAGGTCGTCCAATTTCAAATGAAATTAAAAACACTAATCTCGTTGAATTTACCCCTAAATCTAATCCTGATTTAATTTGTACCTTAGATCAAGGTGTAGATAGGGTAAATAATGAAAATGTAATATTTTTAGATGTTAGATCTGATGGAGAATGGGATGGTTCTAATTCTAGAGGAAATAACCGAACCGGTCATGTTCCCGGTTCAGTTCATATTGAATGGACTAATTTTTTAAATAAAGATCAATTTCAAACTTTTAAGTCTAAGAGGGAAATTCAAGAAATATTAGACTTAAATGGTATTACTCACGAGAAGGAAATTGTGACTTATTGACAAGGTGGAATTCGTGCGGCGCACGTATATTTTGTTTTAAAAATGTTGGGATATGAGAAAGTAAGAAACTATGATGGTTCTATGGGTGAGTGGGCTAACAATGATCAAACCCCGTTGACTTTGGATTAATTCATGGGTAGGTCTATTCATCATCCCTTAGGGTTGATTTATAAAGATGAATCTTCTTTATGTGAAGGCTTTGTTTTGTTCAGTTCTATCGGAGGAGATTTTGCTGTCTTAATTGATGTTGACGGTAACGAAGTTCACAAATGGGAAAATCCTGATGGAATTACCTACGGTTACTTGTTACCCAATGGTAATCTTTTGTGTAGAACAAACCCGCCTAAAGAAAATAAATTTGTTAAAGATGTGGGAGGGTCATCAAATAAATTAATTGAATTGGATAGAAATTCTAATGTAGTTTGGGAATACGAAAATCCAATGATTCACCATGATTTTATTAGATTAAAAAATGGAGAAACTTATGTATTGTTGTTTGATATTTTAGGGGAAGATTTTACGTCTAAAGTTTTAGGGGGATACTCAGACGGTCCTTCAGAATATATTTTAGGAGATTCAATCATTCGAATTTCTCAAAAAGGAGAGATTCTTGAAAAAATTCAAATTTATGATCATTTGGATTTCACACAAGATGTGATCTGTCCTTTGGAGTCTCGTAGAGAATGGACTCATGCTAATAGTCTTAATTTAACACTAGATAATAATTTTTTAGTAAGTTTTAGAAGTACTCACACTGTCGGTATATTGGGTTCAGAAAATCAAGGTTTTTTATGGAAATGGGGTCCTGGTGAAACATTTCATCAGCATCACCCTACACAATTATCTAATCTGAATATTTTATTATTCGATAATGGAAGTCATTCTAAATCTTTAGAGCATTCAAGGGTGATTGAAGTCAATCCTTTTAGAAATGAAATTGTTTGGCAGTATTCCGGATCTCCACCAAATAGTTTTTATAGTTTTAACGTTAGTAGCGCACAAAGGTTATTCAATGGGAATACTTTTATATGTGAGGGAGCTCACGGAAGAATTTTTGAGGTGACAGAATCGCAACAGATTGTTTGGGAATACATAAATCCATATTTTGTTAATTCCCTGAGAGGAGATTTCGATACCAATCAAGTTTTTAGAGCACATAAATATTCACTTTCAGATGAAGTTATAGTGAATTTATTCAGATAGTTTCTCTATCACAAGTTCAGCCCATTGGTATAACTTTTCATATTGATCTTCTCCGCAATGAGGACATTCATAATCCCCAGTACTCCACCTCATCCCACAACTTTGGCATGGGGGAATATGATCCATCAAATTGATAAGTAATTGTGTTTGTTGTGCAATTTCCATTAAATTATTATAGGTGAGATTGAATTTTTTCAGGTGCACATGCTTTGATTACATCAAGAGCACCGTCAATATTGCCAGGTCTTGAACTTACTACTCGGACTATTGCGTTGTCTAATCCTTGAGAAAGATTTGCAAACGCTTTTGCTGCTCCATCTGATGATCCGAAATATCCAACAGTACTTAGGATTTTTGTGGGAAATGCTTCTGCTATCTCGTCTCTAGAGGCTCCTTTAGATCTCATTTGATCTAAGTCTGCTAATTCTTTTTCAAATCCCATTCGTTCAAAATGAGCTCTGTATCCTAATTGCCTTTCTTTTTCAGATGGGATTGTAGGCCCTAGAGCATATCCAATTGTGGCTTTAGCAAGAGCAATTCTTGCTCGATCTTCATCCTCGTCATCTACACAAATTCTTATGTATTCCGAGATTTTGATTTCAGAAGGATCTCTGTCAGCTTTTTCTGCTCCATATTGAACTTGTTGTTTACTCCATTCAATTTGTTCTGGATTACACCAATTTAATGCTGCTCCATCAGCTAATTCTCCAGCTAATGACAGCATTTTTGGACCTAGTGCACCCAAATAAATTGGTGTTTTTGGGGGTGGAAAGATTGCCAGTTGTTCTTCTAATAACGTTTCAGTTTTACCGCGGTATGAGACGGTTTCACCATTAACAAGTTTCCTTACAATAGTTACATAATCTCTCATTAATGAAAGTACAGAAATTTTGGATTTGCCTAAACTATTCATAGCGCCAGGTCTATAAGTCCCTCCTGAGCCTAATCCCATTATGAATTTTCCGTTGGATATTTGACTTACAGTACCACCAGCCATAGCGAAAGCCATAGGTGATCTCCAAATCACTGGTGAAACTGCAATTCCTGTAGTGATTCCCTCTGGGATAATATTAGTTGTTGCTTCCCATCTTCTCAAACAAATTTGATATGAATCTTGTCCTGTGCCTTCTGGTGTCCAAATGCTTTGATAACCCAGTTGTGTGGCTGTTTCACTAAGTTGATTTTGTTCATATAAGCTTAGTCTAAGTGTGGGATCTAGGCCCAATCCAATTTCCATGATTTTCTCCAATTAAAGTCATTATATTAAGTTCTCAATTTCTGTAGAGAACCAAATTGCCATTGATCCTCCTCTGTCATCGTATCCAAACTCAGCTTTTCGATATAGGTAGTCTGATTTTTTTGATTGAAATCCTGTACCGGTACACACATCAGTTAATCCCCCACCATCATCAATTCTTGATAACGTACCTTTCCAAGCTTTTATTGCTGAATCCATATGATCTTTTTTTAATATTCCAGATTTGAACCCACGGGTAATTGCGTATCCAATCATACATGTTGCAGATAATTCTTGGTATGAACCTTCTTCGTCAAGTACTTGTCTCCACATTCCAGTGGGGGATTGGACTTGAATTAAAGCGTTAATGTGACTTATATGTTTTTCAATCAGAATTTTTTTTTGTGGATGATTATCAGGAATGTAATTTAATGCTTCAGCGTAAGCAAGAGCTGCAAAACCATTACCTCTTCCCCAAAAGTATGGAGTGATTCTATTATGAAAAAATAGCCCATTTTTTTGTTGTGTGTTTGCATCGTTTAAATAATTTATGATCATATTTAAATACGTGTCGTTTTTAGAAATTTTGTAAGCCCTTCCTAGCATAGTGGATATGAAAAACATATCTTCACAACCGAAATCAGGATCACATGGTTTTGGTGAACAACCCTCTCCTCTAGATTCATAAATATCAGCAGTTTTTATTATTAGGTCATTCCATTTTTGGTCTGAAGTTGCTTCTGATAATTCATCCGCCCAGCAAATACCGGCTAAGTTGGGGCCGGTTTTAGTGTTTTCTATAAAATTATTTTCATCTAAAAGAAAGCTTACAAATTCTGGAATGTCATCGATGTTTTTTGAGTGGCTTTGGTCCAGTTTTGAGAGTCTTATTCGACCACTTATAGATACCCCTTGAATATAATTAATTGGCTGATCTAATTTATGTCCGTAAACTTGGGATAATATTTTTGATACTTGATTTGGAGTTCTTTGTTGTCTTCTTTGAATTTCTTTTCTTGCTGAACTGATTGTCACAGCAGATTGGTTTATAGATTTAACAAGATTTTCTAAATGAATTTTGATTTGTAAAAATGAACCACTTAACTCGATTGATGGTATTTCTCCTGGAGATTGATTGCTTTCTTCAGATAAAGATTTTAAAAAATGATTTGTTTCCGAATTAGTAGGTTTTAAAAAATTATGTATAAAATGATTATCTTCAAATCCATATAATCCTATTTTCTCTTCAGAACCAATATTTGCCATAATCACAAAATCTGGAGATTCCATTGTGATCCATCTCCAAATGTAGATATCATCTGAAGAGTTAGTTTCAAAAGTAAAACCGCTTATAGGTGGAAATATATTGTCTTTGATCATCAATTTCTGATTATTTAAATTTGAAGCTAAATAAGTGATTTGATTTGATTGATGCAGCGTTTCTAATAGTTCAGAAAACTGAGAGTCATTCATCGATTTTGATTGTTCAAAATTACTTATCAGAATTGTTCTGTGCAAGATTTTGTCAGAATGATAATCAGAATGTTTTAATCCACTAATTGGAGATTCATCAATAGATTTGATGCCTACGGGATATTCAATAGTCATGCTGACCTCTGATTATTTATTATTTACTATTAAATTTCCTGCGAAGTATCCGGCTCCAAATCCGTTGTCAATATTTACAACAGAAATCCCAGGTGCACAACTGTTTAACATGCCTAATAATGCAGATAATCCTCCAAAACTAGCTCCATAACCTACACTAGTAGGTACAGCAATGATAGGGATATCTACTAATCCTCCAATTACAGAAGGTAATGCCCCTTCCATACCTGCTACAACAACTAAAACTTTTGATTCTCTAATCACATTTAGCTTATCAAATAGCCTGTGGATCCCTGCTACCCCTACATCAAAGATTTGTAGTACCTCGCAACCCATTAATTCTGCGGTGATTGAAGCTTCTAAGGCAACTGGCAAATCAGACGTGCCTGCGCAGATTACTGAGAGGCCCTTAATTTTTTCAGTAGGAGAATTGTTTTGATCGAAGTAAATCACTCTAGCTAATTCGTTGAATTTTGCTTCAGGTACTAATTTAATTACTTCTTTATAAGCATCTTCTTCTGCTCTAGTTACAAGAAATTTAGACGACTTTTTAGAAATACTAGCAGCTATTTGTGCTATTTGTTCTGGAGTTTTTCCTTGGCCAAATACTACTTCAGGGAAGCCTTGCCTGAGGTATCTATGATGATCTACTTGAGCAAATCCTAAATCTTCAAAAGGCAGAGTTTTCAAACTTTGAACAGCTTCTTCTATCGCAATGTCACCATCGAGTAGCTGTTGAAAAAGTGCTTGAATCTTTTGAGAGTCTATTTTTTTCTCCTTTATTATAGGGGGAAAATTCTACATGAATATAAAATTTTTTACATTATCAAAAAAATGATGCTTTACCTATAGCTTATGAAAATGTACTCTTATACGCCTAATGATTTTGTCGGGGTGTGGCGCAGCGGTAGCGCACCGGTTTTGGGAACCGGGGGTCGTCGGTTCGATCCCGACCACCCCGACCACTAATGTGTTATGGAAAATTGAGCCGTCCTATTCCATAAGTCTACAGATTTCAGATTAACAGTAATTTTTTGGCCTTCTCGAATAGATTTTGAAATCTCGCATCTGAATCTGAATGGAAAATTCTGCAATTCAAACAATCTTCCCAAAGTGTTTCCTTCAGTTTCTAAGACTATTCCTTCAAAAATTGCAGCAGATGATTTGTTTAGAAATTGCTTTAAATAGACTAAAAACCAATATTTTTTTCTAGATTCTTCTATTCTGCTTAAATTTTTGGCCAAAGATTCCCCGTATACACCAATTGAAGAAATTTCTTTAATATCGTATTGCGTATCTTTTGAGTCTATTGCATTTTTAATTTGACGTTGCATGACTAAATCAGAAAATCTTCTTAATGGAGATGTTGCTTGTAAATATAAAGCTGTACCTAATCCAGAATGTTCTCTAGGAGAAGTAGATATTCTTGCGGGCCTCAAGTGTTGAGAAGTTTTGTACCAAGAATACGCATTAGAATATGTGAATTCAGGTAAATCTATGATTTCTTGGGTTCTATATATAGCAGGTATTTTGTTTGTGTAACAAAAAATTGCAGCGAATTGATTGAATATGATCATAAGTTCGGAAATAATCATCTTACTTTTTGATGAATTACTTTCTAATATGACTTGAATGTCTCTTTCTGAATTTAATGATGAAAATTTTACTTGAGGTCGATCAAATGAGAATGCTCCTGCGAGAACTCTTTCATTTCTAGATTCAAAACAAATTTTATCTAAACTGTTCAAAAGATTGTTTAATTTGTGTGTTTTATCTTCAATGATTAATTCGGCATCATTGTATGAAAGTGCTTTTTTAGATTTTATGAGGGTTTTTTTAAAATCCCAGTCAGTGATTTGATTTTGATTATCTATTTCTAATTTCAATGAAATACATTGTTGGGGTTCATTGGGATTGATACTCCCAACATTTTGAGAGATATTAGGAGGAAGCATAGGAATTGTGAATTCTGGAAGGTAGAGACTTCTAGATCTATTTTGAGCTTCTTTGTCTATAGCAGAGTTTTTATTGAATAGGTTAGTCAGATCAGTGATGTGAATCCATAAATAGTTTTCTTGCAATGAGAAAGCGTCATCTCTGTCTCTAGTAGATTCGTCATCAATTGTGAATGTTTCTAAATCTGTGAGATCTTCGTATTCATCCGATTTTTTGTGCAGAATAGATTGAGATATTTCTAAAATTTTTTTAGTGAATTCGATAGAGATTTCGGATTGATAGACTTCTATAGGGAGATTTTTATCTATAATTTTATTTGTTACTAACAGTTCAAATATTTCACTTCTTCGAGTTTTCCCCAAATAGTTTTCACAGAAATCAAATATTCCAGATTTTTTGATTTTTTTGTCTCCATATAAAGCTATAGATTTTAAATTGTCGATAATTTCTAAATCAAAATTTGCTAATTGGTGATGGTACTCACCATTTAAAAGTATTTGTGCTAATTGATGTTTTTTCTCATTAGTTATTTTTTCTTTTTTGATTTTTTCGATTGTCTTTGACACTTCAGTTTTTGAAAATATCTGGATTTCATTTGATTTGAATTGAAAATAAGTTTTGTCGTTGTTTAGACTTAAAAATACTGCAGCTTGAAATTCAGGAGAATTTGTAGGCAAATCAAGTGACTTGATTATATCGAGTACTGTAAGAGGTTGATATGATTGATCCGATAAAATTTCCCAAGCTTTTTTATGGTCTATTTGATCAATTAGGCTAGAAACTTTTTCAGAAAATTTAACAAAATCTTTGGGGGTGTTGATATCAAGGCCTGTAAAATGGATTAAATTTTTTTTTGCAGTTTTTTGTTCTTTATTCCTTCCAGTTTTAATTTTTGTTTTATTGACATCATCAGATAATTCAATTAGCTCTGCTAATTGAATTTTATTGTTTAGATTTGCGAGAATAATTTGACCCATATTGATTTATCTTATAGAAATATATCTAAAATATTTAATGTTTTGGGTAGGAAATCATGAAATCAATTAAAGAATTGTCTCTAGACATATTAAGCGAAATAGCAATTTTCCCTTCCGTTCCTTTTCATGAAAGTTTAATTCAAACTAAGATTTGTGAAATTTTAACTCAATATTCTATTGAGTATTTTTTAGACGTATTTGGAAATATTATCGCAGAGGTTGGTGATGAATCAGATGATTTAAATCCAATTGCATTTGTAGCTCATATGGATCATCCCGGATTTGAAATTGAACATAA
>CEQU01001258.1_pt1 | contig 18952 bp, 17 predicted proteins | sample 531031 | NCBI WGS metagenome assembly CEQU01 (sample SAMEA2621216, study PRJEB7988) | marine metagenome | isolation source: saline water (ENVO:00002010), including
ACTGCAAGCCATTCGGTCGAGCAGATTGATGCCCTTGCTGAGGTGTTGAGCATCGTAAGATGACGAGCCTGATGGCTCTCGGCTGCGGTGGGCCTTAGTACCCTCAACAGGCGTTTGCACATCACAACTTTTTTTCCGACAATACGAGTTGTACTACGACCATTTTTCAAGCTCCCAATACTGACCAAAACAGGACGTAATCTGTCATGACCTTCTTCAGGAAACTTTCTTTTCTCCTATGTTTCGCCACGCTTACTGTCATTGCCAGTGGCTGTTCAAGAGAAGCCGGTGATATTGGTGCAGCCAATGGTGGAGGCGGTGGCAGTAACGCCGTAGAAACGGAAACAGGTGCTGATACTTTAGAAGTAAAGCCGAATGCCGTTCTTGGTTCAGTAAAAATCACAACTGTTGCCGAGGTCGAACAAGAGCTTAAGGACAACGACGGCAACATGATTCCGCTCTTTGAAACCGTACCCAACCTGCTAGCGGAATACGTGGGACAGGATGAGGATAAACTCGCCACGCTCAACAAACAACTGAAAGATTCACACGTAAAACGGTCAAATCTGGGTCAGGAAAAAACCAAAACCACAGAGCAAACCGTTGATGACGGCGGTGATGAAAACGTGCCATTTCAACTCGGCGACCTCGTGCCGATGGCGGATGATGAGTTTCCAGAGCTTGCGGATCTGGATGCTGACGCCGAATGGGTGGACAAGCCCGTTTTGGATGCCATGGATCTGATGCGTCAGCGACAAGAAAACGAAGAAGCGGAAGCAACCATCGAAGAAGCCATGGCACTGGTGAATGATTCACCGGTCAATAACTCCAAGATCAGATCCGCGCTTGGTCGACTTGCATCGCTGGACGGCTCAAACGCCGATTTCAATGCAAGCTGGAGTCGGCATACAGCGGGTGATGTTCGTAGCACAAATCCGTTGATGGCAAGCTCGTCTGCAGAATTCGACGTCTCCGGCCTCATCAATTTTGGATTGCTTGGCTTCGATTGGACCTTTACACCATACGGCAGTGAGGACGGAATCGTTTCATGGCAAACGAGCCACGATGGACTCTTCGACAAGATTGTCCTTCGAGACGATCTAATCTGGTCTGATGGGACGAAAATCACAGCGCACGATGTGGAATTCTCATACAAAGTTATCATGACATCGAAAGTTCCGGTGCCGGCGGTACGAAGTGGTACAGATCAGTTGCTCGGTGTAAAAGCATACGATGATCGAACCGTTGTGTTCTTTCACCCTGACTCGCTTGCAACCAATGTCTGGAATATCCTCTTTCCGATTATTCCAAAACACGTATTTGAGGCCTCCGTCGCGGAAGACCCGACGATGCAGTCGAGTGCTTACCACGTTGAAAAGGATGAAAATCCTGTGACTGGCGGGGCGTACGTCATTACAAAGCGTGTGCGTGGTCAGGAAATCACACTTGAGCGACGTGAAAGCTATCACACCATTGACGGAGCTCAGGTCCGTGCCATCCCATATTTCAAAAACATCCGTTTCACAATTATTGAAGATCCGAATACGGCTTTGTTGTCACTCAAGAAAGGTGATATCGACGAGTACCAGCTCACGCCACCGCAGTGGACAGATCAAACGGGTGACGAGGAATTCTATAGCAAGAACACCAAGGCCTACGATATTGAGTGGGTATATTTTTACTTTGGATGGAATAACCGTTCCCATTTCTTCCGTGATGTTCGTGTTCGTAAAGCAATGGGTTTAGCCTATGACCACAATGAACTGTTAACGCGACATCGAAACAACCTAGACGAAGCAGCACGTGGTATCTTCCACAGTACTAGCCCATGGTCCCCGGCGACGTTGCCTGAATCGTACAAACAGGATCTGGATCTTGCGGAGGAATTGCTCGCCGAAGCTGGTTGGGAAGACACGGATGATGACGGTGTCCTCGATGGCATGGTGTTCATCGATGATGGTTTTGACGGCCAAATCGATAGCGTCCAACGGGTGCCATTCAAGTTCACGATCGTGTCGAGTAATCGTCCCGACCGCGTTGCCATGTGTGAATTGCTTCAGGAAAACCTCGATCAGATCGGTATTGAGTGCAGCGTGAGTCCAATCGAATTCACCACGCTGCAGGATCGATCACGAAATCATCAATTCCATGCTCAGTTTGGTGGTTGGGGAACGGGAACAGATCCCGACACGAGCGAGAATCTATGGGCTACTAAGGCGATTGACAGTGGACGGAATTACGTTTGTTATTCAAGCCCCGAGATTGACCAGCTCTTTATCGATGGCAAATATGAATTGGATCCAGACAAACGTCGTGAAATCTACCGACAGATTCACTTGAAGCTATACGAAGATCAGCCCTACACTTGGCTATACTACCGAAACGCCTATTTTGCCTTCAATAAAGAGCTTCGCGGAGTGAATTTCAGTGCTCGTGGGCCATACAGCTATGGCCCAGGCGAAAGCAGCATTTTCAAATCTCCTGCAATGCAGTAAAACCCATGCTTCCAAAGGGAACACATGTTGTTCCTGAATCCGTTGTAGGGACAATAAATGCTCAACTACCTTGTTCGGCGCATCTTAATCGGCGCATTCACCCTCCTATTGATCACATTCGTGATTTATGGGCTGATTCGCAATATGCCGGGCAATCCGATGGATACGGATCCGGCGATGATGGATCCGAGCAAGATGATCAGCAAGGCGGATGTTGAGCGACTGCTAGCTGTCTACGGTCTGGACAAACCCTGGTACGAAGCATACTTCACCTGGCTCAAAAATGCGTGCACATTCGAATTCGGTACGAGCTTTTCTGTAAAAAAGCCGGTTCTTGCCTTAATTAAGGATGCCATCGGACCAACATTACAGTTGAGTATCACGTCGCTGATCCTTACTTATCTGCTGGCCTTGCCAATGGGCCTTTACTCCACGGTACGCAGTGGCAAGACAGAAGAGCGCGCGATGAGTTTTGTCTTGTACATGCTCTATTCGTTTCCGTCGTTCGTTGCTGCGCTATTCCTGCAGCTGTTATTTGCAATCAAGCTCGGCGACACATGGTTCGAATTACCGCTGATGGGTGCCCATGATCCGGACTATGAGTCCTTCACGGCAACCGAACGAGCGTGGGATTCCTTCAAGCATATGATTCTGCCTGTAACCTGTTTTACCTATGGAAGCCTCGCGTATTATTGTCGATTTATCAAAGCAAATATGGAAGAAGTCATTCGGCAGGACTACATTCGTACAGCCAAGGCAAAAGGGCTCGGCCCCATTCGAATTCTCATTCATCACGCATTTAGAAACACATTAATTCCGTTTGTAACACTGCTCGGCCTGACATTACCAGGCCTCTTAAGCGGTGCAATCATCCTTGAACAAATCTTTAACTGGCCGGGAATGGGAACGTTATTCTTCGACTCCATTGGCGCTCGTGACTACACAGTCTTGATGACTATTACCCTAATGTTCTCCGTGCTCACTTTACTTGGTCAACTCATCGCAGACATCCTCTACGCCTTTGTTGATCCGAGGATCCGGTACAACTAGCCCATGTCAGACAAAGAACCAATAAAGATAGAAAATTCGCCTGGCTTCTGGAGTCAGGCATGGTCGCGGTACAAACGGCGCAAGCTGGCAATGGCTGCGTTGTTGTTTATCGTTTTCCTTTCGGGGGTAGCCGTGTTCTCCCCTATTATCGCCGGCACGAAACCAATTATCTGTAAGTACAAGGGCAGCATATACTTTCCTTGCATGGGTTATTACTACAGTGGCTGGGAAAACCCGATCTTCCAAAAGGATAAATTCCGTCGAGTGTACCCTCGAAACTTAAAACAAAAGGACCCTGATAGTTGGGCAATCTGGCCATTGGTCTATCAAGATCCGTACCGCCCGGTTCGTGCAAATGAATGGGGACTTGGCGAAGACGGAAACCCCTACGATGCTCAAGGATCGCCGAGTTCGCTAAACCTTTTCGGAACCTATAAGACCGGCTTTGACATTTTTGCGAGCATGGTACATGGCACGCGAATCGCATTGCTCGTTGGATTCGTCTCAACGGGACTGTCTGCGCTTATTGGTATCTGTATCGGCGCCATTGCCGGATACCTTGGAGGATGGGTCGACATCACCCTGAGCCGGTTTATCGAAGTGGTAATGTGCGTTCCGAGTCTGGTGTTAATCCTTGCGTTGCTTGCTGTTGTTGAGAGCCCCAATATTTTTCACGTGATGGCCGTACTCGGACTGACCGGATGGACGGGCATGGCACGCCTTACCCGTGCTGAATTCCTAAAGCTGCGGGAGTCTGAATTCGTCGCAGCCGCACGGTGTCTTGGGGCCCGCCCGACCCGGATCATGTTCCGGCATATCCTGCCCAACAGCCTGGCACCGGTACTCGTACCCATCGCGTTTGGTATCGCTGCCGCTATTCTGGTCGAGGCGGCGTTGAGCCTGCTGGGATTCGGCATTTCACCACCCAATCCTAGCTGGGGAACCGTTCTCAACTCAGGACGCGAAAAACTACAGTCCGGATACTGGTGGCAATTGTTGTTCCCGGGAATTGCCATCTTCCTCACCGTACTGGCGTATAACCTGATTGGCGAAGGTCTTCAGGAATCCACTGACCCACGACTCGCTGACCCGAGAGATTAATCATGTCCGCCGTCATCGATGTACAAAACCTGCAGACCTACTTTCACACCGATCGCGGTGTGGTTAAGGCCGTAGATGATATCTCGTTCCAGATTGAGCCGGGGCATACGCTTGGCGTGGTCGGCGAATCCGGTTCGGGAAAATCCGTAACCTCACTAACAATCATGCGGCTGCTCGCCGCATCCGCACAAGTAGAAAACGGTTCCATTTCGTTCCTCGGCCAAGATTTAGTAAGTCTCCCAGAAACGGATATGCGGAAAATCCGCGGCGGTGAGATCAGTATGATCTTTCAGGAACCAATGTCTTCTCTTAATCCCGTTCATAAGGTCGGGAAGCAGGTGATGGAAGCGATCATTCAGCACCAAAAGGTATCGAAAAAGGAAGCACGCGAGAAAACCATTGAGCTGTTTAACGAGGTAGGCATTCCGGAACCGGAATCTCGCGTTGAATATTACCCGCATCAAATGTCCGGCGGACAAAAGCAACGGGTGATGATCGCAATGGCCCTTTCATGCAATCCAAGCCTGCTGATCGCTGACGAACCGACAACCGCACTGGACGTTACGATACAAAAGCAGATTCTCGACTTAATCCGCGAGCTGCGAGACGAGCGGCAAATGGCGGTGCTGTTTATTACCCATGATCTCGGTGTTATCGCGGAAATTGCAGATGACGTCATCGTTATGTATCACGGTAAAGTTGTCGAACAAGGTGATGTACTTTCGGTCTATGAAAACCCGACTCACCCTTATACCAAAGGACTGCTGGCTTGCCGTCCACGGCTCGACACGCCTTACAAGCGACTGCCAACCGTTTCCGACTTTATGGATACAACTGAAGGTGATGACGGCGAGGTCGAAATCACTTCGAAAGAGATGACAGCCGACAGGCAAAATCACTTCGAAACATACGGTCGCGGAAGACTCCTGCACCCAAAAAGTGTACTCGAACAACTTGGGTTTGATGATGAAATATCAGGCTATGGCCGTGAAGCAACCTGTATTGCCGAAGGAACAGAACCACTTGTTCGATTTAGCGGCCTGAAAGTGCACTTTCCTGTAAAACGTGGCTTGCTGATGAAGACAGTCGGGCATGTTAAAGCCGTCGATGGCATCACGTTAGATGTTTATCGTGGCCAAACGCTTGGTCTGGTGGGTGAGTCAGGCTGTGGAAAGACCACGACAGGCCGCGCCCTACTACGGTTGGTCCGGTCAACCGGTGGCTCCATGCACTTTGATGGGTACTCCTTAGCCGGTATTTCGCGTAAGGAAATGCAGCCGCTGCGCAATCGAATGCAAATAATCTTCCAAGATCCGTATGGGTCGATGAATCCACGGATGACGATCCAAACGTCACTGATCGAGCCCATGATGTTGCACGGTATCGGCGAAGACAAATCTGATCATATCCAACGTGCGGCAGCACTACTTGAAGAAGTGGGTATGCTGCCTGAACATCTTGGCCGCTATCCGCATGAGTTCTCTGGAGGACAGCGACAGAGAATTTGTATCGCAAGAGCGTTAGCCGTTGAGCCGGAATTCATCGTTTGCGATGAATCTGTATCGGCACTTGATGTTTCCGTGCAGGCTCAGGTACTCAATCTTCTGAATGACCTGCAGGAGTCACGCGGTCTGACCTATATTTTCATCAGCCACGACCTGTCCGTCGTGAAATTCATGGCAGACATGATGGCAGTTATGAAAGACGGAAAAATCGTTGAATTCGGTCCGTCCGAAGCAATCTATCGTGATCCTCAAGAAGAATATACGCGTCGATTGATCGATGCCACTCCATGCGATGATCTGGAAAATATCCGTCGCCTCGTCGCACATCGCCGTACACTACGTGGCAAGTAGTCTCGTCGGGGTCTCTCTGCTAAGCCCGATCCATTGGAAATGCAATGACATCATGGATTGATTCCGTACCGGCAGCAATCATCATCAGGCGGTCAATACCTAGTGCCACTCCACTGCAATCCGGAAGGCCGGAGTCCATGGCATCTAACAATCGACTTTCCTCTGGTAGCCGATCATTTCCATCTGCCAGTCGCTGTTTGTTGGTGTCACGATTTCTATCACGTAATTCCTGAGCATCGAGTAGTTCGTGATAGCCGTTCGCTAATTCCAATCCATTGATAAACAGCTCAAAGCGTTCGGCTGTTTCTCCGTTTGAGGCTGCCAGCGCAGCCTGAGAGGCTGGATAGTCATACACAACTATTGCGCGGGACTGCAGTTTCGGCTGAATCGCATCCGCTAACAAGAAATCCAGCTTGCTGTCCCGATCAAGTGTTTCCCACGCATCTGGAACATGTAATCCAAGCTCACTAGCACACCGAGTGAATAGTGATTCCGAGTCGTTAATCGGATCCAGATCAATAGACTGCTTGAAGAGATCCTGATACGTGACTTGCTCTGGTCGTGAGATTCCGAGGATGGCTTCTGCAAGTGATGATAGAAACTCTCTGGCGGCCTCATAGGACTGACCAACCTTGTACCACTCAAGAATCGTGAATTCAGTATTATGCAGCTTGCCGTTTTCGCCCGACCGTACCGCACGCGTGATTTGATAGATGGCGTCCATGCCGGAAGCGACAAGACGCTTCATTGCAAATTCGGGAGACGTTTGCAGCCATAAATCTTCGCCATCAATGCTTACCAGCACAGGGTGTAAATGACGATCCACCACCGTGTCATGAGAAAGCAGTGGCGTTTCAACCTCTACGAAACCAGCCTCTGCAAAGTGCGAGCGTAATTGAGCGAGTTTCTCACTTCGCAGCTCGAGGTTTTTGACAGATGCAGTTGGTCGAAACGACATAGCTATTTAACGCTGACGCGTTCAATATAATCGCCACTTCGAGTGTCAATTCGGATGACGTTACCCATCTCGATAAACGCCGGACAAATAAACTCAGCACCGGTTTCAACTTTTACTGGTTTTGTAACGTTGGTCGCCGTGTCACCTTTAGCACCTGGTTCGCAATATTCCACGAGCAGCTCAACATGATTCGGTGGCGTCAATGTAATCGGATTGCCGTTGTACAACACCATGGAACAGGTTGTACCATCCTTCAGGTATTTCCAGTTGTCGTCCACTTGTTCGCTGCTTAATTCATACTGCTCGTATGTCTTGTTTTCCATAAACACAAACGTGTCACCCTGGCGGTATAAATACTGTACGCCAACTTCTTCTACATCAGCGGCTTCAAGCGAGTCACCACCTTTGTAAGTGCGGTCAAGCACCGTACCGCGTACGAGATTACGCAGTTTACATTTGTAGAAGGCATTTCCTTTACCTGGTTTTACGAAGTTCATTTCGATCATCAGGTACGGGTCACCATCAATCTGTACTTTAAGTCCTTTGCGGAACTCGTTCGTCTTGTAAACTGCCACGGTTTTGCCTGCTAATTAATGGGTATAAAAGGTGTAGAAGAATGCGAATACACTGAACAATCGGTTAAACGCTTGCGCTAAATACAGCCTTTTCTGCTGCGTTGCTCATCTTCTCAAAATGTACCAACAAGGCATAATCCTAGAAACCCGTGATTCTTCCTATTCACCCAGCAACTGTATAGACCACCGCTCGATGCACCACACCGAATCCTCCAACACGCAAAATGCGGAGTTACCATGGCAGCAACACATGCGCCGTGCGATTCGCTCTGCTGAACAGCTGGAGTCGTATCTCGGATTAGATGCAGGGACGTTTGGCCCCAGTGGTAACACTACCGAGCTTTTTCCATTATTCGTACCGTTGCCATTTGCAGACAGAATCGAAGCGGGCAACTTGACTGACCCGCTGTTACTACAAGTCTTACCCGTGGAAGCAGAATCCTCATCACCGGATAGCTATCAAACAGATCCGGTTTCGGATCTTAAGCACCGCATCGCACCGGGCGTAATTCACAAGTATCGGGGCCGTGCGCTGCTGATTACCACCGGAACATGTGCTGTGCATTGCCGCTACTGTTTCCGTCGCGAATATCCGTACGGCGAGGAACCACGGAGCATGGATACGTGGAAATCGGCCATGGAAGCAATCCGTGATGATGACTCTCTTTCAGAGGTGATCTTAAGCGGTGGAGATCCTCTCACACTTAGTGACTCACGCCTTGCTGTACTCATAGAGTTGATTGAAGCAATTCCTCATGTGGACAGGCTACGCATTCACACTCGGTTGCCAATTATGATTCCATCGAGAGTCACTGCCGAATTCTGCAAACTCATCAAGGACAGCAGGCTTTCGTCAGTGATTGTGATTCACATGAATCATGTACGCGAATGGGATGCCGATGTTGAAGCTGCCATAAGTTGCATCAAGGCCACGGGGGCACCCGTACTAAATCAGGCAGTCTTACTTAGAGGTATCAACGATACCGCTAATGCACAGGTTGAGTTATGTGAGTCGCTCATAAATCGCGGAGTGTTGCCGTACTACCTAAACCAGTTGGATCGCGTTCGCGGCGCCGCCCATTTCGAGGTACCCATTGCCGAAGGCAAGCAAATCATGACTGAGCTACGGACACGATTACCAGGGTATGCAGTACCGAGATACGTGCAGGACCTCGGTGAAGACAGCAAGACGCTAATTGTATAGCTAGCGAAAGAGAATAGCCGCAACTGTTACTCGCTTACCGGATACACGCGGACTTCGCTGCGCAGAATCACCGAGTCATTAAGGCTCTGACCAGGTTCAACTCGACCACGATTGCTTTGAAAGATATGCTCTCGGATTGCAGGGCTCACAATAAACTGCACGTGACCATCTTCAAAGAGTACGTTTTGACCCCGACCGCCGTGATTGTTACTGCTTAGATCCGGGCCAACAGGATGTGGCTGATCCGCAGCAATCGCAAAGAACGGGCGGCCAAGGTTTCGAATTCGATGGTATTTTCCATCAATGACGTAACCAACGTTAAATCCGTAACTGCCTCCCATGCGCATCTGCAATTGTTTTAGTTCTTCGCCGGTAGCCTCCATGACCTCTTTACTGTTTGGCACACCACCGCTGCGCCATTCCTCAGGCACAACTTCGGATGGGCAGAATACTAGTCCCGGGCGGTCAAGAAATCCTAATTCTAATAACACAGGTGGGAAGTAACCTGCTACGCCAAGATTTGCGTTATCCGGTACCGCGGGATAGTAACCGTTATGAACCATGGAGTAGCCTAGAAGCCCTTGGCCAATCTCCTGCAGATTGAATTGACATTCTCTTAATTCAGCCTGATAACGACTATTCGCAACACCGGGAACGATCAATAAGGCAACACCGACAAGCAATGTTGACGTAACAATCAAGTCCCACCGAGACCAGTTCTTTTTGCGCCGAACCGGTTGTGACACGACACTTGCCGGGCGAGGTGCCTGATTGTCTACATAGTCAAACACATAGCTAAGCGTATCAACTGAAAGTTGAGCCGGCGGTTCACAATGTCGATAGGATTCCAGCGTTCGAAGCTGTTGCTCAAGCCGATCCAGTTTTTCTTTTAGTGATGGATCCGCATCGATCTGTTGCTGTACTGCCTGGTGCTCATCCTCGTCTAATGCGCCAAGCAGAAATCCAATCAGGTCCAATGTCATTGTATTTACTCTGTTATTTGTCGTGCTTTATCGGGACTCACTAGAATTCTGTTTCATCGTGTGAAGCGATCCATGCTTCATTGAGCTTCAGAATCGCAGCGTGAAGGCGGCTCTTTACCGTACCGACAGGGATATCCAGGATATCTGCGGCTTCTCGGTACTTCATGCCTTCGTAATAAACCAGATTCACAACGCTGCGCATCTGGTCTGAAAGTTGGCTGATGGCGTTTTGAACCCACTGTCCACGTTCCAGTTGGCTAACGTGATCCAGTGGACCAGTGTCCTTACTGACCATCAGATCGATCAATGCCCCTACATCCACCGAATCATCATTTTGATTCGTGCGGTTAAGACTCACCATTCGGTGACGCTTATTCCTGCGTTGTGCATCGATTGCCTGATTTGTTGCAACGGTGTACAGCCAGGGCTTAAATCGTCGCGATGTGTCAAACTTGTCACATTTCAGATGCACTTGCAAAAAAGTTGACTGAAACACATCTTCTGCCATTTCTGCATTACCGAGATATCGGCGAAGGTAAGCATACAGTTCGCGTTCATATCGCCGAACCAGGCGCGCAAACAGCTCACGGTCACCGGAATCCCGGTAATTGTGGAGAAGTTGCTCGTCCGTCAACTCCTCAGCAAATGAGTTAGTCGCAGGTATTTCATGCATGATCTACTTATTATACGTAGCCGTTTTTCAATCAGTTCATACATTTTTAGAGCGATTCCCAGACAGGGAAATGCCCGCGTCCAATATCTTCGTCGCCTCACGGCTCCTCGATATATGGTGCGGTTGGGAACTACTTGCCGCGGCTACTTGGATACTTACGATAGACGGACAGCGTACCGTTGATCGGCCTACACCTGTCAGCTTATTTCCACTGCTCTTCAACCTCATGCATGATCATCGCCTCGAGTTCCGGCGCCCACAAACCAGGCATGCCATAGTAGGCATTTGACCCACCGCCTTCATAACCACCCTCTCGCAGCACGCGACGAGATGGGATATAGGCCATCACATCATTGCTATAGCCTGCAACCCAAACCATCTGCGCGCGATCCTCTGGCGTGCCTGCTGCCAAACTTTTGATAGATATCGCGTAATCCACTACAACTTCACCGCCCAGAAATACAAATCGGACATCCTTACCAATTCGCCAGGAGCCTATCGGGTACGGATAGGTCGTATCCAATTCCTTCTTATCACCAAGTCGATCTAGAATATACTTTGCTCTTGCCTTCTCGTACTTCTGATCCGAATCGAGCCTCCCTTTAAGTTCGTCCACTGTCGGCAGTTGCTGAAGTGGCAGATCAACTTCGGTATATTCCGTCCGTAGCGTACTCTCGACAGCATGCATTGTGCCGTTGATAACTTCGCCTACGGCTGTCCCCAGGCGGTGTCCATAGCTCTTAGCCAATTCCACTGTGCGTCGTGGCAGTGGATTCTGATCTGCTCCACAGCCCGCCCAAAACATCGCGTTAACTCCGGGGAATTGTTCTTCGACTGAAATCTGGGCAAAACCCGGATAGTCTCCCGACCATTGATAGAAACTGAGTACGGTGGCGTGGCAGGCATAGCCAAACACGATTGTCTTGAGACTCTTATCGGCACGCCGAACAGCCAATACCGGTACATCATGATCGTACGGTCCGTTCAGTTTGCCGGCGATACGAACTTCCGGCACCTGAGATTCTGAGTTGTTTCGGCGGTTCACTGCAACGGCACACAAACCCGACCCCCAGTTAAGGGATGCCGGCTCCACATCCTCGATCGCCTGGGACACACCGGAAACGACCTTTTTAATCAACGCCTTCTCGTAGAGGTCGAGTTGCTCCTGCTCCGCTTTAGGTATCTGTAGGTAATGAAGCGGCCCCAGATTCATGCCAACCGCCGGACCAGTGTGTGTATGGGAACAATTGATTGCAATTTGACTTCTTTCAAGGCCATGCTGTTCCTTCAATGCTTCACAAATAGCTGCCGTTGTATCCGCATGGATGCCAACCAAATCCAGTGTGATCAGTACTCCGGTGTTACCATTGGCATCAGTAATCGCCAACGACTTTGCCCAAAGGTCTGTGAGCTTTCCTTCAGCTACGTGGTCTCTGCCCCCGTAACCGGACATCCAGATCTGTTTCTCCGGTATGATGTTCACACGTGAGGTACCTGCTTTCCAATTCTGGGCCATCGCTGCAGGTGAAATGATGAGAATCGTAAGCAAGCAAATAACGATGTAAGTTCGTTTCATGACTAGTCCAGCGTGTTAGCTCGAAGTTCCTTGAGTGAATAAAACGTGCCTCGCCAGTAGATGCCGCGTTGCCACAAGGTCAACACGGTTGCACGCGTGGTTGCCCAGATCAACAGCACTATCGTCAATGGATAAAGCACCGTGTAGAACGGATTCACTGCATTATCACTTGCTGCAACCATCATTGCTATGAGAATCACCACATTAACAGAAGCATAAATCCAGCATGCCGGCGATGCCAACACAAACGGCGCAACGAGCGGCCATAAGAAGAACGCAGCAAGCATCGTCATTCCCAGTGGCACAAGCCAAACATGATAATTGAGGCCAGCCAGCGAATTCTTCTCCAGTCCGACAATCATATCGCGCAATTTGGTGTACCAGGGAACACTCACGCAATCTGCAGCATTCACCAGACACTGCCGGTATCCGTGCTTCTTTATTAGCCACCCAAATCGAACATCATCATCCGGTCGCATCTTGATAGGCTCATGCATTCCTATGTCACGGTAGACAGCCGTCTTAACCAGGTTAAATGCGCCGATACCAACGTGTGCTTTACTGCGTGGATCACGCGCCTTCCAGGGCTTAAAGAGTATGGAAAAGAATTGGAAGAACATGATTCCCATGCACTGAAGTAACGCGGTCGGCATATCGATGTGCGGTAATCCCGCTACATGGTCCCACTCTTCCCGTTTTGCAAAAGCCATCGCCCTGCGGAGAGCATCTGCCTTCATAGATACGTCCGCGTCCGTCATCAGGATGTACTCGCCTGATGCCTGCTGAGAGGCCAATTGTAAAACGTAGTTTTTCCCCAACCAGCCGTCTGGTAACGAGTCATTATGGATGATTTGTAATCGATCAGATTCACATCCAACCCGATCCATGATTTCGCCCGTGGTATCTGTTGATCGGTCATTAACAGCAATAATCTCCAGATCCGGATAGTCTATTGCAATCAAACTGCGGAGTGCCCGCTCGAGTTCTGCTTCTTCATTTCTTGCGCCAAACACGATGGTCAAAGACGGTAATTCGCCGTCAGTTAACGGCTCCTCATCAATCAGCTTTGGCACACTGGCAAAACCAAAATAAATCCAGCTCATCAACAGTGTGACAAGAACAAGATGTGTAATCGCGAGCGTGAACATATGACGTTGAATCAGGAGGCAGAAGTTCGAAGGCTTTCACCCTTGGTGTTACTTCTGGTAACACTAGTTCCATACTACCAGCTCAGCCGCTGACGCTGATTTGTGTGGCGAGTAAAATCGCGACCACATCTCAGGAATCGGCATTAGGTCTCGATCCATCATCGAAATCATGCTGCTGATAACCTGGCGATGGTACGGAGCCTGTCGGCATTGAATCAGCCGGTCACCAAGATGACTCCATTCAAACTTCGCATGTAGTGTGTGCCGCGTAAAACAACGAGCCGCTTCGAGCTGGCCACTTTCGCGTTCATAGTCAATCTCTACCTGCCGTTTATCGAATCGGACTCGGTCATGCGCGTAAACCCCGGCATAGCACTCCGCAGGCAGAAACGCGAGTAGATAGTCCGTCGACTGCTCGCATTGTCGGCGGAGTGACCGGAGCTTGTGGCTCGGGCCATCTAATTCCACTGAAAAACGTGCCCGCTCATTTACAGCCGCGTGATCCTCACAAATCTGTTCAAACACAACCAGAGCCTTGCCTCCGGACTCCGTTGCAATCCCTCGAGCAAGTGCTGTCCATACTCGCGTCACGATCCCAGAAACCAACGCGGATTCCGCGGCGTTAAACTTATCCACAACGGCATCCGCTCGGGTGCAATTAAGCCAGAATTGGATCCGTCGACGACTACTAATGTAATAACGTCGCGTTTGTTCCAGGGAGATGTGCTTCATGGTGTCTAGTATTTCGTCACCATGCATTGCTAACCAACCAGCTAGATCAAATAAGCTACGGGTTTCAAATGTGGATTGAGTTTTCTGCATACCTGATTTCAGAAAAGTCCGCGAGCGGTTCAAGCGTCTATTGGCATTCTTCGCGTGAAGTTAGAAAAAGGCAAGCTTTCGTCGCCCGATGCTACGGCGACCGTACCATATGTCGAGAAACCGTTAGGCGACGAAGATATTGGATGCAGGAGTCGCAGTCGACATCTATCGCTTCTGCCACACTTCGAAACTGAATTCATGGTCGTTGCGATCATCGGCTGGATGCTCTTCGCTGGACTCCAGTCGCCAGGCATCCCAGTCTACCGCCGGAAACTCTGTATCTCCTTCAACGTGGGCATGCACGCGTGTGACATAGAGTGTATCCGCGAAACCCAGGGCGGCCTGATAGATTTGGCCACCGCCGATAACAAACACCTCACTATCAACTTCGCCGAGGGCTTCAAGCTCTGTCAGATCGTTGACAGTAATGGCTCCCTCAATCTGATAATCCGATTGGCGTGTGACAATCACCGTTGTGCGGCCAGGTAAAAGCCTGTTAATCGATTCATACGTCTTGCGACCCATGACGATATGATGACCCATCGTGATTTTCTTAAACTTCTGCAAGTCTGCTGAGAGGTGCCACGGTAGATCATCGTCTCTACCAATCACACCGTTTTCCGACATTGCAACAATGATAGAAATCGCCACGTTACTGTCTCAGCAAAAAAATCACGTTGGATCATACCGCTACGGGCGCGGATATGTGTGGATGTGGATCATAATCCACCAGTGAAAAATCTTCGAATTTAAAGTCGAAAATCGATGTCACATCCGGATTGATATTCATATGAGGAAGCGGCCTCGTTTCCCGGCTCAACTGAAGTTGCGTCTGTTCCAGATGATTACTGTAAAGGTGTGCATCTCCTAGCGTATGCACAAATTCACCGGGTTCTAAACCTGTAACCTGTGCAATCATCATGGTCAGCAACGCGTAGGATGCAATGTTGAACGGCACACCGAGAAATACATCCGCGCTGCGCTGATACAACTGGCAGGACAATCGACCATTGGCAACATAAAACTGAAACAACAAGTGGCAAGGTGGAAGTGCCATTTGTGGAATCTCGCCTACGTTCCAGGCGCTAACGATCATCCTGCGTGAGTCTGGGTTCGTCTGGATTTGCTCTACAACCTGTGAAATCTGATCAATCACATCGCCATCAGGCGTGGCCCAACTACGCCACTGGTGGCCATAGACCGGCCCAAGATCTCCGTTTTCGTCAGCCCACTCATCCCAAATGCGCACATTGTTCTCTTTCAGGTAGCCGATGTTCGTGTCGCCGGCGAGAAACCAGAGCAATTCATGGATAATTGATCGAAGGTGAAGCTTCTTGGTCGTGAGCAGAGGAAACGTCTCATCAAGCGAGAACCGCATCTGGTGACCAAACACGCTGAGCGTGCCGGTGCCGGTACGATCTTCTTTCTCGGCACCTTCATCGAGAATGCGTTGTAGTAAGTCCAGATACTGTTGCATGGATCATTCCTTTGACCGGTGGTTACTCATCATTTTCCACCATTCGTACGGCCCATGTCCAGTGCCTGTCACTGGTCGCTTCCACCGTCATTGGATCACACCCTAGTTCTGCGACGAGTGCCTGGATCTCTTCCAGTGAAAGTGCTGCCCGCAATGAATCTTCAAACATTTGTTGCTGGTGTTCGTTTTCGCCACCAGCGTGCAAGTAGACCAGGCGTCTCACCTGGTCATCATTTTCTGGTCGCATGAGGTCACGGAAAAAGATCAAGCCACCACTGCTACAAACTCGTACCGCTTCCTCGAGACAGTCCATGGGATTTGGAATGTGGTGAATAATACTGTTGGACATTACCACATCGAAAATCTCGCTGTCATACGGCAGCTCTTTAGCATCCATGTGCTGCAAGTAGACTCGCTGAATCACACTGTTCACTTCGATGTTGTAGCGAGCCAGCTCGAGCATGTTAATAGACAAGTCCACGGCGGAAATACGGCAATCTTCTGTGTGCTTGCACAGCTCAATTGGAATCTGAGCAGTGCCGGTGCCGACATCCAACACTTCACCTTCAATAGGGCCTGTAGCCAGCAGATCCTGTACGAAGATCTCATTGACCAATGAATGGTCCATGCTGTCATAATCCTGAGCCTCTTCGACGGTATCCATCACTTCAGGCTCAAGTACGCGCTCGAGTGCCATCCAGTTACTCCTTCGTATCCTCTAGAAGTTTGCTATGAATCCTTTCACTGGATTCACCAGCCAACACCAATGTCGGCGACAGCGCATGTGACAGCAGCTGTTACAAGCATAAAGATATCGTATCTACACTTTCGGCCCAAGACTAAGGGCGCAAGCATCGCGATTGGGATAGCTACTAGATGTACTACTGGGTTAGCTACTGGCTTTGAGTTCTGCCAGATGTTGTGCAGTGCCAACCAAACGATCCCAGTTTGCGTCCAGATACTCTGGCGGGCCGCCGATTTGGGCGACCGTCTGGGCAACCAGTTCTGTTGGAACCATTTCAATCGCATCCCAGGGGCAGACAAGCAATTCGTATGGATTCGTCTTCTTTTGCGGAATGTGAACACAAACTTCACATCCAACGCATCGTTCCAGATCGATTTCACACCAACTCTGGTTCCCTTTTACACCGTTACCGATATTATTCAGCTCGATGCAGTCGACCGGGCATACCTCAAGACACGACTCGCAACCTGTGCAGTTGTCTGCATTGATTACGGCCAGTTCTTTGGGCAGTTTTTTACGCGGGGCTGCTTTTGCCATCCACGCGTTCCTCTCATTAAGAAGTTACATCAACTGATTGCTGATTCAACAATTATAAATTGATATCGGCAGCCGGCCAACAGGAGTAAAATATTACTGCAGCTGACTTTCGATTTCCAGCAGATGTTTGATACTTTCGCTGGCAAGGGTCTCAATGCCTGGATCATAGTCAAATACCTCGACACTAACCCAACTATCATACCCGGTATCTTTCAACGCCTGCATAATTGGCAGGAAGTCCACATCACCCATTCCCGGGCCTCTAAGGTTTGCATCATTCGCATGGAAATGAGCTGTTATGTCAGCATGTTTACGAATAATGCCATCAATTGGCTCACCCATCGAGCTCATTGCTTTCACATCTAGGTGCAGCAGGCAATTCTCGCTATCGACCCGTGAGACAAGATCCGCACCTTGATCTGCAGTGTTAAGAAAGTCACCTTCGGCCGGAGATAGTGGTTCCACAGCAATAGTAACGTTACATTCCTTGAGGACATCATCGGCCCGCTTAATTACGTCAGCAGCATAATCGAGCCCCTGATCATGACTGATGCCCGGCAGTAAATTTCGCTGCTGTGGCGACCCAAGCACCATCACGTATCCACCCAGATCACGACACAGTCTGGCCAATTCGCAAAAGTAGTCCGCTGTGCGCTGGCGTACATCTTCATCCGGCGATGTCAGGTAATAGCCTTCTGTTTTTGCCAGTAACCAGTGCAGTCCAATGATTTCCAGTTCGTGTTGATCTGCAAGTGCCCGTATCCCGGATCGTTCTTCGGCGGAGATTTCGTACGCATTGTCATTAATCGTAAATGGTGCGAATTCCAGCGCGTCGTAGCCTAGCGATTTTGCATAGGCAAACGCTTTTTCAAATGGCCAGTCCTGAAAAGTCTCATTACAAATTGCGTATTTCATTCACTCATTCCAGGTAAGGTTGGTTGATTCGATAGTTGCTTTTGTTTTACGCGCCGCCCCTGTGCGGTGTCCGGGCTGCTGATCAGAGGCTCGGGTGAACCATCCAGGGGATCGCCGGCAGTAATTGACTCTAGTCGCTGCGTGATGGCCTCAACGTATTCGGTGGATAATTCAAAGCCAATGTAATTTCGATGGAGCTTTTTCGCGACAGCCAACGTCGTCCCGCTACCACCGAACGGGTCTAATACCGTCTCGCCCTCGTTACTCGATGATCTGATAATCCGTCCGAGCAACTGTTCGGGCATTTGGCAGCCGTGAAATCCCTGACGTTCCTTAAAGGTGCCGGCAACGCGCGGAAAATACCAGGTATCATCATCCGGCTGGAATCCTTCCGGCAGATCTTGCGGTCTTAGAATCCACGTGTCGTCCGGCAAACGGCCTTTGGGATTCGCTCGCTTGTCGCCGTAAACTAATTGACGAGCAGAGGGCACGCGAATGGCATCAGAATTAAACGTGAACTGTTTAGGGTCTTTCACCATCTGGAACAGGTGGGCATGCGATCGGCTGAACTTGTTCGTGCAGTTCACCCCAAAGGTGTAGTACCAGATCACCCAACTGCGGCAATGGAGTCCGTGATGTTGCTGCATTGCAACTTTCAGTTCTGCTGCATATTCATCACCAATTGCAAGCCAGAAGGTCCCATCAGCTTTTAAGAGCCGGGATACCTGTGAGAGCCATTGATCACACCAACTAAGGAAATCATTAGACTCGCGAGAGTCGTCATACACATCATAGTCGTATCCGATATTAAATGGCGGATCCGCGAAAATCAGATCA
>CEQU01019610.1_pt1 | contig 18841 bp, 17 predicted proteins | sample 531031 | NCBI WGS metagenome assembly CEQU01 (sample SAMEA2621216, study PRJEB7988) | marine metagenome | isolation source: saline water (ENVO:00002010), including
CGATGAGCTTCTAGTATATGACTGCAATGACGTCATTGCCTGCAAGCAGCCGGTCGCAATAGATTATGAACCCCGAGCCGTTGGCTTTATCGTTCTTCTGGCGGAGTGAACGAGAAGTTCTGACTTTGGCTGAAAAATTCGATCGGGTTGTCGTAGACAACTTTCTTGATAAAGCTCTCTGGATGACCACGACGGCGCATTTCCATTATGAGATCCGGCACAGCAGTCGGCTTACTCGGCCCCCAGTCACCTGCTGAATTCACACAAAGCCGTTCGGCTCCACACATTTCAATAATGTCGACTGCACGCTGAGGCGTGCATTTGGAAACGGGATAAAGTGTCATACCAGCCCAGAAGCCACGATCCAGTACTTCACGAGCAGTATGTTCTTCTACGTGATCAACAAGGACGCGTGAGGGATCAATACGTGAATCACTTGTTAACATATCCAGGATCATTCGCGTGCCCTGGTACTTGTCTTCCAGGTGTGGTGTGTGAATCAGGATTTGCTGGTCGTATTTGACCGCCAGATCCACATGCTCCATGAAAATGATACTTTCATTTTTGGTGTTTTTGTTTAAGCCAATTTCACCAATGCCTAGCACGTTTGGGCTATCGAGAAACTCCGGAATCATTGCAATGACTTCGCGGGAAAGCTCGACGTTTTCCGCTTCCTTAGCATTGATACACAGCCACGTGTAATGCTGGATCCCATACTGTGCAGCACGCTTGCATTCGAAATCAGTGAGCTGGCGAAAATAGTCTCTAAAGCTCTCTACACTACCGCGATCGAATCCAGCCCAGAACGCTGGCTCACTCATGCCTACACATCCCATCCGGGCAAGTGTTTCATAGTCGTCGGTCGTACGAGAGACCATGTGGATATGGGGATCAAAATAGTACATAGGATTTATTGCCAGTTATCGAATTTGTCGTGCAAGCTTTTATGCTTGATGTGGTGGTCAGAAACTCTAGATACCGAATTGCTCTCTCCAGGCATCTTCGAATTCTCGAGAAAACAAAAGTTGTATTTGCTCAGCGCGGTTATTGTCAGATGATTGCAGAATCTCGAGACCCTTACTGATCAAATCGCTGCGGTCATCAGACGACACATCGCCGTCAGCACGATCAAGACGATCAAACGATGCAGCAAGTTGGAGGATCTTAGCTCTGATTTCCAGATACTCACGATCCAGCACTTCGCCGGAAGTCATTGGAATACTCATAATTTCACTTATTTCCTGATTAAGTATTCCCATATCTTAACCTCACAAAATGACGCGTGCCACGAGGCTTTCCATCATCGCCACAGGCTCTTTGAATATAGTGCGGTTGGGAACTACTTACCGCCCAACGCTACGGCATGCCAGCCCCTAGGCGGAATACATGGTAGCGTGGTCGGAAGGAACGCAGTGATGCAGAGCCTTGAAAGCGAGTAAATAGAATGACTAGCCGTCGATAAGCTTGCCCAGCAGATCTACATCCCGCAGGCCATCATCGCCTAGCAAATCCGGGTCGCTACAAAGAATCGTGCCGCGCTGCGTTACATCCCGTACCGGAGCACCGTGACTGCCTTTAATCAGAGTTGCATCCAACGGAGTCGACATTGTCTGCATGTCAAAATGCAACTCAACGGGGTCATATCCGGGCTTCCGGTGAATATCAACTGTCGGTGCAAATCCCGGAGCGTTCGTGTCATCCAGCCACCAGTAATAGGCTTGCCAGCTATTTGCAGGTGAAATCAAAATTACATCCCCAGACCTTTCATGATCCATGGAGAGCTGAGCCCGCTCCGGTCCCACAAGTACCTGTTCAAATCCCTCTCGTCCTCTGAATAAATCGGCAACCTTTTCCGCTAATTGCGGATCACCATCTTTCACAAAGACGTGCGAAAACTGATGATCGACCAAAGCCCAGGCATCGCTCTGCTGAAAATCCAAATGTTCGCCATCTTCAAGTTGCTTAACACGCAATAAGCCAGCGTCACGAAGCAATCGATTTGGATAGGTTACATGGTCCACCTCGGTGATCACATATTCACTTAACGCAATCCAGGCAATCGTCTCCTCGGAAGACGCGTTGATCGACTCTGCCAGATTTCCAATCACCTCATCTAATTCGATGACCGCCTGAAGCGCTAAATCACTATCAGGACCGAGTTTTTGAGCCGCATAGTCCAGGTGTGGTAAATAGATATAACTGCACTTTGGCTGGAATTTCGCATGAGCCATCGCCGCCGACTGGGCAATCCAGGCGGTTGACTTGATATTGGCTAGAGGGCCCCAGAAGTGCTTCAGTGGAAAATGCTCAAGCGACTCAAGAAGTTCACCGTAAAATTCCACGGGTTTGGTGTAACACCACAGCGATTCCGATCCGTCCGGGTTGTGGATCGGTGCCGGCATACAGATCCAGTCCGCCCCGCTGCCTTTACTTAGCATTGGAAACCACGCCATGCTCGTTTGCGGGGCATCCATCTCATGGAGAATGTCCCAGATCTGGGGCGCCTGGATTTTCTCATTCCAAGCTGTCCACATTTCGACTTCCTGCGACTCGCGCCAATAAAATCCGTTCGCAACTACTCCGTGTTCATTCGGGAGTTTTCCCGTTAGTAGGTTTGCTTGTGCGGGCCATGTGACTGCGGGAAAGCTGGTCGTTAAAGACAACTGGCTACCGTGTGCCATCAATTGCTTTAAGCGTGGCATGTGATCCACATCGGAAGGTCGCAAGCCGGGAATTGTAAGGATGACTGTTGATTTCATGTCAATTTGTCTGTCGATCGGGTTATATCTAATTCAGCAATTTGGAACATCAGTCGCGATACAGCAATCCGTTACGTTCCCCGTATCCATTTACCAACGATGAGCATTGGAACCATCATAAGCACACAAACTACTCCAAGCACAGGAATCCCTACCGTCAAAATCACACTCGCATTGATCACAATGAGAGACCTTAGGCAATGAATGATTGCAATCTGCACATTACGAGGAGATGGATCTGTAATCGCATTCACGCAGCGGTACAGAATCGTTCCTGCAATTGACCCAAACAGCATCCAGATCACCGTCGTGTTTTTTGCCATGACAGAATTGGGGAGCTCAGTACTCACGTACACTCCGTAGGGTAGCATCATGATCCCCAACATCATTAAGGCAGCTCCAAAGCTGAGCATACCTCGGTGACTTGTTCGTGACTCCGTCCTTGCAAACCAAGTGATTCCGGTGACATATGTCCCCATGCCGATGGCTATCCATAACTGTCCCTGACTGAATCCGCCCAGCACCGATTCCAATGCAGCAGGTGCCAGTGTCATGCCAAGCAACACATTGAATACCCGACAGCTTCCCATCGCAAATGGAGCCAGTGGTGTTTTCTTTAGAACCGCGTCATAGGCAATAACGCAAATGGCGATAATCGCACCAATCACTAATGAGCGGGAGAAAAACTGCCCATCCTCAAGTAAGGATGGTGCGGTGGTCAGGCCAATACCTACTAATAACAAACCAAAACCGACAGCACGCGCGTGCTCTGGTGACACCGCGCCGGATGGTAGCGGCCGGCCGGGCCGTTCCACCTTATCCACACCAAAATCAAATACATCATTTAGCACCATACCCGCTGAATACAGCATGCCTGATGCCAAAAGCATGCATAGGATCGGGATGGTATCACTAGCTTCGACAACGCCAGCAGCAACCGAATAGCCCATCAGGATATCTGCAAAGGCAGTAAAAACATTCGAAATCCTGAATAGCTGACACCAGCTCTTAAACGTACCGGGCACAACCAAGTCGGAATCGGTTGTCATTTCCACAACTGACTGTGCTTGTTGTGGCGTTGGATTTTTCGATGGATCGGACATTAACTACTGGCACTCCTGTATGCTCCGAGTGCTTTTTTGAAAACGAATCGCGAACTTAACACGCTTATTAGAGTCGCAGCTAGCGCAATGAAGGGCCAATACCATTCATGCCCGACCGGCCTCAAAGGTTGTGCCATGATGCGGGCCGGTATATTGACCACAACCAGCACTGGAACCACAAACGTGAATGCACCCCATAGTGCCCAGCCCCATCCACGCTGATAAATCTCCATCGGGTAGCGTGAGAAATTGGTGATGTAAAACCAAAAATTATACAGAGTCTGGTTTCTGCCAAGCCAAATGCTCGTCGACGCTAGAGCGACCATGATGCTGTACATGATCATCACACCGCAGAGTATGAAAAACGGATAAAGCAAGAACATCGACCACTGCAACGTGAGTGGGTTTTCCGGCTGAGATGTCAAATTGATCAGGCTGTATACAAGCAACGCCACAGCCATCACAAAATTTGAAAGCGATGCCCAATCCATCTTCTGAAAGGAAATCAGGAATTGAGTATCGATCGGCTTTAACAAGGCAAAGTCGAGATTACCTGTACGAATCAGCTCACTGAATTCCTGAGCGTTGGGCATGAAAAACGTCTGCACGATGCTATTTATGAACCATGTCGTTGCAAGGAAGACAAAGAACTCATACTGTTTCCAACCACCTTCTTCGCCGATCATATTCGTGTGCTGAAAAATGATGATGTAGAAGCCAATGTTCATCACCGTCCAGGAAATCGAGCTTACGCACTGAATAATAAAATTGGTGCGAAATGTCATGTCGCGCACCAGGCTGTTTCGTGCGAATGTCAGGAAGACGCTGCGGTAGGAAGGACGCGGTTGCATGCTCGTTAACCCCCAAACCCACTGTAGCGATGAAGGCCGCGATTTAGCATGACACGGGATACGCCAATAAAAGCCAATACCCACAATGCCTGAACAGCCAATCCAATCCACATTTCGTTTGCCGGGATTTTTTCAAGAAACACAGCCGCTGGAAAATATGCCAAATAATGCAATGGCAGATAAGTGACCACTTGCTGCGCGATATCCGGTAACAGATCGAGTGGGAACATGTGGCCGGAAAGAAAAAACGTTAACAGGTTATAAACAAAAAGTAAGGAACTCACTTCCAAAAACCAAAATGAGATTAACCCAATACTGGCTTCAAGAAAAAAACCCAGCACAAATGCCAACAACAAACTGCACACGTAGACAACCAACCGCTGCATGTCCGGCCAGCCAAGCTCAAAGTACCCACGACACAAGTAGAAGACAAACGCAAATGGCAGGATTGCGATGGTGTAGTAGGCCAGCTTATGTGCCATCCTTGTTAACAGGAGAAAGCCAATCATATCGACCGGTTGAATCAGGAACTTTTTGATTTCACCATTTCGCACTTGCAGTGCAATGCCTGAAGCCAACCCCGGCATACTGGAAAACGCTCGGCTCATCATTGTTAACAGGTAATAGGCGATCATGGCTGACAGTGAATAACCAGCTACCGTGGTCGCGTTACCGACGGTCGACTGTTCCGCCGCGACTTCGCTCGCTTGAGCACCTGACTGGGTACTCGCTTGTTCAACCGCTGCGAAGACGGCTGTCCACAAGAAGATCTGAGTAATGATTGGCAGAAACCGCATCAGAGTACCAAGCGCAAAGTCTCCGCGGTATACAAATCGCTCTTCAAGAGAAATCCGAAGAATCGTCCACCACTTCACCACGTGGGCTGTCATGCATCACTCTCCGTGCCTGCATGGCCGGCGCTTGCTGCAATATCTTCATCGGTAGCTCGTTGGATACTGGGGTCGACCTTCGAGAACATCTCCGCGATGACTTCCTCAAGCGGGGGGTCTTCCACGGTCACATCGTGAATCGTGTGATTATCTAAAATCGCGTTGAGCGTTTTAGCCACGTCCTCGCGTGCAACGCGTAACACGACGCGCGGTAATTCGATTGACTCTACTGTGCCGTACTTTGAAAATTCCTCGGTGCGAATTTCACTTTCATCAAGCAACAAACTCACCAACTTGTGGCTGGTTGTCTGATCAACAATTCCCTCGAGCGATCCGTCGTACTGTATCTGTCCTTGCGCGATGATGACAACGCGCTTGCACAATGCGGCCACATCTTTCATGTAATGACTGGTCAGCAAAATCGTGATTTTGCGCCGCTCCTGATAGAACTTTAGGAATTGCTGGATATTGTGTTGTGCAACAACATCCAACCCAATGGTGGGCTCATCCAGAAACAAGACATCCGGCGAATGCAAAAGTGCAGCGGTAAGCTCCATTTTCATGCGCTCACCAAGTGACAATTCCCGAACGGGTTGTTTTAGAAGTCTGGTGATATCCAGTAAGTCAGATATTTCGGCCAACGTGTCGTCGAATTGCTGTGGCGGAATCCGGTAAATCTGCTGGTGAAGCCGAAAGGACTCCTGCGCTGGAAGATCCCACCAAAGCTGATTCTTCTGCCCCATGACCAACGCGAAGCGACGACGATACCTGTTGTCACGCTTCCACGGTGTGTAACCCATTACTTCAGCCGATCCGGAAGTCGGATGGATCACACCGGAGAGCAGTTTGAGCGTTGTTGTCTTCCCAGCACCATTTGGACCCAAGAAAGCAACAAACTCACCCTGTTCCACTTCTAGGTCGATGCCTGCAACCGCATTCACATCCTTGTATTCACGCTTCACAAGGCCCTTGAGTGATGCGGCAAGGCCTTCTTTCTTCTGGTACACCCGATAGGTCTTTACCAGATCTTTGATTTGGATAATGGACATAGGAAAGATTATAGATTGCTCACCCGCTCGTGGTAGTAGTTGACAGCCGTACTTAGCGACCATACTTGCTGTTCTGCTTGATGATTTACTTGCTGTTTTACGTGGCAGCCAGCTGATCGTTGCTAGTTTGCGAGAACTATGTGGTTAGGAGAAGACGATTGCCAATAGTGAGTGATCGCAGACACTTCCAAGCTTCTCATTTACTGTTATCTACTCCTATCTACTCTATTACTATCTACGACTACTCTGTTTTGACATGTATTATGAATTAACCAGAGAGCACAGTTTCAGTCGCGAAAGAAACCATATGAGAGTCGGATTTGGGCATGACACCCATCGTGTGGCACCCGGTGGCCCTATCACCCTAGGTGGCATAGCGATTGATTCAGAAATCCACCTGGTTGGGCACTCCGATGCCGATGTGATACTGCATGCCATCACCGATGCAATTCTTGGTGCCTCAGCGCTTGGTGATATTGGAGAGTTATTTCCAAATACATCGATTGAGAATGAAAATCGCGACTCGGCAGAAATGTTGACAATTGCAGCAGCAAGCGTGCGTAAAGCCGGGTTTGAAATCGTTAATCTCGACTGTGTTGTATCTGCTGAGAAACCGAATATCAGCAAGCATCGCAGTGCAATACGAATGCGCATCTCCGAGATTCTCAACATCGACGTTGAGCAGGTATTTGTAAAAGGCAAAACAGGTGAATCTGTTGGTGCCGTTGGCAAAGGTGAAGCAATCACCGCTCGATGTGTCGCACTGCTGACATCTAGTTGATAGTGCCCGGCATCTGGCACTGCACTTCACTTCGTCTGACATACCGGATTCCGAGCGAATAAACTACAATCGCCGTCTAACGCATCGATAACTTCCAAAGCATCCTGCAAATGACGATCCGAGTTTACAACACGCTGACAAAAACGAAGGAAGATTTTGAGCCCGTAGAAGCGGGCAAAGTTGGGATCTACCTCTGTGGCCCAACGGTTTACAAACCTAGTCATATCGGGCACATGGTGGGTCCGGTGATCTTTGACACGATCAAGCGTTACTTGGAGTACAACGATTTTGACGTGACATTAGTCGTCAACATCACGGATGTCGACGACAAGTTAATTGCTGAAAGTCAGTCGCGTGGAATTACGATGGAAGCGGTCGCAGAAGAAATGACCGCCGACTACTTAAAGAACCTGGGACTGCTTGGCGTTAATCAAATCGACGAAATGCCCAAGGCCACTGACAATATCGATGAGATTATCAGTTTCGTGTCGGAACTGATTGAAAAGGGACATGCATACGACAGCGATGGAGATGTGTTTTTCGACGTCACATCTGACCCTGACTACGGGGAATTGAGTAACCGCAGTATCGACGACCAACAGGGTGAAGGCGGTGACGCGGCCAGTCGCAAACGCCATCCAAGCGACTTCGCGTTATGGAAGTCTGCACGAGATGGCGAACCATCATGGGAAAGCCCATGGGGAAACGGACGCCCCGGATGGCATATTGAATGTTCTGCCATGAGCAGACGCATTTTGGGCAGGTCATTTGATATTCATGGCGGTGGCCTAGATCTGGTGTTTCCCCATCACGAGAACGAGCGAGCCCAGAGTAACTGCTGTCATAACATCCCGATGGTTAAGTACTGGATGCATAACGGTCTTATGCGTGCTGTGTCATCTGCCGGAAAGGTAGGTGGTCGCAGTGATCGGGAACAGGATAATAATCAGGCAACAGTGGATACGAAAATCAGCCGAAGTAAAGGCGCCGGCGGGCTGGCAGAACTTATCGAGCGACAAGGCGGAGACCGCATTCGGTTTTTCCTACTGAGAACGCATTATCGAAGTACGATCGTCTTTAGCGAAGAGGGAATCGAGGAAGCCGGGTCGGCATTGGATACTTTTGCACGCCTTTTTGAACGTGTCGAACGCATCAGTGGCAAGTCAGTCTATGACCAGCCATTAATTACGAGTCGTAAGGAAGGCGAATTGGGCGATCAATCCGGCGAGTTGTTAACAGAAGTTGCAAACTTGCGAAATGGTTTTCTGTCGAAGATGGATGACGACTTTAACACCGGTGGTGCAATTAGTGACATCTTTGATCTAGCACGCGCCATAAATCGATTCATCGATCAACAAAATCTGGAAGACTCGAGCAGTCGGTCAGACGATGATCTATTGCAAGTCACACGAGCTGCAACCACAATTCGCGAACTCGGACAGCTTCTTGGGCTCTTTGTCACCAGGCCGCAACAAGCAAGTAGCGCTGACGACGCACTGCTCGACTCCATAATGCAGCTGGTCATACGACTGAGAACACGCAGCCGTGAAAACAAGGATTACGAAACCGCAGACTTCCTCCGTGATCAACTGACCGAAATAGGCATCACGATCGAGGATGGTAAAGAAGGATCTAATTGGCGCATCGAATGATCACTGGGATATCAAGTGATCCACAAGATCACCAAGCGGTCAGGTAACAGGAGGTTTAAACCGTTTTGGATTCTAAGCAGGACACAATTCGTGTACTTGGCGTTGATCCGGGATTAAACGTCACCGGATACGGGGTCATTGATATGCGCGGCCGCGATCTTCAGATCGTCGAAGCTGGTGTTGTCCGAGGCGGTGCGAGAGGTGACATAAGTAAGCGTGTCGGTCGCCTCTATGATGGCCTCGAGGATGTAATAAAACAGCACGCTCCTCAGCTCATGGCACTTGAGGAGCTTTACTCCCATTACCAACGGCCGCGTACCGCCATTCTTATGGGACATGCACGGGGCGTTATCTGTCTTGCTGCAGCTAAGGCAGAGATTCCTGTATATCACTATGCATCAACCCAAGTAAAACGCATGTTAACCGGCAATGGCCGCGCCTCAAAAAAACAAATGCAACTATCCGTCGCACATGAGTTTGGTTTGCCTGCACCCCCTGATCCGCCTGATGTGGCGGATGCATTGGCCATTGCTATGTGTCACTGTTTTTTTAGCCGCCAAACCAGTGTGGCTTAATACGTAACTTCCCCCCACAACAGGAGCACTTATTCGGTGATTACGTCGATAACGGGAGTCATATCTGCAGTAGGAGAAGAAAAGGTCACATTAGCGATTGGACCGATCCATTGTGAAATCATGGTCCCGGACTTTGTACGCCGGAAGCTACAGACATCACTTAACGAATCTGTCAGCCTGTATACGTTGTTGTATATCGAAGGAAATCCGCAGGGGCGCATGAATCCCAAAATGGTCGGATTCACATCCGAAGCGGAACGGGAGTTCTTTGAGTTGTTTTGTAGTGTGGGAGGGGTCGGTCCGAAAAAAGCGCTAAGAGCCATGGTGCGACCGGTAAAAGACATTGCCACGATGATTGAGCAGCAAGATACGAAAGCACTTTCAACACTTCCGGGAATCGGAGCCAAAACCGGCGAGCTAATCATCGCAAACCTGCGCACAAAGATGCCAAAATTTGCATTGCTCGCCACCACCGAACAAGCTGAACAAGGAGGTCAGGTCGCCGGCGATATTGTTGAGGAGACGTTTCAGGTGCTCGTTTCGCTTGGACACTCTGAGTCGCATGCACGGCAACTGATTGAAAACCTAGTTGCCAATGGAGAAGCGTTTGACGACGTAGAAGCCATGATTCAAGCAATCTACTACTCAAACCAGTAAGCTGTCACGAAAAACTGGCAAAGTGTGTAAGATAGTCGGGCGTATCAAACACTTGCACAATGATATACACGATTTAACGAACAGATGAATCGAGAAAAGATACTTGGGCCGTCAGACATGGCGGACGACGATGATCGAACACTTCGCCCACAGCGCATGGCGGACATGGTTGGTCAGCGCGAAGTATTTGAACGGTTGAGCATTGCGGTTGATGCGGCGGGCAAACGTGAGGAACCACTTGGACATATTCTATTTGACGGGCCACCTGGGCTTGGCAAGACGACATTTGCAATATGCATCCCCCGGGAATTGGGGGTGCCGGTTGAAATGTCCAGTGGAGCAGCGCTCAAGGCCCCGAAAGATCTCATTCCCTACCTGACTAATCTGCAAACCAACTCGGTACTGTTTATAGATGAGATTCACCGGATTCCGGCGGCGGTGGAGGAGTACCTTTATACAGCCATGGAGGATTTCAGAATCGATCTGGTACTCGGCGAGGGAATCAACGCCCGTACCATCAACATGACGTTACAACCATTTACGTTGATCGGCGCAACAACACGTGCCGGAATGCTAAGTGCTCCACTGCGTGATCGGTTTCAGCTAAGAGAACATCTAGATTTCTACTCTGATGATGAACTCTCAGAAATCGTATTACGCAACGCTAGCAAACTACAGGTGAGCATTGATGACGACGCGGCTATGGAAATTGCACGCCGAAGCCGAAGTACACCGCGGATTGCCAATAATCGCCTTAAATGTGTTCGGGATTATGCCACCAGTAAATCTGACGGGCATATCAGTCTCGAAGTTGCCAACAAAGCACTTGCCATGTGGGATATCGACACCTTGGGACTCGATAAGCAGGATCGCAAGTATCTGGAGACTTTACTGCGAGTATTCGGTGGCGGACCTGCCGGAATTGAAGCAATCGCACATACGATGAATACCAGTGCCGATACGCTCACGGATGAAGTTGAGCCGTTTCTGCTGCGTAGCGAATTGTTAATTCGAACGCCCCGGGGAAGATCGGCCACGCTACAGGCATCTACTCATATGGACATCCCGATCACTGGGAATACCGGTGATAATCAGAAAGAGCTGTTTTAAATCGCGAATCAGTGCGTTGACAGCTATTTAAAGTGGTTTTAGGATTAGCTGTTTACACCTTGGATCAACACATCGACACGTGTAATTTCTGTCGTCTTTGATGTGTTGAAGGTATTCGACCAGAGGTTGAACAAGTCATGGCTGTACCAAAGCGAAAACACTCAAATTCACGAAGCGGTAAGCGGCGCGCACATGACGCAAAGTCTGCACGTCAACTACACGACTGCCCTAGTTGCGGTCATCGAATTCCGACACATGTCGTATGTCCGATTTGCCATAAATATAGTGGACTAAGCTATCCGGAGAAAGATCCGGAACTTGCTGGCTAATGCTGCAAATTGGAAGCGTCATTCCTTTTTGCAAGTAATTCAATTATGGCAACCGGTAGTCGCGGCGTAGCTGGACTTCCGCACTGCGTGCCGTGTGCTGCTATATCAAACTCAGTACACCATTTCCTAAAATGCGCTGCGTTTGCCTCAATGGTTAGATCAATTTAGACGATCTTCAATACTTGCCCAATTAATTAGCAGGCCCGAGCCAAACCATCGCTCAGTACATCCCAATTAACCAGGAAGATTTTCAATGGCAAAAACAGCATTTCTGTTTCCCGGTCAGGGTGCCCAGAAAGTAGGAATGGGCAAAGAACTGGTAGCACAGTCACAAGCTGCTTCAGCATTGTTTGATCAGGCAAATCAGATACTCGGTTATGATCTTAAGACGATTTGCTTTGAAGGCCCTGCCGACACACTCAACGCCACCGACTACAGTCAGCCAGCAATTTTTGTTCATAGTCTCGCAGCACTTGAAGTCTTGAAAGAGCAGCAGCCCGACGTGGTGGAAAACTGTAGTGCAACGGCTGGCCTGAGCCTTGGAGAATATACCGCGCTCGTCTTTGCTGGTGTGATGACGTTCGAAGATGCATTAAAAGTGGTTCAGCAGCGTGGCTTGGCAATGCAAGCTGCTGCAGAACAGGCTGAAAGCGGCATGGTCAGCATTCTTGGGCTGGACGTGGCGCAAGTAGAGCAATTATGTGATGACTGTCGCCAGGAAGGCGAAGTACTGCAGCTAGCCAACTTGCTGTGCCCGGGAAACCTCGTCGTATCCGGAAGCCAGTCGGCGTGTGACCGAATTGCCGAAGCAGCGTTGGAAGCAGGTGCGATGAGAACCATTCCGCTTACTGTCGCCGGTGCCTTTCATACTTCCATCATGCAGTCGGCTGTAGAAAAACTTGAGGCTGCTTTGGGTGAAGCAACTATTTCGTCGCCAAGAATTGACCTCATTTCCAACGTCGACGCGGATATACATACCGATCCTGAAGAAATTCGGGAGTTGCTTGCGAAACAAGTTGTGTCACCAGTGTTATGGGAAGACACCATTCGCCGTTTACTTGCAGATGGTTGCGATCACTTTTTCGAAATAGGACCAGGCGGAGTTCTACGTGGACTAATGAAACGAATCGCACGTAAGACTCCATTTGAAAACGTCACAGGCTAGCATATGCATTGGAATATTTACCAGCAAATGCGTTAACCTGTAGTTGTCTAAACTCATTATTCAAAACAAGTATTCTTAATCCGAATCGTCAGGAAAATTGACATGAGTTCCTTAAGTGTTGACTTATCAGGAAAAGTAGCAATCGTTACCGGCGCCTCACAGGGGATCGGTCGGGTGTGTGCCGTCGAGTTGGGTCGAAGCGGTGCAACGGTAATTTGCGTTGCCCGAAACGCCGAGAAACTAAACGAAACAGTTAATGAAATCACAGAAGCCGGTGGAACAGCTGAAGCAATGAGCTGTGATGTGTCGGACCGTGAAAGCGTTGAATCTGTTGTCGAAGGTGCAAAAGAAAAATATGACAACATTGATATTCTGGTAAACAACGCAGGTATCACGCGTGACACGCTCATGCCAGCCATGGAAGATGATGACTGGGATGCCGTGATTACGACAAATCTACGCGGTGCGTTTTTGTTTGCACGAGCCTGCTCCAGATATATGATGCGAGCCAGAACCGGGCGGATTATCAACATGTCCAGCGTATCGGGCATTAAAGGAAATGCTGGTCAAACGAATTACTCCGCTTCCAAAGCCGGGTTAATCGGTATGAGTAAAAGCCTGAGTTGTGAACTCGCACGCAGAGGCGTCACGGTGAACTGTATCGCCCCTGGTTTTATTGAAACAGAAATGACCGCCGTGCTGGGCGAGGCTATTATTGATGCGGCAAAACAAAATATCCCAGCTCGAAAGCTCGGGCAACCGATTGATGTCGCAAATTGCGTATTGTTCCTGGCAAGTGATGCGGCAGCCTATATTACCGGACAAACTTTGGCAGTTGATGGTGGAATGACTGCCTAAAAATGTACACAATTGAGGCTCTTTTTCCCGTGTTAGCTGCCACCATTTAAAATGCGAAGGCACACTGGGTAGTAAGAAACTTCACGAGTGGTAGAATTTGGACATGCAAACTGGGTTGACCATTTGCATCGAGTTTTTTTATCTTGGTGCTCTTGAGCAGGATAATACTATGCTGGTGTGAAATCATTTTGTTTTACACAACATAGAGAGAGATTAACGACAAGGAGAGTTTTGGTGTCTATAGAAGAAAAAGTTATCGCCATCGTCGCAGATAATCTGGACGTGGATCAAGCTTCCATTACCCGTGATTCATCTTTTGTAACGGATCTTCAAGCTGATTCGCTGGATACCGTAGAACTCATGATGGACCTTGAAGAGCAATTTTCGATCAAAATCGAAGATGCTGATGCTGAGCAGATTCAAACCGTCGGTGCTGCAATTGACTTCATCGAAAAACAAGTTTAGTTACCTTTTGAATTGAGTTTAGATATGAGCCGTCGTGTAGTTATCACCGGCTTGGGGGTTGTTACGTCGCTAAGTCAGGACGTAAACGACCTGTTTCAACGCTTGCTTGCCGGTGAAAGCGGAATCCATGAACTGAAGATCGTCGATCGTGACCGATTTAAGGTCAAGATTGGTGGTGATGTTTATGACTGGGATCCGTCTGCGGATATCAGCAATAAAGAAGCAAAACGGTTGGATCGCTTTTCCCAATTCGGTCTGGTTGCTGGAATTCGTGCGGTAGAAGACTCTGGACTTCAATTCGATTCAGAGGATGTTCGAAAGTGCGGTGTCATTCTCGGTTCCGGAATCGGGGGGCTCACCGAAATTGAAAATCAGGTTGAGCGGTTGCTTTATAAAGGCCCGGATCGAGTTTCCGCATTAACAATTCCTAAGCTCATGCTTAATGCCGCCGGAGGTAATATCTCGATCCGATATGGCCTGCGAGGAATTAACTATTCCGTTGCCACAGCTTGTGCAAGCGCCAATAACGCCATGGGAAACGCATTTCAATGTGTTCAGGCGGGTGTATGCGATGTTGTTGTCACAGGCGGCACCGAAGCTGCCATGACTCAAATGGGAGTCAGCGGCTTTCAAAACATGAAAGCGCTGAGCATGCGAAACGATGAGCCCGCTCGTGCCAGCCGTCCCTTTGATATCGACAGAGATGGGTTTGTCCTAAGCGAAGGCGCAGGTGTTCTGATCTTCGAAGAATTGGAACATGCGAAAGCGCGTGGAGCAAAGATTTACTGTGAAGTCATGGGCTTTGGAGCCAGCGGTGATGCCGGACACATCACACAGCCTGACCCAGCGGGTTTGGGAGCTTCTCAAGCCATGAGCGGTGCATTAAACGACGCAAACATAAATCCCGATCAGGTCGATTATGTAAACGCACACGGCACAAGCACGCCACTTGGCGATAAAGCGGAAACTCAGGCGATTAAATCCGTATATGGCAGTGCTGCTGCAGGGCTCAATGTCTCAAGCACGAAAAGCTCACTCGGACACTCACTTGGTGCCAGTGGCGGAATCGAATTAGTCGTGACGTGTAAGGCAATTGAAAGCAGTACGATCCCACCAACGATTAATCTCGACGATCAGGACCCTGAATGTGACCTGAACTATACACCCAATACACCCGTCGATCGCGAAATCAACTTTGCAATGAGCAACAGCTTTGGCTTCGGAGGACATAACGCGTCCATCGTAGTAGGTAAATTCACTGGCTAAACAAGCCGACTTAAGAGAAATCAGAAACACCAGATTAATCGGGCGACAGCTCGCGAGAGAAGCATGGCACAACCAAGGGTTGTTATAACTGGCATCGGACAAATTAGTCCGCTCGGAAACACGATTGACGATGTGCAGGCTGCGCTAGCAAACGGCACCAGTGGCGTACGTGAGTTTGTGAATCTACCCACCACGCACCTGCCAATGAAATTCGGTGCTGAAGCTGTTGATTTCACCGGCGATATGAGCAATTTTGGTGAACTCGAAAAAATGACGATGCGGAGCATCAAGAAGGGCCAGCGACTAATGAGTCGTGAAATCCAAATGGGTGTGGCCGCCGCACAACATGCCATCGCTTCGGCAGGACTTTCAGCCGATGTGTTTGATCCGGATCAAATCGGTGTGGTTTTCGGTGCTGATTACATCATGACCGTGCCCGCTGAATACCGTGAAGGTGTCTTGAATTCACTTAGTGATGACGGCAGTTTCGACTTTGACCAATGGGGCGATAGTGGTCTCCCAAAAGTCAATCCACTTTGGCTGTTGAAATACCTGCCAAACATGCCTGCCAGCCACATCGCAATTTATAACGACTTACGCGGGCCAAGTAATTCTCTGACCATGCGTGAAGCATCCGCCAACCTTGCTATCGCAGAAGCGTTTAGCACCATTGCTCGCGGAGACTCGGATATCATGGTCACCGGTAGTACCGGAACGAGGATCCACCCAATGCGGACGCTCCATGTGGTCACGATGGAGACAGTTGCCGATGATCAGTGGCAACCGGACCAGGCGTCGCGTCCATTCCAACAAGATTCCACCGGGATGGTTATCGGTGAAGGTGCCGGATCACTTACGATTGAACGACTTGAGGTTGCCCAGCAACGCGATGTAACGATCCTAGGTGAAATCGTTGGCTTCGCATCCTCCACAGTGCTTAGTCGAGACGGAACACCTGGTATTCAACAAGCGATTGAAAATGTTATGAATCAGGCACTTGCAATGGGGGGAATCTCTGCTGCTGACCTGGGTCATATTCATGCCCATGGAATTGGCATGCCTGCAATGGACGCTGCTGAAGCTCAAGGCATTCGAAATGTCATTGGAGATGCTGATATTCCAGTGGTTGCCGCAAAAAGCTATTTTGGCAATCTAGGTGCAGGTAGCGGCACCGTCGAAACAATTTGCAGCCTGCTTTCAATGAAATCGGGTACGCTCTTTGCAACTTTAAATGCTGGAAATACACACGAAAACTGCCCAATCAACATCGTTTCAACGGCAGATGTACCCGCTGGTGAGTGCTTCATAAATCTAAATGTTACGCCTCAAGGGCAAGCTAGTTCGTTGTTAATCAGGAAATACACCCCATAGAGGGGTATACACATGCGTAGGCGAGATAGAATTAAGACGATTTCTATCTCATTTTTGCTCTATTTTTAGGGCAAAATGCCTTACTTTGCTCGAATTCCGCCTTCTTCAGGGCGTTGACAATTTGCCATAAAACAAGGTATCCTTTCTAAATTGGACCTTGTTAAGTACTGTTACGGGAGTAGTTTAGCCACTTCTCCAAACAGGGATCCCGGCAATTAGGAATAACGGCCGGCGGCAGGAGTGTTCGAGGGGTGCAAGATATGTATCCGCGGTCTCAGGTCGGCGGCATTTTTATTGGTATTTGCCGCCTTTTTGCCTTGATCGAGTGTAAAAACGACTTGTGTGTGCAACACATGCGAACCCTATTGCACCACTAGGAAAACGATTTATGAATCCAAACGAAATACTGCGCATCGTCGACTCACTGCACCGTGAGAAAAATATCGACACGGAAATCGTCTTTCAGGCGATTGAAGCCGCTTACACATCAGCTGCGCGCAGACAATACGGCGAAGAGGCCGATATTCAGGTCACAATTGATCGCGAATCTGGTGAATTGGGAGTTGTGCTGGAAGGAGAACCACTTGATTCGGTCGAAATGATTGGTCGCATCGGCGCTCAAATGGCGAAGCAGGTCATCATTCAGAAAATTCGAGAAGCGGAACGCGACTCACTGGCAGACGAATATAACGAATTACTCGATCATGTCGTGTCAGGAACTGTATATCGTGTAGATGGTCCGATGGTTACGGTGCAATTACCATCAGTTGAGGCTATTCTACCGCGGAGCGAGCAGATTCCCGGAGAATCGCATCATAGTAACGAACGTATTCGGGCCATGGTATGTGATGTCCGGTCTCAGGGTACGCGGATCAAAGTAGTCCTTAGCCGATCAAGACCAAAATTTGTTCAACGACTTTTTGAGCAGGAAATTCCTGAAATCGCAGACGGTGTTATTACCGTAAATGCGATCTCACGTGAACCGGCTCACCGCAGTAAAGTGGCTGTAAGCAGTAGCGATCAAAGGATCGACTGTGTCGGTGCATGCGTGGGAGTCCGTGGCAACCGCATTAAGAACATTGTGGATGAATTGAGTGGCGAGCGAATCGATATCGTTCGCTGGGATGACGATCCGGAAATACTAATACCCAACGCACTACAACCCGCCGAAGTTGAACAGGTTCTGCTCTGCCGAATGATCGGCCGTGCGATTGTACTTGTTAGCGAAGACCAATTGTCACTTGCAATTGGCCGTCGAGGACAAAATGTTCGGCTGGCTAGCAAGTTATGTGGCTGGGATATCGAAATCATGACCGAGGATGAACTCGGTGAATCGATTGAGCGTGCTGTCATGGGCTTCATGCAAATCAACGGTATGAACGAAGAATTGGCACAAGCACTTGTTGAATTCGGATACCTGTCGTATGACGATCTAAGCGTGATCGAACCCGACGATCTAATGGAAATCGGTGAACTGACCGCTGAGCAAGTTGATCATATCGTCGAACAAGCTGATAAATTCGCTGAAGAAGCCGAAGTTACTGCGAAGGAAGAACGCGATCGTCGCAAGGCCGAAGCGGCACTGGCAAAAGCACAAGCTGCAGCTGCGGAAGCCGCAGGTATCACCGCTCCTGATAGTGATACTGATGCGGATGCTCCTACTGAAGAGTCTCAAACGGAAACCGAATCTGCTGAGACCACTAGTGACGATGCGCCTGCAGCGGAGGCGGAAGCTGACGCTGAGGCAGAGTCGGAAACACCGGAAGTTGAAGAAACGGAATCTGAAACAGAGGCTACTGATGAGGTAGCTGATGAGGCTTCCGGGGAAGAAGCTGAAGCGAGCCAAACGGTTCAGGAAGAGACTGCAGAAAATACAACAGAAGAGGTCATCGCAGAAGAAGAGACGAGCCAACCTGAAGCTGAACCAGAAGCTGAACCAGAAGCTGAACCAGAAGCTGAA
>CEQU01110046.1_pt1 | contig 18503 bp, 10 predicted proteins | sample 531031 | NCBI WGS metagenome assembly CEQU01 (sample SAMEA2621216, study PRJEB7988) | marine metagenome | isolation source: saline water (ENVO:00002010), including
TAAATTTGTCAAATTCAACGGTGACGGTCCCGTCACCATCTTTTCGACTGCGAACAACGCCTGACCGAGAAACGCTGATATAACCTGGTGAAAAACTATACTTGGCAAGATGAGTTAAGTCTGTTGGGTTATCTTCAGCATCGTAACCGGTAACCAGCAATTGCATGGAAGAGTCTTTGCCTTCCAATGAAACCTGGGCTGGTGTCACCGCGATCCGAGTATGCTCGGCACCGTGAGCGCATACAAATAGAATCTGCGTAAATAGAAGACTGGCGACGAATAGTAGGCGGGGTCGTCTCATCCCTTTATTCTAGCCTAATCTACGCACAAACCTAAATAGAAACTCCATGAAGCACCTCTTGTTTCTGGCTGTCCGCTCGAGGGCACGTTTACAGAACGATACAACTTATTCCGCTTTCGGCCATAGCGCGTAGCCTTCGACTTTCGTTCTGACCTGCCAAAGCGTTTTTCCGGCCGTGATAAACAATGTCTTCATGTCTGAACCGCCAAAGCAACAATTTGTAACCATATCCTCCGGTACTCGAATGACCCCTTCAAGTTTCCCCTCCGGTGAAAAAACATAAACACCTGCCGGGTTGTCGAGGTTTTGATTTGGATACTTTCGGTTGGCTCCCGCTGTAACATATAGATTCCCCTTACTATCCATGCACATGCCATCACCGCCACGACCGTCACCGAAATCATGCAGTTCCCTGGGTTTGCCGGTTGGGAGTCCATCTGGGTCAAGACGAAATGACCAGAGTTTTCGCTGAGGAACACCTGGGTTATTATCCACAACGTAAAGTGTTTTCTCATCCTGGCTGATCGCAATACCGTTAGGACGAGCGACAATCTTATTATCCAACACTCGCACGAGCCCGGTACCATCGGAATTTACTCGGTAGACACCTTCAACGCCATCAAGCTCCAGCATACTGCGGTCAGGTGAATAGTATGGATCCGTGAAATAGATACGACCAGCTTTGTCGATACACAAATCGTTAGGACTGTTAAACCGGCCTCCTTGATACTTGTCCGCAATGATCGTTTGCTCTTTGCTAATCGGATCAATACGAACAATTCGACGACCACCTAACCCGCCTTTTTCGTTCCCCTGACAAGCTACCAGGAAACCTTTAGAGTCAAACATTAACCCATTAGCACGACCGCTGGGCCGAAGAAACGTATCGGCAATCGCTGCTCCTGATGCAAGCCGCAGGATTCGATTATTTTGAATGTCGGTATAGAAAACGCTGCCATCGCGATGATACGCCGGACCTTCGGTAAAGACTAATTCATTGACAGATGTTACTTCTGAATCAACAACGGAAGGAGTATCCTGCGCCTCGCCTATCTGTGACAACGCAAAAAATAATCCAATCAATAAGGTGGTGGTAAATTTCATAGCAGTAACCTAGCAGGCCTTAACCAAAGGGAATTAAACTTCTCAGAGCGTTCATTGTAAACGCAAAAACATTGACGTGGGACTCCATCCAGCATCACCTTTTTAAAGGCGAATGACTTTCGTTTCGTAGGATCCGTCGCCTTTGAGATTGAAAGTGCGAAAACCCGGGGCAATCGCGTCGACAGCAAAGTCATGAGAATTTGGTTTAAATTGCACGCAAGTGCTGGGAGTCGTAAAGACATCCGCATGGAAAATCTGAGTGTAAAATTCCTGATGCACATGTCCGCAAATCACAAGTTTGATCTGCTCAAAATCTTCAACCAGATTAGCGAAGATTCCCAGTGAAGCTAGCGACAATTGATCAATCCACTGACTTCCCACAAATACGGGAGGATGATGCATGAAAATGGCAACGGGACCAGCACACGCCGATACCGTACTTCGCAACCATCCCCATTGCTCACCAGCCAAATCGCCTTCGACGGAACCTTCAATGAGTGTATCCAAACCAATTAAAGTCCATCCATTGAGTTCGTCCAGAAACGAAACACTTTCCGGATCCTCTCGAATAATTGAAGAAAAAACTTTTTGCATTGGTGCTCGAGTGTCGTGGTTTCCCGGAATCACCCGCAGGCGATCATGCCATGGAGACAGTGCCTCGAAAAGTTCCTGGTAGACATCTTCCCTTTCGTCATGCACCAAATCACCCGTCACGATCAGCCGCTCACAATCGGCATGATGCTCCATCAAGTACTTTCTCATCGTAAGAAAGGCTGCTCTTGTGTCATGTTCGAGCAACAGCGGCCCGTCACCGGCAACAAGATGGAGGTCTGTAATTTGAACAATCTGAGACATCAGCGTTCCTACTTAGCAGGTTCTTCTTTCGGTGTAGTCGTAATGAACAATGGTTCGCTGGTGTAGGTCGCCTTCATGACAAAGTTTAACGACACGTTCGCCATGATACAGAATTGCTGACGTGCAGCCTGCTCCAATGTATCATCGGCGACCAGGGTGACGTGGCCTTTTAATTCCCCGGACGTCAACAAAATCTTGCTTTTGTTCCCATCCATTTTTATGCCTTTGGGAAGAGAGTTCCCCCAGATCTGTCCCAGATGCTGATAGATCACATCAAGTGAAACATTCGTATCAAATCCTTCGGCACGCTCAAGTTCAACATCTATCTTCACTTCCTCGCCGGGCTTCAGGCTAATTTCATTCGCGCTCACTTTTATCCTGCGAATATCACTCGGCTTTTGAATTGATAACGTGTAAGTATCAACCGGATAGTGGCTACGCCCACCACCTGGCATATAGGTTTCCTGATAAGGAGTTGCGTCAATCAAAAGCTTCGTGTTTTGGCCTTCGTCGCCGTCCAAAACAGCACTGCCATAAATCCGTACATGTTGCGCGTCCAAAGGTGCATCTTTATTGGCGGTGAAGACAATACAACCATCCTGACCGCTAGCTAAAATCTTCCCGGCTGCTACCTGCACGCCTGCTGGTAAGTTTTCGGCATGCAGTTGAATCTCTCCGGCAAACCCGTTGAACCGCTTTGCTCGAACAAAAAGCACCCCTGATGTGCCTGGAGTCGTAAGCGTCTTGTCTGTATCTAAGGTCAATTCAAATGTCGGAGCACTCCGGCTAATTTCAATCGCATAAACGTATTCCGGCCCACCACGAAGGTGACGGTCGTGTATTGAAATATGGTATACACCATCGTCCGGCACTGAAAAATTATCGTATTTCGAATCCCAATTCGAGCGACGGCCAAACGTATAATCATCGGCAGCATATAACCGTGTGCCCTCTGCATTTTCAATCGAGATAAAACTATCAAGCAACGACTGACTACGACGGGCAATCACTTCAAAAGTGAGTGTGTCGCCTTTCTTCGCTTCAAAACTGAAATAATCAATATCCGCTTCCTTATCCATACGGCCATTAACCACGGATGGCACCTCGATTCGCTGAGCATTTTTAACCGTATCGTTATTATCGTCCGCTTCGTTAATTATTTTTTCCTGACTAACGTAAATCGGGATTGGGTCATACAGTCCTCCATCATCTGATCTCAGTGATAGCCATTGACGTCCCGTCTCGAGCGTTAGGGGAAATGGATCAAATGTCACTTTAGTCCCCTCCTCCACACTTGCGCCAATTAAGTCAAACGCCACCGGTTGATCAGCCGCAATGGCCAATGGAAATGCATTGGTTGGGAAAGGCCGATCGATCACTTCGATAGCATAATTCCAATAAGCGTTTGACTTGTAACGTACATCCCGCACCTCCAAAAAGTATTCGCCCGTCTGCGGTATCTCGACAACAAAGTATGGGTCGGCGGCAAAATAATTATCACAAGCAGCGACCGTAGACCCTAAATGATTTTTCAAGGTTACGATAGGATCAGCATGAGTTTGAAGGTCATGAATACGGTCCTGCAATCTCATACAACGACAGTGAATTGCCAATCGCTGACCAGCTTGTCCTTTAAACTTGAAGTAATCTAGATCCTCTGGCTTTTCAAAAACTCCTGTCAAAGTGGATGGAACCTGGAACTCTTTCGCTCCATCCATCGTGTCAGTACTAACATCATCCCAGACAACAAGATCACGCGTAATTACAATCTGACCTACGGTTGAAACTCCCCGATCGGTAAAAAGTTTAAAGTCGCGTACGCCAGGCTGAGCATCGGGACGGGCGGTGAATTTAATCGTAAGACTGGTGAGTGACGGCTCCGGCGTTTCTTCCCCTTCTTTTGACTCGGGTGGAGCCGGATGAACCACTTCACCTGTTACACCATTTCCGGAAACCATTACCTTATTCGCACCCCACATACTGGAGCGTGACTTGACCACCATGTCTGCACTAGTGCCCACCTGAATGGCGACTGGCTGAAGCGTCATCAACATCGGGTACGAGGTCTGCGCGATGCCCACCGGCACCATCAAAAGTAAAATCAGCAGGCTGTTAACAAATTTCATCATCGATTTTCCAAACTCTTTACCGCACGTAAATGAATTCTTTGGCATTAATTAATGCCCACAGGACATCACCGAGCCCTTCTTTACGCTCCGCTGCTTCAGAAATAATCCCCTTACAAACGGTGAGCTCCTCGTCCGTTGGTGTCCGGGACCAGGTAGCCATAAATAACGCCGTAATGATTTCATCGTCCGTCTTTTCGTCCGCAATCAACTTGCTAAGACGCCCATTTTTATCATCAATTTTAGCATTGATTGTGTCGCCATTGAGTGTGTGCAAAGCCTGTGCCAGATTCTCATCCGGAGCACGCTCGCATTCACATACACTCACCCTTCGCGGTTTTCCAAAGGTCTTAAGAAAGTAGTTGTTGTAGTTGGTATCCGGCAATTCGATTGCAAGAGTGCCTAGAGGAAGGTTTGTAAACTTGGTGGTGGTGTCAGTCGCGGTATTGATTGCATCGAGAAGGGGCTCTGCCGCGATACGTTTCACTTTATAAAAAGCATAAAACTTGCCGGCGGATTTGTTAAGCTCGGTTGGTTGTGATGAAAGTTGATAGAGTCGTGAATTCATGATGACTTTTACCAATTGCTTCACGTCATATTGGTGTTCTTCCAAATAGTTTGCCAAGGCTTCAAACATTTCTTCATTCGTGGCAGGATTCGTTGACCTAAGATCATCTACCGGCTCCACTAAGCCGCGGCCTAGCAAATAACTGACGTAACGATTGACGATACTCTTTGCAAACCACGGATTGTCTGGCGACGCCAGCCATTTTGCCAACGGGATGCGACGATCAAGCGGATGTTCCATTTCTTCGCCATGCAGAACGGTCGGCACCATATTTTTGCCAGTGCGGGGATGTCGAGACTCTCCACTTGGCTGAACTATCACCACCCGTTCCCGACCGAACAAGCCAAACTCTTCGCTGTTCTTCGTACCTACTCGAGAAAAGAAGGCTGCCATTCCGTAATAATCTGCCTGACTAAAACTTTCAAACGGGTGATGATGGCATTTTGCACATTCCAGACGAATCCCCATAAATAACTGACTGGTCGCTTCGGTTAATGCCGTTGGGTTGCTGTTGATTTGATAATAATTGGCTGGCCCGTTCATATACAACGACCCTTTGGCCGTAATAATCTCTTTAACAAACGCATCCATCCCTTTATTCACACGAAACGACTCGCGAATCCAGTTATGTAATGCCCACATTCCCTGTTCACCCAGATTGTCTGTGCTGTTACGAATCAGATCAGACCACTTCAATGTCCAGTAAGCCGCATACCGGTCATTATAGATATCAAGGGCAGGGTCGCCGGTCAGACCCAGTAACTGATCGATCAGCTTTTCCCGTTTGGCAGTGTCTTCTTTCGATACAAATGCCGTAACCTCTTCTGGCGTCGGTAAACTGCCGACCGCATCAAAATACGCGCGACGAACAAAAGTAGCGTCATCACAAATGGCAGATGGTGCGAGCCCCAACTCTTTGAATTTGGCAATCGCGTACTCGTCCATGAAATTGTTATTCTTCCAGTCGGCCAGATCAGGCAACTCACTGTAGGGCGTTGTTACCATACAGATTTCTGCTTCGCCTTGAAAACGCACCATCACACCGGCCTGCCCCTGGCCGTTCGTCATAATTTGGCCGGTACCATTAACAGCCAGCATGCCTTCATCCAGTGAATCATACCGGGCAAGCTGAGTCACATCACGAAGAGACTCGTCCGAATACTTAGCTACTACTCGTAACTGCTGCTTCGAGCCAACGGTAGCTATTCGTCGCTTCGGATATACTTCGATGGATACCACTTCGTTTGGCTCGTTTACCGGAGCCGGCGCCCCAGCCTTCAGCCAATCGACCAAAGTGTTATACATCACCGTCCCTTCTTTAAGACGACGACCTCCTCCATGAGGAGCTTTCATGGTCGGTTTTAGTAAGAACAGGCTATTAGTGGGATCAATGAAATCAACTCGCCGCTCCAACTCATTTTTGACAATTCCGTCATAGTCAATTTTTGAATCGAAACCAAAGACGGACAAGATAAAACCGCCTTTGCCATGCTGGCTCGCATGACAAGCACCCATATTACATCCGGCCTTGGACAGAATAGGGCCAACTGAATAATCAAAATCAACTTTTGGGCTTTCTTCCACGTTAGCAACCGTCAGGGGAACCTTTGCAGTCCAATCACCTACAGCAATCTGGATTTCTGCAGCGCCATTAGCATGGGCCTGAACCAATCCGGTCGAATCGACTGAAGCCACCGCATTGTCTGATGACTTATAAACGGCCGTTGCTGTGACATCGTCACTGGCCGGATCTATTTGGCCTTCTATGAGCTGAGTGATAACCAGCTGTGTTTGAGCATATTTATCCCGCAGCTCAACTACACTTGGCTCGACAGCATACTCGGCAGCTGCCAGAGGGAAACACACAAGACAAAATGTCGAGCCAATGAATTGATGGAGTCGCATGGTTTTCAGGTGGGAAATATAGGCGGGATTAAGATACCTATATTCTAATTGAAAAAGCACAAATATCGGTCTAGTTATTAGGGGTCAACTGACGAATATTTTTATTCTGACACCGCCCAATCGATGGCATTCTTCAGCAGAATGTTCATCTGCGTCTGTTCAAACTCACCAACATGTCCTAGTGACGTATAGAATGCCTTACCGCCAAATTTGGTTTTATTGGTCCACGCAATGGGCTCCGTTGGCTCACCATCGATCGTACCGGTGAGAATTGCGTGTGTACTATCGGCAATTGGATTCACGATATAGAGCGAACCGGTGCCGTCAAAGGTATCAATATCTACACCTTCCAGTATAGGATGATCAGCCAATTTCTTTATCGTGACCGCTTTCCCTGCTCCATGATGACCAGTATAACTTCCGCCCCAGACTTCGGCATCAAACCCTTCCCATACCATATGGCCCTCTGGCGCCTCGACACCACGTAATGAAAATGCATGATTGGCTGTGCGAATACCAACGACCGGTTTACCAGCTTTGATATGTTCTTCAACTGCTTTAAAGTCTTTTGCCTGAAGAGCCCGTCGGCGAACGCTAACCAATAAGACATCAGCATCTTTCAAAGCCTGAGCGGTACCAGGAATATCATCACGCTTACCTTGGCCTTCTTCATCACAATGCAAAATCGTTACTTTATACTCTTTGCCCAGATGTTCTAAAGCGAATTTCGGCAATGTTTCATTAGTCACATATTCTCGTTCCGCTACCAGCATCACAACATGAGGACGAGTATCGTTCTTGAATTGGAAAGGCGCGTCTCCAAGCAATTGATTACTTGTCATCGTCGGGCAGACCCATTTTTCAATGTGCTCAATAATCAAATCGGTTCCGGTAAAATGGCTGACATAGGGCTTCATCTTGGGATTGTACATCGTATCAGTCAGATCACGACACAAAACAACATTTTTCCCGTTGGAAGCCAAACGCCGGAGACCAAACGGGCGTCCGAGAACACACATATTAGTGTGAACACCTACAAGAATAACATTCTTAATACCCTCTGCTTCCATGACATTCCAAATCTCAACGCCACTATCACTGATGACGTCGTTCTTGTGAATATCGAGCAGGTCCGTCTGTCTTGTCCAGGGAGCTCTGGGGTTCAGCCCCTTCGCTGCAAGTTCTTTTGCCCACGCTTCATGTTCGGCAGGATCATCATCCTCTCCCCCGTCTGTCTGATCGATAGGATAAGCGCCTTGCTCTTCTTCAGGAATACTGTAGCACCATTCAGCAATCTGCTTTGGTAAGTTGGGAGCCATTGGGGCACCCTGCGCCCGTTTACGACCGGGATGATTCTCGTAAGGTTTCATGCAGCTACTGGGAGCATGAATGATCAACGAACCATTTTTCCGCGCCGTTTTCAAAAACTGGTTCATTCGAGGTGCCACTTCAGCTCCTCTGCGGGTCGCATTCAAGCAATGGTGCAAATCCCACATATCGCAAACGATGACAGCCGTTTCAGAAGCGTTCCAGGCCTCCTTTTGATAAACTGGCTGAAATCGCACATTCTCTTCCGATGTCGGCATCAGGGAACGTTTTGTAATATCAAAACTGCCTTTGTCAGCAGCCATTATAAAAGACGTTGAGAATAATAAGAAAGCGGCGAACAATGTCTTCAGTCGCATAGTATGAAATCAATCTGTGCTGGAGTTGAAACGAAGTTTTTACTCTTCCGTTTATACCATACGTCGAAGTGGACTTTCATTGAAAACACGCCCGGCTAATAACAAGAATTCTTACTCCTGTTGGGCCGGCGACTCGTCTTTTGTCTTTTCTATAAGCGCTTTTGCTGCCACGTTAAATTGAGCCCAGACCTCTTCATCAAAATCAGCCGTTCGTTTTCCGACGCTATTAAATTCCAAAAAGAATTCTCCGTCACGCTTCACGGTTGTCTTACTCGTTCCGCCTGTTGAATTCATGACTTGTTCACTGAAATACTCATCCGTTTTAGGTATCACGCCCGAAGTGAAAAACCAGCGAAGCGTACGAGGCTCCAACTTGGAAATCACACCGATTCGATACCGATAACTATCTGGTAATTTTGTAGATCGAGACTTACTGAAAGACACTCCTAAAAACGCATCATACTGACCATCAACCTCGACCATGTAGTATCCATCCTCCTCAAACATCTTGCTCATCCCTTTTACGGCGCCAGTCTTAGAATCCGCTTTGAAAATCGACTTACTGGATGTTGGCGTTTCCTCAATCTTCCCCTCCGCTGTTACCTGCTTGCGTACTCCGGTTACCTCCGTCATGGAATTAAGTTTTGCATACCAGTCGTTGAAAGTTTCAACATTCAGATATTGCGTGGCCCCGTCTGCGGACAACTTGACTGGTGTAATTTTTTGGAAGGGTGTAGGCTTGAAGGTGTCTGGCGCCGCCATGCCATTGGCTTCCATATTAAATATTTTGTACCGTCCATCGATCTTTTTTAATTCCATCAGAATTGCCACTTTTCGTTTTTCGGTTATTCCTGAGACTATCAAGAAATCGCCCGACTTTTCCCATTTCCCAATCAGGTCATCATTCTCCTCTCCAATTGACCCCAAAAACTCTCCGCCGGGTGAAAGGTAATATTGCATTGTTCTTCCTTGATTGATGAGGATACTTACATAAGACTCAACATCTTTTTTCGCGTCTTCCGGCAAAATTAATCCCTTTTGTTCATAGACCTGTTTTTTCAACGTAGCGCCTGACAAGTGAGATTCGATTGGGGCAGGGATGTCCTCCATTTTTTCGAATGTCTGGCCCCCTAAAGGAACACTTGCTAGCCGTAATTTATCCGGCGTTAATTCTTTTAACACCAATTGACGTTTTTCGGGAACCAGTTGCAGTCCATCGCTACCGGCAAGTCGGTGAAGAATTAGCGAGTCATCAGCTAAGGCCCAGTGACCCACAGCCCAAACCGACTCGGTCAAAGAAAATGATGCTGAGAAGTAATGCGCCGAAATAAACCAACCATCCTTCCGGTACCGAACCATCGTCGATCCCGCATCAGATTTTGAAACCCACGTACCCACCAATGGTGATACTAACTTCTGAAGCTTGGGCTTTTCCTGCCCTTCCGAGGCGGGAGATAGAACAAGTAACGTTAATAAAACAAGGCTTGTCAATAAATAACGCATGAATTTGACTCCGGGCGAGGACGCTAGAATGGAAGTTGCACTAATCATCTATGATCAATGATTAGTCATTACCCGGGCCAGTGTTAAATGGTCCACATTATATATGGGTCTGTATTATATCTGCCACAAGAAACAAAAATGCTGGCAGACGGCTTCATGTCTGATCTTAAGAATAGATATAGCTCGAACCAATCTGGATTGACTCAAACTAAACCAGCTCAGGAATCATCTTTCCCTGATCCAGCAAATATTGCGGCCGGCCGGTAGGGTCATCAATTGTCGTACGATCAGCCAGAATGCCAAGATTATGATAGAGCGTGTACAACGCGTCTTGATAATGAATCGGCCGACTGGTTGCTTCCCCAGCAAGCTTATCGGTCGAGCCAATGACCTGCCCGACTTTCATCTTGCCACCAGCGAAGATGGCTGGGGCCACACGAGGCCAATGATCACGACCAGCCTTGGAATTGATCTTTGGCGTCCGCCCAAATTCACCCCAAAGAACGATAGAAACATCATCCAGCATGCCTCGCGACTGCAGATCTTTCATAAACGTAACAATCGCATGGTCAACAATTGGCAATGTATATTTCATCCGATTGAAGTTGTCCGAGTGGGTATCAAAATCGCTAAACGTGACACTGATACATCGAACGCCGGCTTCCAGTAGTCGGCGGGTCATTAGCAACTTCAAAGCAGCTTTCGGTTCATCCGCGGTGCTAAATCGCTGACTGCTAACCGACCACTTGGGCTTGTACTGCTCCACCACTTTAGGATCTTCTTTCGACAGATCTAGAGCATTAGCGAACTGTCCTGACAACAGAATGCCGGTCGCTTGCTGCGAGAATCGATCCATTGCGTCCATCATGCCGCTGGCGTCAACTTCGCGCCTAATTTTATCCAGTCCCGCTAAAAGTGTATTACGGTTAGCAAGACGATCCGCATTCAACTCTGCATTCAGCGAAAGGCTGGTCGTATGATTTGAACCTAATCGGGACAATTCGCCCTGCATCCCGGTTTCCAGTGGGCGACTGAAAATATCTGAAAGGTCGGGGCGAAACGGTTTATAAGATGGCCCCAAAAACCCTGGTCGACCGCTGTTCCGAACCAAAGGCCGACCCTGCATCAGGTCGACATAAGTTGGCGCTGGATCCGTGACTTTCCCAAGCAACTTGGTTAAAACACAACCCATGGCCGGGCGACCACCAAAGCCTTCCATATCCTTGGTCGAAAAACCGGACATACACTGGAATGCGTCGTGACGCCCTTCCGCACCAACCATACTGCGAACAAACGCAAACTGATCCGCATGTTGAGCCATCTGAGGCATTAATTCACAGATCTGGAAACCTGGCAAGTTAGTCGAAATCGGCTGGAAAATACCACGAGTTTCGGCAGGAGCCTCTGGCTTCATATCGATCGTATCCATCTGTGGCGGACCGCCATCGAGGTGGATATTGACGATCGCTTTATTGGATGACCCAATACCGGCCTGCGCTTCGAGACGCAATAAATCTGCAAGCGTCAGGCCAACCATACCAGCTGCACCTGCGGTCAAAAAGTCGCGACGGGAAACACCATCACAATGTCTGACTGTTTTGCCTGTAAACTTAAACACGTTGTTTATCCCTTACATCCATTCCCTGATTGGACGGCCTTCAATTAAACGAATTGGTCGACTGTCAGGAGCGTGAGCGATCATGTCTATTGGCATTCCCAACTTCGAGTAAACGGTTGCGGCGATATCTTCCGTAAAATATTCATCCTTGGAAACATAGCCGCCTTCATTATCCGTGGCCCCTAAGATCGTTCCTGCAGGTACTCCAGCTCCAGCCATTAAAGCAAACCCTGTACTCGCCCAGTGGTCTCGACCGCTGGCTGAGTTGATCTTTGGAGTACGACCGAAGTCGGTGAACCAGCAGACAAGTGTTGTCTCTAAAAGCCCTCGTTGCTCAAGATCAATAATCAATTGAGGAATCGCCTGATCAACAGGAGGCATCCGGCCTTTAAGGCCTTTGAAGTTGTTTTGGTGGGTGTCCCAACCCCCATCAGTCACCGTTACAAATCGAACTCCGGATTCGATTAAGCGGCGTGCCATCAAACAACTTTGACCAAGTCGATTTTTACCATAAGCTTCCCGTAGTGCGTCTTCTTCAGAATCAATCGCAAAAGCCTTCTTGGTTTCCGGCGCTGTGATCATGTTCAAAGCTGCTTCATAATGCTCGTCTAATGCAGCAAAAGCTTCCTGCTGCAGGTCGGTCTTACGCTGAAGAGCATCCAGCTTCGACAAAGCATTTTTACGACGATCGATACGTTCGAATGTCACACCCTGGGGGGGAGTAATATCGCGAACAACAAAACTTTCAGCCGATGGATCAGATGAAATTTCGAAAGGGTTGTATTCCAGACCCAGAATACCGGAGGTGCCCCCACCAAACCGACGGTCTATTTGATCGCCCAATTGAATAAACGGAGGCATCGCCGTTTTGAAGCCATGAAACTGGCTAACGACACTGCCATAAGTGGGATAACCGATAGCCTGATTAAACTTGCGACCACTCATCACATACTGATCCGCATGCCCGTGGCTGCCATTTTTAGGATTCCAACCACGTAATACAGAAAACTTATCTGCGTGTTTTGCCAGATTAGGGCAAACCTCGGTAAACTTCACGCCTGGCAGGGCAGTATCGATAACACCAAATTCACCTCGAACACTTGTTGGTGCATCGGGCTTTGGGTCCAACGTATCATGATGGCTTGTCCCACCCCGAGTCCAAATCAGAATACAGTTATTTGGAGTCTTTTGTGCAGCATTTGCTTGAAGAAACTGCGGTAGTGCGAGCCCAAGACCAGACAACGCGCCGACCTCAAGAAAGTTACGGCGACTCACTCCATCACAGTACTTTTGACTCATCGTTTTTCCAATTTCAATTAATGAACGGCAAATACTTAAGGCTTATGTAAATAATATCAGACACGCTAATCAGACACTATAAGAATCGGCGATCAAGCCATCTCAAAATCAGTTGTCGCCTTCCCCAATCGAGGGGGTTTAGGCCAGTAACTTCGTAATAATCTTACTTTGGTCTGCCTGAATGAGGCGTCGTTTTTGGCCATTATGCTCAAAATAGAGGTCTTCGGGATCGAGGCCAAACAGGTGAAATAATGTGTGATGATAGTCGTAGTGATTGACAATATCTTCGACTGCTTTATGACTGAAGTCATCGGTAGCACCATGAACATAACCGCCTTTGAATCCGCCGCCGGCAACCCATTGAGTAAACCCATAGGTATTATGATCGCGGCCAATATTCTGCTTTCCAGTGTCATTTTGAATCACGGGAAGCCGGCCCATCTCGCCACCCCAGTGCACAATCGTCTCGTCGATTAAGCCCCTGCGTTTCAAATCTGTTACCAACGCTGCGGACGGTTGGTCGACTTTCATACAAGCATTAGGAAGCGACTTGAGAATTGATCCGTGATGATCCCAAAATTGGTTCTGTGTAAAGACCTGCACGAATCGCACACCACGTTCAACCATTCGTCGAGCGATCAGACACCGAGTACCAAAGTCCTTCGTCTCTGGTCGGTCAATGCCATAAAGCTTCTTTGTCTCTTCCGTTTCACCGCTTAAATCCATTGCCTCGACGGCAGCTGTCTGCATGCGCGCGGCCAATTCATACATGTCGATACGAGCCTGATAATCAAATTCACCTGGTTTCCGACTGAGGTCTGACTCATTCAACTGCTGCAGATATGATAGGAGTTGCTTCTGAGGCGCACCCTCAAGCCGAGCTGGGGGGGTGAGGTTTAAAATCCGTGGCTCCGTTGGGCGAATCACGGTTCCCTGATAAATCGAAGGGAGATAACCGTTGTGCCAATTACCCACACCGTCAACCGGCAATTGCCCGGGATCGATGAGGGCCATATAAGGAGGAAGACTACTGGTTTGACCACCGAGTCCGTAGGTTAACCAGCTGCCTAGCACCGGATGCATAGCAGCTGTTGTACCGCTATTCATCGCCCGGATACTCTGACCATGATTATTAACTCCGGTATGCATCGAACGTATCAAGGTGATGTCGTCAGCGATCGATCCCATATAAGGCACAAGTTCAGACATCTCCATCCCACACTCACCGTGAGGTCGGAATTTCCAAGGCGGGGCCATGATTTTGGAGCTGGCCTGTGCCGCATTATCGTACTTGATGTCCCCCGGGAATGTTTCCCCATCCCGTTTCATCAATTCCTCTTTAGGGTCAAACATATCAATTTGACTAGGGCCGCCCTGCATCCACAAAGAGATCATGGCTTTTGCTTTGGCTGGTTTCGGTGCAGGCTTTTCAGTGGTATTAAAACTCTTTCCAACCAAGTCTGGCTTGGCCGGATTGGCCAGCAGACGCCGATCTTTAAAATTGATCGCCGCCAATAACCCCGCCAGACCCATACCGGCAGAGCCTAACAAATCTCGTCGCGTTGTATTCTTGTCCATGGCGAGTAAACCCTATTCGATATAGAGAAATTGATTGCTGCTTAACAGTGCCTGACAGTAGAGACCTACGGCATCGATGATGGGATCATCATTCAATTGCTTCGCTTCATATTCTTTACTCAACAAAGCCTGCATCCGTGTAACAAACTCAATCGCATCAGCCTTTTCCGGAGCGGAAATCTCTTTACTAAATGCGAGACGCCACCCTTCAGCGACCTGCGTTTCAATGTCCTGACTCTGGTTTGTCAAACGCACCGCGAAAAAACGCGCCTGAGCGGTCACAAAATCGCTGTTAAGCAATTCGAGTGATTGGGTAGGCACGGTCGAAGAAGGACGTTTCGTACAATTTGGAGCAAGTTCTGGTAAATCAAATGGCTCCAGCACTGCTAATGGTCGACTTCGTCTCACCTGAACATACAGACTACGACGATACTGCTGACCTTCCATTTCGATGACCGGACCAGGTCGCCCGGCGTTCAAGTTCTCTTTACCAATTACCCACTGGCCTGTTCTATCAGCCATTACCGGGATCGGCTTACCGGCCATTTGGTAATCAAGCATGCCTGAGACTGCCAAAACTGCATCCCGTACGACTTCAGCTTCCATCCGACGCACCGGCATCGACCACAAAAGTCGTTTCTGTCGATCAGCTTCATTACCCTTATCGTTTCGCGTTGAAGTCTGTCGGTACGCCATCGAAGTCATGATCAATCGATTAATATGCTTTATGTCCCAATGATTTTGAATAAATTCATCCGCCAGCCAGTCTAATAAGTCCGGGTGGCTGGGTCGGCTACCAAGAAAGCCAAAGTCGCCTGGCGTATCAACGATACCCACACCAAAATGATGCGACCAAATTCGGTTAACCATTACACGGGCCACTAATGGGTGTTCACCGCTGGTTAGTAGCTTTGCAAATGCAAGTCGCCGACCAGTCGTAGTTAGTGATTCTTCATTCAAAGGTATTTTGTTGGCGGCCAAACCGCTGAGAACAGATAGCTCGCCTGGTTCAACAGAATCCAATGGGCTATCAAAGTTACCGCGGGAAAATACATGGGTAACCGGCGGCTCCGTCACCGGCTCCGTAAGGGCCCGCAGGAATTCTTCAGGTTTCAATGCTTCGCGAAGTTTCGTTTGGCGTTCTGTGAAAGTCTTCAGGTCATCAGAAGCCGGTCGGTCGAACAGGTACAGGTTTCCGGGTGTAACCACGGTGCTGGGATATTTCTTGATCAGCGCTTTCTGCTCTTCGGTGCGATCTTTCTCAGCAACCGTGTGAGCATCTCGAACTAACTGCCTGACATCCTCGGGCAACTTCGCGATTTCCTTTTCAAAGGTCGCGTCGATATACTCTTGCTGTTTTTTAACTCGCTCCGCTTCGATTTCTTTGATCTTCGCTTCGGTCGACGCCTTCGCTTCTCGGTCAGCTTGGGTATACAGTGAAATCTGACGATTTTGAGGGGCTTTCCATGACTTCCAGTTAAGTGCCGGTTCAAAGATCGCTCGAATGCGATAATAGTCTCTTTGCGAAATCGGATCGTAGCGGTGATTATGGCATTGAGCACAACCAACCGTGAGTCCTGTCAGGGATGACGTAACCATTTTCAGCGTGTCACTAACAACCGCATTTCGCCCTTCGTCATCCCCGGCGCCGGAACCGGTACCGTCTGCTACCATTCGTAAGTAACCTGTGCCCGCAAGTGTTTCGACTTGCTCTAGCGTCATGTCTGCAACCTGACTGCTAATCAATTCATCTCCGGCTAGCTGCTCCTGAATGAATTGGTCATATGGCTTGTTTTGATTGAACGACTTCACCACATAGTCCCGATAGAAATAAGCCCACGGTCGTTCAACATCCGCGTCGGCCTGACCTTCTGAATCCGCATAACCTGCAGCATCCAGCCAATGACGGCCCCATCGCTCACCGTATTGTGGCAACGCGAGTAATTGATCGATCAGGTTTTCATAAGCCGCCGGATCATCATTAGCCACGAAAGACTTTACTGCCTGAGGTGATGGTGGTAATCCTGTCAAATCCAGATAAGCCCGGCGAATCAACACTTCACGCTCAGCCTCAGATGAAAACGTAAGCTCAGCTTTCTCAAGTTTGTCCAGTAAAAACAGGTCGATTGGATTCCGTGCCAATTGGGAATTGATAACCGTTGGCAATACTGGCCGAATTACCGGTTTAAACGACCAGAATTGGCGTTCTTGTTCCGTAATATAGAAACCACGATCAATGGTCACTGGTTCAACACCGGCGATCGTTGCCCCACCGGCGATCCAGTTGACAATGGTTGCAATTTCCTTTTCCGTAGGGCGAACAGCGATATCTTCCGGGGGCATAAGACCCGTGGTAAGGTAGTCGACCAACAAGCTTTGATCCGGCTGGCTTTCAACGATTGCTGGCCCGGAATCACCGCCGGTCAACATGAAATGCTTCAGTCTTAAATCGAGGCCACCACCGAGTTCTTCCTCTTCGCCATGGCAGTGGAAGCAATGGGCCTTCAGAATGGGGCGCACATCTTTCTCATAGGAAAGGACGCCTGCGGCAAGCAGGGACGAGGTACATGCCAACAAGGCTGCAAGGCATAATAAAAGGCGGGAAGGTTTCATACCTTTATCTTAACGTCCATCGGCGAACATTTAGAGGCTAATTGTCGCGGCCACCAACAAAACTCGGTCGCTGGATAAAGCTTAGGCCTGAACGCCTAAAAGTTCTCCCGTACTATCCTTGAATACCGGAGCATCCACACCCATCTTGTTTAGCATAGTTACAAACAAATTGGACATGGGTACATCATTGGTCACTTTAAGGTACTGATTATGCGTCAGCCCTAATTTGTTACCGCCCGCAAACACTAATGGATAGTTACTGTTGTTGTGGGTCGTACTGTTGCTACTGCCGTAGAGGACCATCGTGCGATCAAGAAGCGTCCCATCGCCCTCCTGGGTTGCGTGCAGCCTTTCCAGAAAATAAGTCAGCTGTTCGACCATAAATTTATCCCATTCACCAAGCGCCACCGCTCCTTCCGGCTTGTTCCAACCATGAGCAAGCGAGTGCAGATTCGCTTTGAATCCTTCACGGAACGGAAAAGGTCCGGCCACGCTCGAAGCATCAGCCATGCTAGCGATCTGGTAGGTTGCAACCCGAGTTGAATCCGTCTTAAAGGCTAACCACATTAAGTCATACATGGTTCGCATATATTCTTTAGGAGCTTCGGTGTCAGCATCCAGCTTTAAAACAGCTCGTTCTTCGTCGGTTAGTGAAGGAAGTGGAATATCAAGCCACTTCTGCGTGTTCTTCACTCGCTGCTCTATCTGCCGTACAGAAGACAGGTATTCATCGAGTTTTTCCTGGTCACGTCGGCCCAATCGGCGGCGGAGTCTATTCGAATCTTCGAGAACCAAATCCAGCATGCTGCTGGCACTTCGAAGACGACGATGATTACGTTGCAAATCAGCATCGGCTGAGCCGAACATACGATTGAAAATCATCTCTGGTTGATTCAAGGCCGGGACTGGGCGGCCCTTATCGTCATAGCTCAAAGTACTTGATCGCGTTGGCTCACCAACACCACCATCTGTACTCATCGTCAACGATGCAAATCGAGTCTGGCTACCAATCGCATTTGCTGCGACCTGATCAACCGAAACCGTATTATGCAAAAGCTTCTTATCGAACAGTGCGCCTGTAAGGAATGTGTCACCAGTATCATGACCGCCCATGCGGCGGCCATTGGGGTGGGACATCCCGCCAATCACCGTGACAGACTTGCGAACAGACTCCAGTGACTTCAAACTCTCATTGAAAGTAAAATCCTTGCCCTCACCGTCCGGAAACCACCGCCATTTATGCAGGTCACTATCTTCTTTCGGCAGACTAATACCGAACGGAAAATACATCGCACACATGCGTGCAGGCAAGTCGGTTGCCTGAAGTTGTTCACCCATGGCTTCCATA
>CEQU01109536.1_pt1 | contig 18064 bp, 18 predicted proteins | sample 531031 | NCBI WGS metagenome assembly CEQU01 (sample SAMEA2621216, study PRJEB7988) | marine metagenome | isolation source: saline water (ENVO:00002010), including
CCTCCGCACCGCTGAGCGACCTGCGAGGCTGAGCGATGCATCCCTCTTTCGAGAGAGCGAGACGAAGGAGAACCATGAAGAATCGAACGCTCGGCCCGTACACCGTCTCGGCGATCGGCCTCGGTGCGATGCCGGTGTCGATGAATCGCGACAACACCTACCCCGCGCGCGATGATGCGATCGCGATGATCCATGCTGCCCTCGACGCCGGGGTGACGCTGATCGACACCGCCGACATCTACGCGCCCGCCGATGCCGAGATGGGCCACAACGAACAGATCGTGCGCGACGCCCTCGCCTCGTGGGGCGGCGACACCGACGGCATCGTCGTCGCCACCAAGGGCGGTATCGTCCGCCAGGCGGACGGCGGTGTCGGTCGCGACGGGTCGCTGCCGTACCTGCGGTCTGCGGTGGAGAAGTCGCTGCGGAACCTCGGCATCGATGCGATCGACCTGTACCAGTACCACCGGCCGGATCGGTGGATGGTCTATGGCGACATCATGGACAACCTCAAGACCCTCCGTGAGGAGGGCAAAGTGCAGCAGATCGGCATCTCGAACGCGAGCGTGGAAGAGATCGACATCGCCCGGCAGGTGCTCGGCGAGGGAGTGCTCGTCAGTGTGCAGAACGAGTTCTCCCCGAAGCATCCCGGCAGCTACGACGAGTTGCAGCACTGCGCCGAACACGGCATAGCGTTCCTGCCGTGGAGCCCGCTCGGCGGCACCGGCGGCGGGGCGCGTGACGTCGGAGAGCGGTTCGGCGCCTTCGCGGCGATCGCCGATGATCATGGCGTCAGCCCCCAGCAGGTCGTGCTCGCGTGGGAGCTGTCGCTGGCGGACGTGGTCATCCCGATCCCGGGCGCCCGTCGACCCGCGTCCATCACCGACAGTGCCCGGGCGGCCGACCTGCAGCTGAGCGACGACGAGCTCTCCCGATGCTCGGCGGCTGTGGGGCTGGAGGTCTGAGCGGAGGGATGCTGCCGCGGACGTGGGGTTGCAGCAGCATCCCTCACCCGCGCTCACGGGCGAAGGAGCACCTTGCCCACACGGCCGGCCTCACCGCTCGCGCGCACCGCGTCGGTGATGTCGTCGAGAGCGTGGACGGATGACACCGGCAGGTTGATCGTGCCGTCGGCCAGACGTGCGCGCAGTTCCGCGGCGAGTTCACCGCGGCGCGCGGGGGTGACGCGGGGACGGGCGCCCCAGAATCCCCGCACCCTGGTCCGGCGGAACAGCACGTCACCGACGGCGAGATCGAGCCGGGGCGAAGCCATCGCTCCGAAGACCACGAGCTCGCCGCCCTCGCCGAGCAGCGACAGCACGTCGCCCGCCGCGCTCCCTCCCACGGAATCGACGCCGGCGCGCGGGCTGGCGCCGTCGAGCAGCGCGGCGACGCGCTCGCGCCAGTCGTGGTCATCAGTGGCGACGACGTCGTGGATGCCGGCCGCGGCAAGTTCGTCGACGGCCTCGGCCCGGCGCACGAGGTTGATCACGCGGATGCCGCGACTCGGTGCCAGGCTCGCCACCAGTCGTCCGACGGCGCCGTTGGCGGCGTTCTGCACCATCCACTCGCCTGCCTCGAGCGAGAGGTCGTCGAGGAGCGTGAGCGCCGACATGGGCATCGCGAACATCTGCGCGGCGACCTCATCGGGGATCTCGTCGTCGACGGGAACCGTCGCACGGGCGGGCAGGACGACCTCCTCGGCCCAGACGCCGTGGCCGCTCGCGGTGACACGCTGACCCACCTGTCGGTCTCCGACGTCGGCACCGACGGCATCGATCAGACCCATCGCCTCGGTTCCCGCGCGAGCCGGAAGATCAGGCAGGACGCCGTACTGCCCGCGCACGGTCATGAGGTCGTGATTGTGGATGGCGGCGAGCACGATGCGCACCCGCACCTCTTCCGGGCCCGGTTCGGGCCGGTCGATCTCATCGATGGCGAGCACCTCCTCCGGGGCTCCGAAGGTGCGGTGGATTGCTGCGCGCATGGTGTCTCGCTCTCGTCGGCCGTCTCGGCGCGATCGCGCCGCGCGGTCTTCCAGCGTAGATCGCCCGTGGGCTCGCAGACGCCGTGATCTTGACGGCATACTTGCTTTTTGCAAGTGTTTGCGTATGAGCCTCTTCATCACGTGCCCCGTCGAGAGCGTCGAACGCTCGACCGCCTTCTACACCGCCCTCGGGTGGACCATGGATCCTGACATGTCCGACCACAACGTGTCGTGCTTCGCGATCGCGCCCGGGCAGTACGTCATGCTCGGCAGTCGAGAGATGTACGCGAGTGTGGGCGGCACCGACGACCTGATCGGCGGGGCCGAGACACCGTCGAAAGTGACCGTCTCGTTCGACCTCGGCAGCCGTGAGGCGGTCGACGAACTCACCGAGCGCGCCGGCGCCGCGGGCGGGCGGGTCGGGGACACCGACGACTACCCGTTCATGTATCAGCGCCAGTTCGACGACCCCGACGGATATCACTATTCGCCGTTCTGGATGAAGCCGGAGGCCGGTCCGCAGGAGTGAGCGACCTCGCCGCCGCCCTCGATGTCGTCGGCGCCCGGTGGGCCCTGCTCATCGTGGGCCGGCTCCTCGACGGACCACAGCGCTACGGTGATCTGCAGCGCGACCTCGGAGTGCCCACCAACATCCTCGCCACCCGACTGCGCGAACTCGAACAGGCGGGCGTGCTGACCCGCCTGCCGCTCCGGCACAAGACCCGGGCTTATGCGCTGACCGATCGCGGCCTCGCGCTGCGGGAGAGCATCGACGCTCTCGAGCGGTGGGTGCGACCGTGAATCCTCCCCGACGCGCGCGCCGGGGAGGATTCACGGTGTGGCGTGCTATCGCACCGTGACCGTGACCGGCTTCGATGCGGTCTCGCCGTTGGCGTTGCGGAACACGGCGATCAGCTCGTGGTCGCCGGGCTCCACTCCCTCCAGCTCGACCTGTGCCCGCTGGGCGTCGGGGGTCGACGCGGCGAGCTCGCCGGAGTCGACCACCTCGCCGTCGAGGAGGATGTCGTACGCGTCGGCGTTGGTGCCCCACCACAGGTTCGCCGTGACGGTGAACTCCCCGTCGCGGTCCCAGTTGTCGTGGGAAACGACCGGTGTGCCGGGTGCCGCAGCGTTCACCACGACCGTTGTCGAGCTCGTCTCGGTGATGCCTTGGCTGTTGACGAGCTCGGCGGTGTACTCGTAGGTGCCGTTCGGCTTGCCCTCGAAGCTCACCCCCGTGGTCTGCGACATGCCCTGGGTCGGCTCGAGCACGCGGGTCTCGATCAGTTCGCCGTTCTCGAACAGGCGGAACACCGTGCCGGGAACACCCCACCAGAGGTTCATCACGACGTCGTAGGTGCCGTCGTGCAGCCCGTAGGCCCAGCCGCTGGTGTTGGACAGCGTGCCGCGTCCGGGTGCCGCGTCGTATTCGTCGCCGGAGACGAGCAGCACCGTGCTGGTCTCGGTCGAGACGAAGCCGTCGTTGTTGGTCGCCGTGGCGACGACCTCGGCTTCCCGCCCGTCGCCGGAGATCCCGAGGTCGGCGAGCACGACGTCGCCGGATGCCGGCACATCGACCCCGTCGATGGTCACCGTCACGGACCGCACGCCGCTCTCGGGGTCATCGGCGGTGATCGCGAGTTCGAAGGGCTCGTCCACCGAGACCACGCCCGAGGGCATCCCGCTGATCACCGGCGCCGACTCGTCGGTGTCGGGCGCGCCGACGTACGAGATCGACGGTACGGGTGGCTCGCCCATCCCGGCGCCGATGAAGTACGACGGGTGCGGGGGCTGGTTGTAGGCGGAGTTCTGATTGGCGACCGCCAGGCGATACTGCGAGTCGTGCATCAGGGTGGGGATGCGCGTGTCGGTGACGTCCGTCGTCGTGTAGATGCGGATGCCGGTGCCGACCTCCAGCCGCACCGCGAGCTCCTCGCGCCAGTCGCCGAACAGGTCGGCCTGGATCACGGGGTTGCCCTTGGTGGTGTTGTTGGTCGACGTGCCCTCGAGGCGCTTGATCTCGACCTCTTCCTGTGCCGCCGGATCCCACGTGGAGATCGTCGGCACGCCCGTCATGGTGTCTTCGTCGTAGTCGTGATCGGTGATCTCGCGCACGACGTCGCCGTTCCACCACGTGACGAAGTTCGCCGCGGGGATGTCGGTGGACAGCACCTCACCGGTCGAGGCGTTCAGCGTGCCGACGGGGGAGTTCCACGCGGCGTTCCCGCCGACGTTCCACGCTTCCGCTCCCGGGGAGGTGGGGTCGATGTCGGCGGCGGCGCCGCGACCGGTGTCGACGGTGCCCTCGTTCGACCAGAGGATCTCGCCGGTCTCGGCGTCGCGCATCGCGGCGATGATGTTGCCGTTGCCACTGGGCGACTCGAAGACGCTGTAGATCTCCTGGCCGGGCCGGTCGATCACGAAGTCGCTCACGTGAAGCGCGTCGCCGTGGAACAGGCGCGAGTTGTACAGCGGCATGCCGTCGTGGTCGATGGTCAGTGCGCCGAAGACGATCTCGTCGAGGCCGTCACGGTCGACGTCGGCGACGGTGAACTGGTGGTTGCCCTGCCCCTCGTATTCCGAGCCGGCTTCGTCGGAGTCGAAGGTCCAGCGCTCGACGAGCTTGCCGTCCACGAGATCCCACGCGACGATCACCGTGCGTGTGTAGTAGCCGCGGCTCATCACCAGCGATGGGTTCTCGCCGTCGAGGTAGGCGACGCCGCCGAGGAAGCGGTCGACGCGGTTGCCGTAGGTGTCGCCCCATGAGCCGACGTTCCCGCGGCCCGGAAGGTAGTCGACGGTGTCGATCGCGGCGCCGGTCTGCCCGTCGAAGACCGTGAGGAACTCCGGGCCGGAGAGTATGTAGCCGCTGCTGTTGCGATAGTCGGCGTCGGCGTCGCCGATGACCGTGCCCTCGCCGTCGACCGTGCCGTCGGCCGTCTTCACGGCGACTTCCGCTCGTCCGTCGCTGTCGTAGTCGAAGACCTCGAGCTGCGTGTAGTGCGCGCCAGCGCGGATGTTGCGCCCGAGGTCGATGCGCCACAGGCTCGTGCCGTCGAACTCGACCGCCTCGATATAGACGTTGCCGGTGTATCCCGGTCGCGAGTTGTCCTGCGCGTTCGACGGGTTCCACAGGAAGACCAGCTCGTACTCGCCATCTCCGTCGACGTCGCCCACGGTGCCGTCGCCCGGCGCGTACGTGGCGGTGCTGCCGTCGGGCATGGTCTGGTCGGCCGGCTTGTCGAGCGGGACGTCGAGGTAGTCCGATGCCCAGACGCCGAACTCGTCGGTGACCGAGACCTCGCGGTCGTCGACCTGGGTTGTGACGAGGTAGGTCGAGTCGGCTGTGCCCTCGACATCGACGAAGTTCGTCGTGTCGGTGAGGGGCGCATCCGTGATCTTCGCGCCGTCGCGGTAGACGTCGAAGCCCATCGCGCGATCGTCGAGGCCGAGCAGGCGCCAGCCGAGGTAGACGCCGTCGTCGGTGGACACGGCGACGGGGGAGCGGTCGAGGTACTCGACGTCGCGCACGAGTGTCGTGGCGATCTCGGTCGAGAGCACCTCCGACTCCTCCGAGGCGCCACCGGCGTTCAGTGCGACGACCTTGTAGAGGTAGGGCCGGGTGGTCAGCACGTCGTCGTCGGTGTAGGCGGGCTCCGAGACCTGACCGATCTCTTCGAAGGGGATGTCGTCGCGCGTCGAGCGGAACACCTTGTAGAGCGCGACGTCGTCGGCGGCATCCCACGTGAGCGTGACCTGGCTGCGGTCGATGGATTCGGTCGTCAGTCCGGTAGGTGCGGCGGGCGGTGCGACGGACTCGTCGATCACCGACACGGCGAGGCGCTCGCCGGGGCGTGACGTGCGCTCGCCCTTGACCGTGGCGACGGCGTAGTCGTAGGTCTCGCCGAGCTCGACGTCGGAGTCGACGAATGTCGGCGATTCCGCGGGATCGGCCGGGGCGCTGACCGTGCCGATCTCGCTCAGGTCGCCGCCGGGTGCCGAGCGATAGAGGGTGTAGCCGGTGGCGCCCTCGACGGGCTGCCAACCGAGGGCGACATTCAACTCGTCGGCGTCGACCGACGAGGCGAGGGTCGAGGGGGCGGCGAGCGGAGTCTGCACGGTGATGCCGTTGATGCGCGCATCGCCGGAGGCGGAGATGTTCAGCTGTCCGTCGGAGACCTCGATCGCGGGGAAGAACTCCTCGTGCACGTCGCCGCTCGAGGTGCGCGGACCCGAGAATGCCGTGCCCTCGATATCGAAGCTGGTGCGGTTGCCGGCGATGAGGTCGCCGGCCCACGTCGTGACTTCATAGGTGCCGTTGGGAACGTCTACGGCGAAGGCCGAACCGTCTCCGATGGTGAAGTCGCGGGCGACCAGGTCGTCGCCGCCGCGGTCGCGGAACGCTCCCGGAGCCGCGGTGAAGCCGTAACCCGTGTCAGCGTCGTATGCCGAGCCCGGGTGGATCGCAATCCAGCCCTCCGGAGTGGGCGAGGAGGACCCACCGAAGTCGAAGCGCAGGTCGATCTCGTCGGCGGCGGATGCGGGGGAAGCCGCGAGGGCGCCGGAGGCGACGATCGCACCTCCGGCGACGGCGGCGATGGTTGTTCTCAGTCGTCTGGGGCGACGTGGATCGGGCACTGAATCTCCTTCGAAACGGTGACTTCCGGAGGAGCGTCGGTGCTCCTCCCCACGCCGCACCTGCGGGAAAGCGTTTGCTGACGCGGTTCATCCATTGTCACGCCACCCGAAGGCAAGGTCAAGGAAAGCGTTATCTTTCCCGAATTTTCCCGAAGGGGACCGCTTCGGCGGGTCAGAACGGCGCCGGATCGAACTCGGCATCGGTGACGAACTGCACGCTGGACACGGGGTGGTCGGGGTAGACCCGTCCGGTGGGGCTTGTCCATTCCAGAACGCCGCCCGGCTTCTGCACGACCGTCCACGGCGTCTGATGTTTCAGGGTGTGATGTCGTCGGCAGAGATGACTGAGATTCGACACGGTGGTCGTGCCCCCGAATTGCCAGTCCAGCGTGTGGTCGAGGTCGCAGACCGCGGCAGGCAGTCGACACCCGGGGAATCGACAGTGCTGATCTCGAACGTCGAGGGTGCGGCGCATTTGACTGGACGCCTGGTATCGGTCGACGCCGAGCACTTCGCCGGAGATGGGATGTGTGAGAATTCGGTCCCATCCGGGAGCGTTTCTTGCGAGCTCCCTGGCCGTATTCGGGTCGATCGGACCGTGTCCGGCGAGAGTGACGGCTTCGAACGGGTCGTCAGCCGGGGAGTCGAGGAGCGTGAGCACGGGGATGGTGACCCGCACGTGCGCCTGGATCGCGCCCAGTCCGGTCGCGGTCGTGCCGATGTGTGCGTCGGGGGCTGCCGTGAGGAGCATGTCGGCGAGAAGATCGACCCGGATGGCGTCGAGCACACGGCGGGCGGCGAGGAGCTCGTCGAGGTGGGCCTCCGCCCGGTCGACCGCGCTCTGTTCGTTCCGCTCGGTTTTCGCTCCCGATCCCGTCGGCTCGGCCCCATTTCTCGATTCCGCGCGCTCGGCCTTCACTGCGGCCTGCACGGCGTCACGGGCATTGCGGATGGCCTCGGCATCGGCCTCGGCGACATCGCGAGCCATGCGGGTGAGGCGGTCGTGGACGCCGTGGATGATCACGGCCGGCCCCGTCACCTGCAGTTCGGCCATGCCGTCGTCGAGATCGTGGACCTGAACCGAGCGGGTCGCGGCGGCTTTCGCGTGGCGCTCGCGGATCGTCTCGTTGAGGAACCACTGCGCTCGTCGCCTGGCGATCGGCCGCAGGCGTGACGCGGACTCGGCCTCGGCGTATCCGAGCACGCTGTTCTCGTACTCGGCGGCGAGCTCGGGGTGCTCGATGCGGTCGCCCGCCTCGACGATGACGCGCGCGTGTGCGAGCGAGATGCGGCCGGCCCCGAGTGAGCGCACCGTCTCGGGGAACATCTCGACCATCCGCGCGGCCTCGCCGATCTGACGCTGCACGGTGCGGTCGGACACCCGAAGGGCGGTCGCGAGTTCAGCGGCGACGGAGCGCCGGGGGAGGTCGGCGGTGGACATGTTCTCTTCTGCGGCCGCCCACGCGTCTGCGATCTCGCCCGCGTGTGCGAGCGCACGGGCCTCGCGCGCCTGGAGCTGGGCGATCTGACGCCGGATGTCGACGACCTCGGTGACCACCGGCGCCAGTCGCGCGGCGGCGACCTGGTCGGGTGCGGTGGCTGTTTCGGTCATGACGTCATCGTCTCACCGACCTCGGACATTGCTTCGAAAGTATCGGTTGGTGCAGTTCACGCAGCGCGCTCGAAATGAGATCGGTCTGAGCCGTGAGTCGCAGCTATCGCTCCACTCGTGCCCGTACCCGCTCGTGTGTGGCTGCGGCGAACGACACCAGCCGAATCTCCTCCAGGCCGGTGTCGGCGCGAGAGATGGTCTCGACGGCGGCGTCGATGGCATCATCCAGTGGCCACGCATAGATGCCGGCGCTGATCAGCGGGAAGGCGATGCTCGTGGCGCCGAGTTCTTCGGCGACCTCGAGGGATCGTCGATAGCAGGACTCCAGAAGGCGCCGGTCGCGCTCCCCGGCGGCGTGGTTGGGTCCGACGGTATGAATGACCCATCGCGCAGGAAGGTCGCCGGCGGTCGTCCATCCCGCATCCCCGGTGTCGAGACCGCGTGGGAAGCGGGCGATGCAGTCGTCGAGGATCGCCCGACCGCCGGCGCGGTGGATCGCTCCGTCGACGCCGCCGCCTCCGCGCATGGCGCGGTTGGCGGCGTTCACGACTGCGTCGACCTGCTGCGCGGTGATGTCGCCGTGGAGAGTGGTGATGAGGGTCATGTCGTCATGGTGCCTTGCGCCGCAGTCGTTCAGAACCCCTTGCGCTCGACAGATGCGGCGGGGCGAAGGCGAGAATGGAGGGATGGATTCGCCCGCCGACTTCATCGACCGCACGCTGCGGGCCGAGGCGACGGAGTGGCGCACGTGGGCGGACGGCGACGCGTCGGTCGGCGGGCTGCGCGTCTACGGCGCATCGGTGGGGGCGGTGCGCGGCACCGTTCGTGACGCGCTCCGCCGATACGGCGACCTGCAGCATGATGAGGTGACTGCCGTCGCGTCTGAACTGTGGTCGGTGCCCGTCCTCGAACGCCGCCTGGCCGCGATCGTGTTGCTGCAGCGATACGTCGAGTCGCTCACCGGCAACGACCTCACGCGTATCGAGGGGTTCCTTCGCGATGCGCGCGTCGGCGACCTCATCGAGCCGCTCACGGTCGATGTGGTGCGTCCGCTGCTCGCTCGGCTTCGGGGCGCCGAGGCCGAGCGCGCCAGGCGGATCGTGGCGCGATGGGCGTCATCCGATGCGCAGAGCCTCCAAACCGCCGCCGCTCTGCTGTAGCGCAGAAGCACGTCGTGATCCTCGCGGGGACGCGGCATGCCGCGCTGAGCGGCGAACGCCGTTGGAACCGCGAACGCCGCTGTCAGATCAGCCCCACCATGCTGTACGCCGCCACGAAGGCGACCGCCACGACCGCCGTGCCGCCGACCGCGACCACGACGGGGAGGGCTCCACGGATACGACCCCATAGCATCACCCCGAGCAACACCACTCCGATGATCCCGATGACGATCCAGTACACCGGGCTCGTGGTCTCGCCGACCACCGTGAGTCCATAGGCAGCCTCGCCCATTCCGACTCCCGCGAGCGCGGCCGTACCGAGCGCGGCGCGCAGCCCGCGCGCGCGCAGCCAGCACGCGGCGACGCCGACGAACGGTCCGACGACGAGGCCGATCACCGAGAACATCAGCGGGTCATACGCGTAGCCGCGCATCGTCGACACGATCGCGTACCCGACGGTGAGCAGCACGAAGCTCACCGCCCCGAGCGCGGCGGACAGCCACCAGGGCACTCGAGCCCCGTAGACCAGCGCGGCGGTGATGACGGTCCAGCCGCTCGCCGAGTTCGCGAACGACACGAACCACTCGGGCAGGAACGCCTGCGCAAACGCCGTCGCGCCGCCGAGCACCAGGCTTGCCGCGAGCACCGCGGCTGAGGCGAGCGCCACGCTCGTCATCGATCTTGTCCGCGCCTGCGCTGTCGCCGCTTTCGCCACTCGGGCACTCTATGTGCCCGAGGTGACAGGCCACCGACCGTCGGTCGCCTCATCCCCCCGACCCGCTCGCCACCGCCCGTGATGACGCCATCAACCGCCTTGTTCCGTCGCTGGTCGAGTCAGCTCAGACGTTCGAGGGGATTGGCCGCCAGCTTGGCGATGAGGCCGCCGTCGACGAGTCGTTTCGCGGCGGTATCGGGCTTGCGTGATGCCTGGTCGCTCACGCATGAGCCGAACTCCGCGGCGAGCGTTCCTCGTGGGTGGGCAGCGAGCACTTCGCGCCGGAAGTCTTCCGGCAGATCATCCGGTCTCGCGCCGGAGATGTCCAGACCCGCGGCGATCTCGAGCAGGTGGCCCTCGGCGTCCAACGCGGGGTCGACACTCGGCCAGTTGTGGCGCACGATCACCTCGAGCACCCGATTGCGCCGGTGCGCCGGCCAGCCTGCTCCCGCGGTGAGCGCGACACCGACGTGCCCGCCGGCGTGCTCGTAGGAGATTGTGTGGTTATCGAATTCCGTCGCGATGCCGATGTCGTGCAGCACGGCAGACACATACAGCAGCTCGTGGTCGATGTCGGTGATGCCGTCGACCCGCGCGAAGGCCTCGGCCCAGAGCCACGAGCGCAGTGCGTGAGCGGTGATCGCGGGGGATTGGTACTGCGTGGCGAGTTCGAGGGCACCGCGTGCCGCCAGTGTGTCGGGCACAGTGAAGTCTGCGATGCGCATGCATACATCCTGCGGGCGCGTGGGGACCTCCGACACAGCCCGGTGCGACAGCGACCGTCCGAAAACAGCCATCCCGTTGTGGGCAGGGAGGAGGGGCGGCGTCGACGTGGAGTGAACCGAGCCGGCCGTCCCGGCGGTCACTCGTTGCGGCCGCGACGCTCGATGCCGTCGAGCACGATCTCGAGTCCCGCTTCGAACGAGTCGCGGAAATCGTATCCGGGCTGCATGACGTGATCACTCGTGAAGCGCACCAGCGAAGGGTATGCCTCGGGCGAGAGCGGCGCGATGATCTGATCGCCGGCCTCGGTCAGGTCGCCGCCGGCGTCACCGAGCGGGAGTGCCGCCTCCTGCAGCGCGAAGCCGTAGACGAAGGCGTCGACGACCGCGAGTCCATGTGCGACGACGGCAAGCGAGAAGCCGGTGCTGAGCCAGGTCGTCACGAGCGCTTCGTGGTGATCGAGGATGTCAGCACCGGGGGTGCGTCGCGACTCCATGATGGGGATAGCCCACGGGTGCCGGCGGAGGGCGTCGCGCAGTGAGCGTGCGCGACTCGCGATGGCGTCCTTCCACAGCGTGTCTGCCGCGGGGCGCTCGACCTCGTCGAAGACGCGGCCCACCATCCCGTCGACGATGTCGTCCTTGTTCTTCACGTAGTGGTAGATCGTCATTGGTCGCACGCCGAGATGGTCGGCCAGGCGGCGGATCGTGAGGGGCTCGAGACCGATCTCGTCGGCGAGAGCCATCGCCCCGTCGATGATGTGGTCGCGACTGAGCGATCCCCGCGACGGCGGATCTGACGGCGACATCCTGCCTCCTTTCCTTCGAGTTCCTTGACGAATCGTACTAAGTACGCCTACGGTACTCCTAATTGCCGTACTAAGTACGGCGCCCCGCAACCCATCTAGCCGAAGAAGAGATCGATGACTGAACAGCTGAGCACGACCCCATCAGCGGATGCCGAGACGGTCCCCGCTACCATGACCGCAATCGTCCAGCGCGGCTACGGCGGTCCCGAGGTGCTCCACCGAGAGGAGATCGAGGTTCCCGCGCCTGACGCCGGTCAGGTTCTCCTCCGGGTCGCGGCGGCCGGCCTCGACCGCGGAGTGTGGCACCTCATGGCCGGGCTGCCCTACCTGGTCCGACCCATGTTCGGGATGAGCACTCCGCGGCAGCCGATCCCCGGTCTCGACGTCGCCGGCACGGTCGTCGCGCTCGGCCCCGGGGCTGAGGGCTTCTCCGTCGGCGACCGTGTCTTCGGCATCGCGGCCGGGAGTTTCGCGGAGTACGCCGTTGCGACCACGACTTCGATCACCCACCTGCCCGATGGGGTGAGCTTCGAGGATGCGGCAGCGCTGCCGGTGTCGGGACTCACCGCGTTCGAGGCCGTGCACACCCACGGCGGCGTGCAGCCTGGACAGCGTGTGCTCGTGACCGGAGCGTCGGGTGGAGTCGGCGGTTACGCCGTGCAGCTGGCCGCAGCGGCCGGTGCCGACGTGACAGGGGTCGCCAGCGGCGTCAAGGCTGATTTCGTCCGCTCACTCGGGGCCGGCCGGTCGATCGACTACGGAACGACCGACGTCACAGATCTGCCCGACCGGTACGACCTCATCGTCGACGTGAACGGTCGGCTGCCGCTGGGTCGCCTCGTCCGCATCCTCACACCCGCCGGCGCCCTCGTCATCGTCGGTGGCGAGAACGGAGGTCGGTTGACCGGAGGCATCGAGCGCCAGTTCGGCGCCCGGCTCCGCTCCGCCTTCACGCGGCGGCGTCTGGGGTTCTTCATCTCCTCCGAGACACGCGCCGACCTTCCGGAGCTCGCACGCCTGGTCGAGACCGGGGCTCTCCGCTCGACCGCGACCACGATGCGCCCGCTCGCCGAGGTCCGTCAGGCGATCGCCGACCTCACGGATGGACGCGTCCGCGGCAAAGCCGTGATCCGCGTCGCCGCCTGAATCCGCACCCTCGCTGACGCCTGCATCCAAGGAGAATGCACGATGTCCACCATCACCCCGATCGACACCACCCGCCGCACCGCCGCCCGCGTCGCGGGCGCCGGATACCTCGGCCTGTTCGTGCTGGCGATCTTCGCGAACTTCGTCGTCAAACAGGGCCTCATCGATGCGTCGAGCGCCGAGACGACCGTGGCGAACATCCAGGCGCAGGAGGGGCTGTTCCGCGTCGGGCTCACCGCTTTCGTGGTCGTCTTCCTCATCGACATTGCCGTCGCGTGGGCGCTCTACGTCCTGTTCGCCCCGGCCGGTCGCACCCGCTCCCTCCTCGTGGCGTGGTTCCGCCTGATCTACACGGTCTTCCTCGGTGTCGGCGCCGTCTTCATGTTCCTCGGCCTGCAGGTCGCCAATGGCACGACCTCGTTGGGCGCCGACGCTGCGCTGTTGATGTTCGAAGCGTTCGATTTCGCGTGGTTCGTCGGCCTGATCGCCTTCGGCGGTCACCTTGTGCTGCTCGGCGTGTTGATCATCCGATCGGGTCTCGCGCCGCGCCTTATCGGCGGCATCCTCATCGTCGCCGGGGCCGCCTACGCGGTCGACACCCTGGCGCACATTCTCGTCACCGATTACGCGGCCATCTCGAGCGTCATGCTCGGCATCGTCGCGATTCCCTCTATCGTCGCCGAGGTCACCTTCACGATCTGGCTGCTTCTCTCCGGCCGCCGATCCAGCGCAACCACACGCGAAGAGCCTCGCGTGCCCGTCCTCCAGTGACCCGCGGCGGGCCTTCACACCGAAAGGTGCCTCATGCGTACGTTCCTCACCACCGTCCTGCTGCTCGGTGCAGCGCTCTCGCCGGGCAGCCACGCTGCGGCATCCGTCGAGCAGATCATCGATGAAGAGATGCCGGCGTCCGGGGTACCCGGGCTCGCCTACGCGATCGTCGACGGCGATACCGTGACGACGGGCGCGCGCGGAGTGCGCGAAGCGGGCACTGATCTGCCGGTCACCCCCGACACCCCGTTCCTCACCGGATCCATTTCGAAGAGCTTCACCGCCCTCGCGGTGATGCAGCTGGTCGAAGCGGGAGCCGTCGGCCTTGACGACCCGATCTCGGCGCACCTCGACGACTTCGCCGGCGGCCCGGGCGCGGATGTCACCGTGCGGCAGCTGCTGAGTCATACAAGTGGGTACTCGACACTCCAGGGCAACAGCTCACCGGCCGCACCCTCAGACGCCCCCGCGAACAGGCCCGGCGAGATATGGGAATACTCCAACACGAACTATCAGATCCTCGGACGCCTCATCGAAGCGGAAAGCGGTGACGACTTCGCCACCTACGTCGAAGAGCACATCCTCGAACCGGTCGGCATGGACGACAGCTTCGTCTCCGACGGCGCCGTGCACGAAGATATGGCCGTCGGCCACACCTCGTGGTTCTGGACCAAGCGCCCGATCGACGACCGCACGACCTCACGCGAAACCGCAGCGCAGGGCGGCGTCGTCGCGACCGCCACCGACCTCGCTCTCTACCTTCAGGTGATGATCAACGGAGAGGATGACGTCCTCAGCGCCGAGGCGAAAGCGACGATGATGCGCCCCGCAAGCGAGGCTTCGCCGTTCTACGGACTCGGCTGGTTCATCGATACGAGTGCCGGGACCGTCTGGCATTCGGGGTCGACGCCCGGCGTCGAGACCCTCGCAGCACTGTCGCCCGACGAGGGTCGAGCCGCGCTCGTGTTCGTCAACGGCGGCAGCGGTCTGGGGTTCGGGGAGACGACGCAGCTGCGTGATCGCGTGATTGCCACAGCCCTCGGCACGCCCGAGCCCGAGATCGGGTCGCGGTGGGCGCAACAGGCACTGTTCCTCGGACTTGTTCTCCTGCCGATCGCGTATGCGGTGAGCATGGTCTGGGCGTGGCGGCATCGCACCGCGCTGCGCGCGAAGCGGCGCGGATTCGGCCTCTTCAGCCTCTGGTTCCCGCTCGCCACCACGATCGCCGCCGCTGCCGTGCTCCTCTGGATCATGCCGAACCTGCTGGGCGCGCCGCTCGGGACGATCCTGGTGTTCCAGCCCGATGTCGGCCTCGCGCTGATCGCCTCGGCCGTTATGGGTCTTATGTGGGCAATGTTCCGCCTCGGCGTTGCCTACAGCGGTATCGGCGTAGAAGCGATGCCGTGAGACAGTCAGCGGGCATCGCGCGGCGGGGGCGGTGGGTGCGTCTTCGAGGATGCCCGGGTTCATCGGGGCATGAATGCACGAGGGCGGTGCGGCGCTTCAATCCTCGAAGCGGCGACGTGGGCACGTGGGAGGGGTGGACCCGTTGAGGTCAGGGTAGCTAGTGGCCCGGAGCCGGCAGGCACCCGCCGTCCATGATGAATCCGCCGACCTCGACCTGCACCCCTTCGGGTGTCACGGCGCCGAAGAGGCATCCGCCACCGACGACGGCCACGCCGAACGGCACGTCACCATTGCGCTCGTAGCTTTGGATGTTCGCTTCGGTCACGCCCGCCTCGACCAGTGCGGCGCGCACGGCGGTTTCGCTGATCCCAGCGCTCGAGACGCGCACGGCCTCGAGTGCCGCGGTCACGGGCGCGATGAGGTGCGATCCTGCTTCTCGTCCATCTTGCGGCTGCTCCATACGTTGACGGTAGAGCTCGTTGCTCGCCATGTTCTTCTCCGCGTCGTAGGCGACGCAGCCAGGCGCCGGTTCGATGCCCGGCTGCTCAGCAACCGCGCATGTCGGCGAAGGGGAGGCACTCGCTACACCGAGATTCGCCACCTCCGATGCGCAGCCACCGAGAGTGAGGGCGACCGCGAGAACGCTGGCAGCACCGCACACTGCGCCAAGCCCCCGCGGCGATCTCAGCGCCTGACCATAGGGACTGCTCCTCATGCGAGCATCTTAGGCGGGCGAATATCGCCGGCGTTTCATGCACTGTCCGGCACAGAATCCGAGCCCTCCGCTCCCGACCGGTGTGGCCGCGGCTGTAGCCGGAGTCGATGATGCGACATTCATTGCTCGGGATCACGGTTGGAACCTTTCGTTCACCTAGTCGGTGGCGAAAGAGCGGCATGCACCGTGAGTGGTCACAGGATCCCGCTGCGGGCAACGCGCATTGAGGGACGGTGGTGTTCCAGCCGCTCCCGGGTGACACCGGTGTGATGTCGTAGCCGGCGGGAGGTCAGGGTAGGAGGTCGAGCATCTTCGGGCGCACCTTCATAGCGTGGATCACGAGCTCGTTGCCACTGTCGAAGACAAGGACCACGGTCTCGAGTAAGCGTCCCTGCGTGTCGAAGCCGAGTCGCAGTTGGCGCGCGGGCGAGTCGTCGTCGAGGTCTTCGATCCATGCCGGCCAGGAAGCCGCCTGCTGAATGTCATCGGGTGCGATTCCGTGTTTGAGGGCGGAGTCGTGGATGTTCACGCCGCGTACGCAGCGATCGCCTCGCGGATCAACTCCGACCGGGACTTGTGTTCACGGGCGGCGCGGGCGTCAAGGGCGGCGAGCTCGTCCACGGTCAGTCGGAGCGCCACCACTTGTGCGGGCTCCGCTCCCCGCCCTGGGCGTCCACGTCCGCGGCGCTTGAGCGCGTCGACGTCGTAGCCGGCTTCGGCCTCGTTTGCCCACGCCGTGATCTGCTCTTCGGTGACCGGTACCCCGTTGATCGTCTCGCCGTTGCCCATGGTCGCATCGTAATACGAAAATGGGATTCGCTCGAGACCCTGGTGCTGTGAGCCGGTCGCCCGGATCGCGCCGCGACCGCGCGCCGCCGCGAGGGGAAGCGGCGGGTGGTCGCGGCGGCGCAGGTGTCAGAAGATGTGTGCTTCGCAGGTGGCAAGGAATGCCGCGCGCCGGCGGTGGAGTTCGCGGTAGACCGTCGCACGGGACACGCTGAACAGCTCGGCGATCTCCGTCTGGGTGTACTCGCCGCGATCCTGCACGTCGAACAGGAGCTTCCGCTGCGTGTTCGACAGCTTGGGTTGCTTGCCCTTCAGGTGGCCCTTCGCGCGGGCCACCGCCATTCCTTCCTTCGTGCGCATGCTGATCAGGTCGCGTTCAAACTCGGCCACCATGGCGAGCACGTTGAACAGCAGCCGCCCCACCGGGTCGGTGGGATCGTACCTGCTGCCGCCGAGACTGAGCGCAACCTCCTTCGTGGTCAGTTCATCAGCAATGTCACGTGCGTCCCGCACTGAACGGGCGAGCCGGTCGAGCTTCGTGACGACGAGAGTGTCGCCTTCCCTGACAGCGGCGAGGGCCTCTCGAAGTCCGGGCCTGGCGCCGGTTGGTGCCGGTCAACCCGTGATCGACGTACATGTTCGAATCGAGGACCCCGAGGCGCAACAGCGCATCCCGCTGTGACGTGAGGTCCTGATCGGCGGTGGAGACTCTGGCATAGCCAATCTGTATTCCATTCATGCTGCCGAGCGTGCTCGCCGCAGCGCGCAGGCGCACCTGGGATGGGTCCCCGGGATCCCCTTCCGGGCGATGCGCGGTGAAGGAACCTGCCCGCGCGCTGACGATCCCTACTAGCTCTCGCGCTCGGGCGGAGTCGGGTCGAAGGCGCCTCGCAACCTTCGAGTCGCACTCGCCCGCGTGCGCCCGTCGCGAATCTCCATTCGTGCCTTCAGCAATCTCGCGCGAACCCGACCGATATAGCGGTTCCGACGAACGTCACGAACCCAGCGACTCCCACGAGAGTCCGAGAAGAACAGGAATAGGCGGTCATCGACGCGGGGGCTGGACCCTTTGGCGCCTGCGAGCATGGGTGGTGACGTGCCGTAAAGGAGAGTGATCGAATCGCGGGCGCCTGGCCGCAAACCGAACTCGTCAGCGCTGTCGAGCACTCCCCGCGATTGCATGCGAGCGTGAGGGTGCGACCGAATGTAGATGTCGGGAATCGTTCGGTCGCCTACATTCTCAAGATGTAGGACGACGCGCCAACCCGTCTCTCGGGATAGACCAGATTCTGTCCAGGCGTTGAGGTCGTCTGCCAGCGCTCTTCGGGCACGGCGTCTATCCCAGGCATAGATAACCGCTGTTGCCGCGAGTGCGCCCACCGTCCCTACCGCCGCGAACCAATCCGCCCAACTCCCGGGCTCAATTCCTGCAACGAAATCGGCGACCGAGCTGATCGCCTCGGTCGCCCACTCAGTCACCCTAAGACCCTAGCGGCGACTTCTCGGGAACCGATCCCTAACGGGGCGACGCACGGAAGCGGCGCGTCGGTGGCCCCTGTGCGTCAGGATGGGGTGAGACACCAGCACTGCTGACCT
>CEQU01110084.1_pt1 | contig 18005 bp, 14 predicted proteins | sample 531031 | NCBI WGS metagenome assembly CEQU01 (sample SAMEA2621216, study PRJEB7988) | marine metagenome | isolation source: saline water (ENVO:00002010), including
GGGCAGGGGGGGGATGCCGCAGGGCAGGGGTGGATGCCGCTGGGAGCCGGGGCGCCGGCGGGATCAGGCCTGCTCGACGCGGGGGAAGAGGGGGGCCAAGCCGTTGACGGAGGTGCCGGGGCGCAGCGCCCCCCACTGGCCGGCCTCGCGGATGGGCTGATCCTCCAGCGATCCGAGCGTCTCACCCACGCCGAGGGCGAGCCACAGCTTGGCGGTCGCCTCGGGCATCACCGGCGACAGCAGCACGGTCAGCGCGCGGAGCCCCTCCGCGACGGTGTAGAGCACCGTCTGGAGTCGCTCTCGCTTGGCCTCGTCCTTGGCCAGCGCCCACGGCTCGTTGATCGTGATGTAGCCGTTGAGCTCGTCGACGATCGTCCAGATGCGGTCGATCGCCTCGTCGATGCGGAAACGCTCCATGGCCGCATCCGCGGCGCTCGCCGCATCCGCGACGACGCGCTGGATCTCGAGATCGGCCTCGGTGTAGGCCCCGGGTGCCGGCACGGCGCCGTCGAAGTATTTGCCGACCATCGCGACGGTGCGCGATGCCAGGTTCCCGAACCCGTTCGCGAGCTCGGCCTGATACCGCGCGGAGAGGTCCTCCCATGAGAACGAGCCGTCCTGGCCGAAGGCGATGGCCGAGAGGAAGTAGAACCGGTACGCATCCGAGCCGAACACATCCGTGATCTCGGTCGGGGCGATGCCGGTGAGCTTCGACTTGGACATCTTCTCGCCGCCGACGAGCAGCCATCCGTGGGCGAACACGCCGCGAGGCACGTCGAGACCGGCCGCCATGAGCATGGCCGGCCAGATGACGGCGTGGAAGCGCAGGATGTCCTTGCCCACCACGTGGTACGCCGGCCAGCGCCGGTCGAACTGCTCCGGGTCGGTCCCGTAGCCGACCGCGGTGGCGTAGTTGAGCAGCGCGTCCACCCACACGTAGATGACGTGGCTGTCATCCCAGGGCACCTCGATGCCCCAGTCGAAGGTCGAGCGGGAGATCGACAGGTCCTTCAGTCCGCTCCGCACGAACGAGACGACCTCGTTGCGGGCCGACTCCGGGCGGATGAAGTCGGGCTGCGACGCGTAGAGCTCCAGCAGCCGGTCCTGGAACTCGCTGAGCTTGAAGAAGTAGTTCTTCTCCTGCAGCAGCTCCAGCGGCTTGGAGTGGATCGCGCACACCTTGAGTCCCTCGAACTCCCCGGTGCCCGGGAGGATCTCGGCCTCGGTCTTGAACTCCTCGCAGCCGACGCAGTACAGCGCTTCGAACTCGCCGGCGTAGATGTAGCCGCGGTCGTAGATCGCCTGCACGAACGCCTTCACGCGCTCCTCGTGACGCTCCTGGGTGGTTCGGATGAAGTCGTCGTTGGCGACGTCGAGGGTCTCCAGCAGCGGGAACCACGACTCGGTGACGAGACGGTCCACCCACTCCTGCGGCGTCGCGCCGTTGGCCGCGGCGGCGCGCATCATCTTCTGACCGTGCTCGTCGGTGCCGGTGAGCATCCAGGTGTCGTCCCCGGCCTGGCGGTGCCAGCGCGCGAGGGTGTCGACGGCGACGGTGGTGTAGCCGTGACCGATGTGCGGCACATCGCTCGGGTAATAGATCGGCGTCGTGATGTAGAAGGATCGGCCGGTACTCACCCGAGAATTCTAGTTGCCCGTCCCGGTGACCCGTCCCCGTGTGACGGACCCCCTGCGCCGTCAGTCTCGCGCGGCGAGCGCAGCTTGGTACAGATCGCGGCGCGAATGCGCCGTGGCCTCGGCGACCTCCGCGGCAGCCTCTTTCAGTCGTGCGCCGCCGGCGACGAGCGCGGTGACCTGATCGACCGCGTCGCCGAAGGCGACGGCTCGCCGCTCCGCGCCGGCGACGACGATCACGACCTCGCCGCGCACGCCCTCGTCCGCCCATGCGGCGACCTCGGTCAGGCTCCCGCGCACGACCTGTTCGTGCAGCTTCGTCAGTTCCCGGCAGACGGCGACGCGACGCTCGGCACCGAACGCCGCGATCATGTCGTGCAGCGTGGCCGCCGTGCGGGACGGCGCCTCGAAGAACACCATCGTGCGCGATTCGGCATCGAGCTCCGCGAGCATCCGGGCACGCTCGCCCGGCCGGCGCGGCACGAACCCTTCGAAGGTGAAGCGATCCGTCGGGAGCCCCGCGACGGCGAGCGCCGTCACCACCGCACTCGGACCGGGAATCGCGGTGACGGTCACGCCGGCCGCTGCAGCGGCGGCGACGACACCGTACCCCGGGTCGCTCACGGTCGGCATGCCGGCGTCGCTGAGCAGCAGCACGTCGGCGTCGCGCGCGAGCTCCACGAGGTCGTGGGCGCGATCTTTCTCGTTGTGATCGTGCAGAGCGATGAGCCGAGGCCGATTGTCGATGCCCAGCGCGGCCAGCAGACGCTGGGTGGTGCGCGTGTCCTCGGCGGCGATCGTCTGCGCCGTCGCGAGAGCCTCGATCAGCCGTGTCGACGCGTCGCCGAGGTTGCCGATCGGGGTCGCGGCCAGGATGATCACCGCCCCAGCATAGGCTGGACGACGTGTCGAAGCCCGAGCCCGCCGATCCGTCCGCGGCAGCCGCGGAACGAGGGCGGGGCACCGGCCACCTGAGCGCGACGGCCGAGGTGACGCCGCGACCCGCGCCGAGGACGACGTGGTACGACCGGGTGACCACGCGCCTGCGCGCGGACCCCGTGCTGGCCCGTCGGTGGGCGGTGCTCGCACCCGTGATCGTGACGCTGCTGGCGGGCATCCTGCGCCTGTGGAATCTGGGGCACCCCCCCGTCCTGATCTTCGACGAGACCTACTACGTCAAGGACGCATGGAGCCAGTGGGTGCTCGGCTACACGGCGGATTGGCCGGAGGGCGCCGACGCAGACTTCGCCCAGGGCGAGACGGACACTTTCCTCGCGACCGGCAGCTTCTCGGTGCACCCGCCGCTGGGGAAGTTCCTCATCGGCGTCGGCATGGCCCTGTTCGGCGCGGATTCATCCGTCGGCTGGCGGATCGCAGCCGCCGTGTTCGGCACCGCCATGGTGCTCGTGCTCTACCTGTTCGCCCGCACCCTCACGCGGTCGATCGCCTTCGCCACCGTGGCCGCGCTGCTGCTCGCCGTGGACGGTCAGGCGATCGTGATGAGCCGCGTCTCGCTCCTGGACACCTTCCTGGCGTTCTTCGTGCTCCTGGCGGCATGGTTCGTGGCGCTCGACGCCCGCGGGCACGCTGCGCGCATCGCCGCCGGGACGGCATCCCGCGACGCCCCCCACGAATGGGGCCCGGTGCTGTGGAACCGTCCGTGGATCATCGCCGCGGGTGCAGCGGCCGGATGCGCGGGCGCCGTCAAATGGTCGGGGCTCTATGTGCTCGCCGCACTCGGCGTCTACCTGATCGTGACGGACGCGTGGGCGCGCCGCCGCGCGGGGATCACCTTCTGGCCGACGGACGCCGTCCTCCGGCAGGGGCCGGTCTCGTTCCTGCTGCTCGTCCCCGTCGCCGTGGTCGTCTACCTGTCGACCTGGACGGGATGGCTGCTCACAGCGGGCGGATGGGGACGGAACCTCGGCGGCGAGACCGACCCCGGCGCATGGGGATGGGTACCGGAGTCGCTCCGCTCGCTCTGGCTGTTCCACAAGGCCGTCTACGACTTCCACGTCGGACTGACCACCGAGCACGGCTACGCAAGCCCGGCCTGGCAGTGGCCGCTGCTGCTGCGTCCGACGTCGATGTACTACGAGAGCACGGACTGCGGCGGGGCGACGTGCGTGCAGAACATCTACAGCCTGAACAATCCGCTCATCTGGTGGGCGGGCATGGCCGCGGCGCTGTGGCTGATCTACCGCTTCGCCGTGCGACCGCGGTGGCAGACCGGCCTCGTGCTGACCGGGATCGCCGCCACCTACGTGCCGTGGCTGCTGTACCCGGAGCGCACGATCTTCCAGTTCTACACCGTGGTCATGCTGCCCTTCGTCGCGCTCGCCCTCGCATACGCACTCCGCGACCTCTCCGGATCGGCGTCCTTCGATGCGGTGCGACGTGCGAACGGGCAGCGCCTGGTGTGGGTGATCCTCATCGCGGTGCTGGTGCTCACGGCGTTCTGGTACCCCATCCAGACCGCCACGACTGTTCCCTACGACTTCTGGCGCCTCCACAACTGGCTTCCCGGCTGGATCTGACGGTTCCGGCGCCCGGAGCGCGAGCGTGCTCGGCGACCGTCATGCCGCCGCGGCGGCGCGGGCCGCGTGAGGCAGCGCCTCCTCGATGCGGGTGAGGGCGTCGTCGTCGTGCGCCGCCGTGAGGAACCACGCCTCGAACACGCTCGGCGGAAGCGACACGCCGTGTGCGAGCATGGCGTGGAAGAACGGGCCGTATCGCCACGCCTCCTGATCCTTCGCGTCGTCGTAGTCGCGCACCGGCGCTTCGCGGAACGCGACCGAGAACAGATTCCCGGCGAACGACAGCGTGTGCGCGACGCCCTCCGCGGCGAGCGCCGCGGTGAGCGCCGACGCGACGCGAGCGGATGCCGCATCGACGGCGGCGTAGACACCGGCGTCGGCGAGCCGGAGCGTCTCGACCCCCGCCGCGACCGCGAGCGGATTCCCGCTGAGGGTGCCGGCCTGGTAGACGGGCCCGAGCGGCGCCAGCAGCTCCATGAGGTCCGCGCGCCCGCCGATGCCGGCCAGCGGCATCCCGCCCCCGATGACCTTCCCGAAGGTGAGCAGGTCGGGCACGTAGCCGGCGCCGCGAGCGCGCTCGTGGCCCCACCATCCGGCGGGGTCGACCCGGAACCCGGTGAGCACCTCGTCGAGGATGAACAGCGCCCCCTCGCGGTGCGCGGTCTCCACGAGGAAGTCGTTGAAGCCGTCTTCGGGCGCGAGGATGCCCGCGTTGGCGCCGGCGCCCTCCGCGATGATCGCGGCGATGCGCCCGGGATGCGCGGCGAACGCGTCGCGCACCGCCGCGCGGTCGTTGTACGGCAGGACGAGGGTGAGCCCCGCGATCGGCGCGGGGACGCCGGCGGAGCCCGGAAGGCCGAGCGTCGCCACGCCCGATCCGGATTCGGCGAGCAGCCCGTCGGAGTGGCCGTGGTAATGGCCGGCGAACTTGATGATCACGTCTCGCCCGGTCGCACCCCGCGCGATGCGGATGGCGGTCATCGTGGCCTCGGTGCCCGTGGACACCAGGCGCAGTCGCTCGATCCCGCGGGCACCGTCGACGGCAAGGCGCTCCACCACGAGCTCGGCGAGCTCGGTCTCCCCCGGCGTGGAGGCGCCGAACGACAGACCGCGAGAGGCCGCGCGCTGCACGGCGTCGACCACCCGCGGGTGGGCGTGCCCCAGCAGGGCGGGTCCCCACGACGCGACGAGGTCCACGTACTCGCGCCCGGTCACATCCGTGACCGTCGCGCCGTGCGCCGCGACGATCGACAGCGGCGTGCCGCCGACCGATCCGAAGGCCCGCACCGGGGAGTTCACCCCTCCCGGGATGACGGCGCGGGCACGTGCTGCGGCGGTCTCGTTGGTGAGATCGGAATCGGTGGCGCTCATGCGTCCTTCCAGCGTTCGGCGGCCTCGACGGCCCAGTACGTGAGCACCGCGTCGGCGCCGGCGCGCACGATGGCGGTGAGGGACTCGTCGATCGCGCGTTCGCGGTCGATCCACCCGTGCGCGGCGGCGGCCTCGATCATCGCGTACTCGCCGCTGACCTGATACGCCCACACCGGCACCGGAGAGACCGCGGCGGCGTCGGCGAGCACATCCAGGTAGGTCATCGCGGGCTTGACCATCACCACGTCGGCTCCCTCCGTCACATCCAGGGCGACCTCTCGAGCGCCCTCGCGGCGGTTGCCCGGGTCGAGCTGATACGTGCGACGGTCGCCCTGCAGCGAGGACTGGACCGCCTCGCGGAACGGCCCGTAGAACGCCGAGGCGTACTTGGCGGAGTAGGCCAGCAGTGCCACATCGCCGCGGTCGGCGCCGTCGAGGGCATCGCGAAGCGCCGCCACCTGGCCGTCCATCATGCCGGACAGCCCGAGGAGGTGGGATCCCGCCTCCGCCTGCGCGAGCGCCATGTCGCGATAGCGATCCAGCGTCGCGTCGTTGTCCACGCCACCGCGCGCATCGAGCACGCCGCAGTGGCCGTGGTCGGTGAACTCGTCGAGGCAGAGGTCACTCTGCACGACCAGGGCGTCACCGACCTCGGCGACGGCGATGCGCGTCGCGACATTGAGGATGCCGTCCGGATCGGTCGCGCCGGAGCCGACGGCGTCCTTGTGCTCGGGCACGCCGAAGAGCATCACGCCGCCGATGCCGGCCTCGGCGGCGCGGTGCAGAGCCGCCCGGAACGTGTCGGTCGAATGCTGCACGACACCGGGCATCGAGGAGATGGGGCGGGCTTCGGCGGCTCCCTCGGCGAGGAACATCGGCAGCACGAGCTGAGACGCGTCCAGGCGCGTCTCACTCTGCAGGCGACGCCACGCGGGCGTTGCACGCAGACGGCGAGGTCGGATGCGGGGCGCGGTCACGGTTTCTCCTTCGCTACGGGGCGTCGGGCGCGTTCGGCACCGTCGGATCGAGCGGTGCGATCCGGGCGGCGCCTCGTTCGATGAGATCGACGCCCACGAGGGTGGCGAGCTTCGCCGGCGCCTCGGCGTCGATCGGCATGGCGCGCGAACTGTCGATCATCTCGCCGCCGTCGGGGCGGTAGACGCGGGCGGTGAGGAACAGCAGGCCGTCCTCGACGAAGGCCATCGCGGCGATCGGCGCGGCGCACCCCGCCTCGAGGCGTGCGAGCACGCCGCGCTCGGCATCTGCGGACGCGCGCGTGGCCGCGTGGTCGATGCGCCGCACGAGATGCTCGTCGCCCTCGCGCACCTCGACGGCGAGCGCGCCCTGAGCCGGCGCGGTCGGCCAGCGGTCGAGGTCGAACAGTTCCGTGGCCGCGTCCAGGCGACCGATCCGCTCGAGGCCGGCGGCCGCGAGGATGACCGCGTCGAGCGCGCGCTCCGGATCCTCGTGTCCGACGCGACCGAGCCGGGTGTCGATGTTCCCGCGGATGTCGACGAGATGCAGATCAGGCCGGCGCATCGCCAGCTGAGCGCGACGACGCGGCGATCCGGTGCCCACCGCGGCGCCCGGCGGGAGCTCCTCGAGGGTCATGCCGTCACGTGCGCACAGGGCGTCGCGCGGATCGGCGCGCGGCGGGACCGCGGCGATCACCAGTCCGGGTTCGGCAGCCGTCGGCAGATCCTTGTAGGAGTGGACCACCGCATCCACCTCGCCGCGCCGCAGCGCCTCGCGCAGGGCCGTGGCGAAGACCCCGGTGCCGCCGAGCGATGAGAGCGATGCGGTCGAGGTGTCGCCCTCGGAGACGATCGGCACCAGCTCGGCGCCGAGCATGTCGGCGACCGTGCCCGCCTGGGTCATGGCGAGCGCACTCGCCCGCGTGCCGATGCGCAGCGCCATCGCGATCAGCTCACGACGTCGGCGACGTCGGCGACGTCGATGCGACGACCGGTGAAGAACGGCACCTCTTCGCGCACGTGGCGTCGGGCTTCGGTCTTGCGAAGGTAGCGCATGAGGTCGACGAGGTCGATGACATCGTCGGCTTCGAGGGCGAGCAGCCACTCGTAGTCGCCGAGCGCGAAGGAGGCGACGGTGTTGCTCTGCACCTGGGGGAAGTCGCGCCCCATGCGTCCGTGCTCCCCGAGCATCGCGCCGCGCTCCTCGGGCGGCAGCAGGTACCACTCGTAGCTGCGCACGAAGGGATACACCGTCACCCACTCCTTGGGCGGCAGACCGCGGGCGAACGCGGGCGAGTGGTCGCGACTGAACTCGGCGTCGCGGTGAACGCCCATCGCATTCCACGTCGGCAGCAGCGGCGCGAACTCGCGCGAGCGCCGGAGCGTGCGCAGATCGGATTGCAGCCCCTCGGCGGTGCGACCGGTCAGCCACACGAGCACGTCCGCATCCGCCCGCAGGCCCGAGACGTCGTACACGGCCCGCAGCGAATCGATCGACGCGGCGGCGTCGACCGCGGCGACGGCGCCGGGGAGCGGCTCGGCCGGGTGCGGGTCGCGGCGGAAGACCGCCCACAGGCCGTAGTGGGTCTGTTCGCCGGCCTCGTTCTGGTCGGCGGTCGGGGCGGTGTTCTCAGCGGCCATGCACGTACTCCACGATTCGGGTCAGGACGGTCGGATCGGTCTCCGGCGGCACGCCGTGACCGAGGTTGAGGATGTGGCCGGGCAGGTCGGCCCCGCGCGCGAGCACGTCGTCGACGTGGGCGGCGAGCACGGGCCACGGCGCCGTGAGCAGGGCGGGGTCGATGTTGCCCTGCAGGGGAAGCGGACGGCCGATGCGCATCGCGGCGACATCGAGCGGCAGCCGCCAGTCGACGCCGACGACGTCCGCTCCCAGCGGCGGCACGAGATCGAGCACCTCCGACAGCCCGAGACCGAAGTGGATCTTCGGCACGTCGAAACCGCGGAGGGCATCGAATGCGCGGCGCGTGTGCGGGGCGACGCGCCGCTGGTAGTCGGCGCGCGAGAGCGAACCGGCCCACGAGTCGAACAGCTGCACGATGCTCGCGCCAGCCTCCACCTGCGCACGCACGAAGGCGCCGGTGACATCGGCGCACCAGTTCAGCAGCGCGGCCCACGTGTGCGGGTCGGTCTTCATCAGGGCGCGAGTGCGCAGCTGCTCCTTGCTCGGGCCTCCCTCGACGAGATAGCTCGCGAGCGTGTACGGGGCACCGCCGAATCCGACCAGCGGGATGTCTCCGAGTTCCGCGACGACGAGCGCGACCGCCTCCGAGATCGGCTGCAGCACGGCGGGGTCGATCGGCCGGAGCGCGAGCACGTCGGAGGCGGTGCGCACCGGTTCCGCGAGCACCGGCCCCCGGCCGGCGACGATCGAGACGTCGACGCCGGCGAGCAGCACGGGCGTGACGATATCGCTGAAGAAGACCGCGGCATCGACACCGTGGCGGCGCACCGGCTGCAGGGTGATCTCCGCGGCCAGCTCAGGGCGCAGGCACGCCTCGAGCATGTCGACGCCGGCGCGCGACTGCCGGTACTCCGGCAGCGAGCGTCCCGCCTGCCGCATGAACCAGACCGGGGCCGTCTCGGGCCGATCACCGCGTGCGGCCCGAACGAGGGGCGAACGTGCGGTTCTGCCGTCTGTCAAGGGGTGCCCGACGGGCAGGAGGGACAGGGCGGATGACACCCCTCCAGGCTACGTCCTCGCGCACACCCTCAGGATCGGACGTTACGATGGAGGGGTGCTGTTCTGTCTCACGGCCAGCCATCGCAACACCGAGTTCGACGTCCTCGACCGCATCTCGCGTGTGAGCGAGTCCACTGGCGCCGAACTCGTCGCCGCGCACCCCTTCGTGCGCGGCGCCGTCGTGTTGTCCACGTGCAACCGCTTCGAGGCGTATCTCGAGATCGACGAACCGCTCGCCGCGCCCGGTGCGCTCGCGCGCGAGGCCGTCCTCGAGACGCTGGCGGACACGATCGGTGCGGATGCGGGAAGCGTGCGCGAGAGCGCGGAGTCGTTCGCCGGCGACGACGTCGTGCAGCACCTCTTCTCGGTGAGCTCGGGCCTGGAGTCGATGGTCGTCGGCGAGGAGGAGATCACCGGCCAGGTGCAGCGGGCGCTTCGCGACGCGCGCACCGCGGGGACCACGAGCCCGGCACTGGAACAGGCCTTCCAGCGGGCGGCACACGCCACCCGCGAAGTCCGCGCGAGGGCCGACATGGGTGCGGCCGGTCGCTCGCTCGCGCGCCTCGCCCTCGATCTCGCCGAGAGCCGCATCTCCGACTGGGCGTCCGTTCCGGTCCTCCTGGTGGGGACCGGCAGCTACGCCGCCACCACCATTGCCGCGCTGCAGGCGCGCGGCGCCGGCGATGTGCGGGTCTACTCCGCCACCGGTCGCGCGCAGCGCTTCGCCGCCCGCTACGGTGTGCGCGCCGAGACCGATCTGCGCGCGGCGATCCGCGACGCGGAACTCGTGATCACCTGCACCGCGCGCTATGTCATCACCGCCGACGACGTCGTCGACACCTCGCGACGCCTGTTCGTCGATCTCGGTCTCCCCCGCAACATCGACCCGGAGGTCGGCGCCCTCGAGGGTGTGGAGCTCCTGGACCTCGAGCTCATCGGCCGACACGCCGCACTGCCGGAACTGGGCGCGGGCGCGCACGAGGTCGTCGGTTCGGCCGTTGCCACCTTCACCGCGGAGCGCGATGCGGCCCCGGCGATCGTCGCGGTGCGCCGCCACATCCAGGACATCCTGCACGCGGAGCTCGGCCGGCTCCGGGGCGACGGGTCGGATGCGCGCGCCGAGGCGGCGCTCCGCCACCTCGCGGGCGTGCTCTCGCACACACCCTCGGTCCGAGCGCGCGAGTTCGCCGCGGCGGGGCGCATGGATGAGTTCGAAGCCGCCCTCGAGATGGTGTTCGGCGTCGAGGTCGCGCGCGCGCAGGTGACGCACCTGCGCGCGGCATCCGCAGGCTGAGTCAGTCCGCCGTCGGCTCGGCGTCGACCTGGTCGACCGCCGCCTGCAGGCGGGCGAGCGTCTCGGTCACGATCCGGTCCTCTTCGGGGGTCATGTCGATGACGGCCGCGAGCATCCGCTCGTGCATCTTGCCGAGCGTCGCGCGCACCTCGTGGTCGGTCTCGGCGGTGGGAATGACGTGGATACTGCGCCGGTCCGTCTCGTGGCGTTCCCGCCGCACGTGGCGTGACTTCTCGAGCCGGTCGATGATCGCCGTCATCGACGCGGTGGACACGCCGAGATATCGCGTGAGCTCGCTCGGCGAGACGCGCCGCCCCTCGCGCTGCGCCCGGAGGAGATAGCGGAGCACGAGCAGGTCGTTCTCGCCCATCGACATCGCTTCACGCGTGCGACGCCGCATCGCGACCTCGGCCGCACGATAGAGCCGGAACGCCTGGAGCAGGGCGACGGCACGCTCGCGGCGGTCGTCGCGATCCTCGCCGTACCAGTAGGCGCTCTCGGTGCTCATCGGTGCATTTTATCCGGCCCCGCCACGCGGGAGCGGGGCGGGGCCGGGTGAGTCAGTTGACCTCGGTGGGGTGGGCGCTCACGCGGCCGCTGCCGTCGCCCGGGTCCATCGCGTCGATCGCGGCCATCTGCTGCTCGTCGAGCGTGAACCCGAAGACATCGATGTTCTCCTCCAGACGCGCGCGCCGCACGGACTTCGGGAACACCACGAAACCCTTCTGCAGGTGCCACCGCAGCACGACCTGGGCGGGCGTCTTTCCGACCGCCTCGGCCGCCGCGACGATCGGCTCGGCGCCGAACAGGTCGTACTTGCCCTGTCCGAGCGGGCCCCACGACTCGATGACGGTTCCGTGATCGGCCGCCCACGCGGTGATCTCGCGCTGCTGATACGCCGGGTGGAGCTCGATCTGATTCACGGCGGGAACGACCGAGGTCGCCTCGACGATGCGGTCGAGGTGCTCGACGAGGTGGTTCGAGACCCCGATGCTGCGGGCGAGCCCGCGCTCGCGGATGCCGATCATCTTCTCCCACGCGTGCACGAAGTTGTCCTTCGCGGGCGTGGGCCAGTGCACCAGGTAGAGGTCAACCGACTCGAGGCCGAGCTTCTCCAGGCTCTCGGCGACGGCGGCGTCGGGCTCGTCCGCGTCGTGTCGGTCGTTCCAGAGCTTCGTGGTCACGAAGAGGTCGTCGCGAGCGATGCCCGACGCCGCGATGGCCGCGCCGACGCCCGCTTCGTTGCCGTAGATCGCGGCGGTGTCGATGTGACGGTAGCCGACCTCGAGCGCCTCGCTCACGGCGCGCTGGGTGTCATCGGCCGGAACCTGGAAGACCCCGTAGCCCAGCTGCGGGATGCGGTGACCGTCGTTGAGTTCGATGTGGGGAATGTTCGCCATCCCCCCAGCCTAGGAGGGCCGGCGCCGGACGAGCGCCCCTTGACGAAGCGATCGACGCGGGTCAGGAATCCTTGCGCGAGATCGACCAGCGCCCGGCAGCACCCGGGGTGCCGCCGAAGTGGATCGGCAGGGCGATGCCGAGGGAGAGCACCAGGATGCCGAGCGCGAAGAAGACGCCCGGAGCCACGGGCAGAGAGATCGCCAGCCCCAGCAGGGCCATGCCGCCGACGAACAGCAGAAGGGACAGGATGAACACGCGGCGGCCTCCTCGTAGGTTTACCCCTCCACGGTACCCGCTGCATGCCGCCTCCCGCACACTCACGTCGTACGATGGAGGGCTATGTCCGCGCCCGACCCCGTCATCTCGTATCCGTCCGAGCTGCCCGTCAGCGCGGCACGCGACGAGATCGCCGCGGCCATCCGCGACCACCAGGTCGTGATCGTCGCCGGAGCCACCGGGTCGGGCAAGACGACGCAGCTGCCGAAGATCTGCCTGGAGCTCGGGCGCACCTCGATCGCCCACACCCAGCCGCGACGCATCGCCGCGCGGACGATCGCCGAGCGGGTGAGCGAAGAGCTTCAGGTGCCGCTCGGCTCCACGGTCGGGTACAAGGTGCGCTTCACCGACGCGGTCTCCGACGACACCCGCATCGCCCTCATGACCGATGGGATCCTCCTGAACGAGATCCATCGCGATCGGATGCTGCGCCGCTACGACACGATCATCGTCGACGAGGCCCACGAGCGGTCCCTGAACGTCGACTTCCTGCTCGGCTACCTCGCCCGCATCCTCCCCCGGCGGGCCGACCTCAAGGTCGTGATCACGAGCGCGACGATCGACCCGGAGAGCTTCGCGAAGCACTTCGCCGACCGGCAGGGCGATCCGGCACCGATCGTCGAGGTGTCCGGTCGCACCTATCCGGTCGAGGTGCGCTACCGCCCGCGGACCGACGCGTCAGACGACGAGTCGGACGACATCGACGGACTCACCCGCGCCCTGCGGGAGCTCGACCGCGAGCCGGCCGGCGACGTGCTCGTGTTCCTGCCGGGCGAGGCGGAGATCCGGGATGCGATGGATGCGGTTCGCGGCATGTACGCGAAGGACGCCTCCCCGACCGAGGTGCTCCCGCTGTACGGACGGCTCTCGGCCGCCGAGCAGCACCGCGTCTTCGAGCGCTCGCATGTCGCCGGGGTCCGTCGCCGCGTCATCCTGGCGACGAACGTCGCCGAGACGAGCCTCACCGTCCCCGGGATCAGGTACGTCATCGACACCGGTACCGCCCGCATCTCGCGATACAGCGCTCGCAGCAAGATCCAGCGCCTTCCGATCGAACCGGTGTCGCAGGCGTCGGCCCAGCAGCGGGCCGGACGCGCGGGCCGCACGGCACCGGGAATCGCGGTCCGCCTGTACGCCGAGGAGGACTTCGCCACGCGCCCGGAGTTCACCGAGCCCGAGATCCTGCGCACCAGCCTCGCGTCGGTGGTGCTGCAGATGCTCTCCCTCGGCTTCGGAGACGTGTCCGCCTTCCCGTTTCTCACTCCCCCGGATTCCCGCGGTGTGAAGGCCGCCTTCGACCTGCTCGTCGAGCTCGGTGCCGTGCGCGCGCCCGGCCGGGGCGATGACGGCGCCCGCCTGACCGATATCGGCAAGCGGATCGCGCGACTGCCGATCGACCCCCGGTTCGCACGGATGCTCGTCGAGGCCGACCGCACCGACGTCCTCGACCAGGTCCTCCCCATCGTCGCGGGGATGTCGATTCAGGATGTGCGGGAGCGTCCGGAGGCCGAGCGCGCCAAGGCGGACGGATTCCATGCGCGCTTCGCCGATCCGACCAGCGACTTCCTCGCACTGCTCAACCTCTGGCAGTACCTCCAGGAGAAACAGGCCGAGCTGGGCTCGAGCGCGTTCCGGCGCATGTGTCGCGCGGAGTTCGTGAACTACGTGCGGGTGCGGGAGTGGATGGACGTCCACCGTCAGCTGCGCGCCCTCATGGGCCGGGGACGCTCGCACGGTCGTCCCGCCGGCGATGCCGCCGACCCCGATGCGGTGCATCGCGCCATTCTGGCGGGGCTGCTCTCCCACCTCGGCATCCTCGACACGCGCAGCGACGTCGGCCGGGATGCTCGCGGCCGCTCGGCCAGGGGCGCATCGACGAAGGCCGAGTACCTCGGCGCGCGCGGCACCCGCTTCTCGATCTTCCCCGGTTCGGGCGTCCGCAAGAAGCGCCCGTCGGCGGTCATGGCGGCGGAGCTGGTGGAGACCTCCCGCCTGTTCGCACGGACCGTCGCCGCGGTGGACCCGGCGTGGGCGGAGTCCCTCGCCGGGGACCTCGCCCGGCGGCAGGTGAGCGAGCCGCACTGGTCGAGGTCGCAGGGAGCAGCCTCGGCATACGAGAAGGTGACCCTTTTCGGCGTGGAGATCATCCCGAAACGCCGCGTGCAGCTCGCCCGATTCGACCGACCGCTGGCTCGTGAGCTGTTCCTTCGCCACGCGCTCGTGGAGGGCGAGTGGGAGACGAGCCATCTGGACAAGCGCCTCACCGCCTTCGAGCGCCGCAACCTCGAGCTGCGTCGCCGCCTCGAGAAGGTCGAGGAGCGCGAGCGTCGTCGCGACATCCTGGTCGGCGACGAGGCCGTCTACGTCTTCTACGACACCCGGGTGCCGCGAGACGTCTTCGACACCCGATCGTTCGAGACGTGGTGGAAGGAGACGTCGGCGCGCACGCCGCGTCTGCTCGACATGACCGAAGCGGATCTCCGCGACGACGCCGGTCGCCGCGGCGAGCACGACTTCCCTGCACGGTGGCGCCAGGGCGACCAGGTGCTCTCCCTCGCGTACCGCTTCGAGCCGGGCGCGCCCGACGACGGGGTGACGGTCGTGATCCCCCTGGCCCTGCTCGCGCAGCTGGAGCCGACCGGGTTCGACTGGCAGGTGCCGGGCCTGCGCGACGAGCTCATCACCGCGCTGATCCGATCCCTGCCCAAATCGATCCGGCGCCATGTGGTGCCTGCCGCGGACTGGGCGGCGACGTTCGCCGGTGAGATCGCCGCCGACGGGCCGGAATCGAACGACGGACGTCCACCGGTCTCGCTGCGGCGGGCGCTGGCCGACCGCATCCGACGTGTCGCGAGCCAGCCCGTCAGCGACGACGACTTCGACCTCGAACGCGTGCCGCCGCACCTGCTGATGTCCTTCCGTGCCGTCGACGCGCGGGGGCGCACGGCGGGCTCCGGTCGCGATCTGGCGGACCTGCAGCGCCGGCTCGCGGACCGGGCGCGGTCTTCGGTCGCTCGATCGGTCGAGCGTGCCGCCGCACCCGCGTCGGTCGCGGCCGCTGCGCCGCAAGCCGACGGCACGGGCGCGACAGGCGCCTCATCAGTGGGGTTCGCCGAACGCAGCGGGATAACATCCTGGGACTTCGGGGATCTCCCGGCCGTCGTCGACAGCAAGGTCGCGGGGGGTGTCGTCCGCGGCTACCCCGCCGTCGTCGATGACGGCGACACGGTCTCGCTCCGCATCGAGACCTCGGCCGACGCGGCGGCGGTCGCCACGCACCGCGGAGCGCGCCGCCTGCTGCTGCGCGCCGTCGCCTCTCCCGCGTCGTACGTGCTCGACCATCTGACCAGCACCGAGAAGCTCGCCCTCGCGGCCTCCCCCTACCCGTCGGCGAAGGCGCTCATCGAGGATGCCCGCCTCGCCGTCGCCGACCGGGTACTCGGCGAGGTCGGGCGCGACGCCCCGCGGTCGCAGGCCGCGTTCGAGAAGGCGCGCGACGCGTATGCGGCGGTCGTCGTCGATGAGACCTTCTCGGTGGTGTCGCTCGCCGCCCGCATCATCAGCCTCTCGCGCGACGTCGAGAAGGCCGTGAAGGGCCAGAACTCCCTCACTCTCCTCGGGGCGCTGAACGACGTGAAGGCGCAGCTGGCCGGCCTCGTCTTCCCCGGATTCCTCTCACGCGTCGGCGTCACCCGGCTGGCGCATCTGCCCCGCTATCTCCAGGGCGCGCGCGACCGCGTGACGGGGCTCGCCGACAATCCCGGGCGCGATCGCCAGCGCCAGAGCGAGTACGAGCGGTCCGCCGCCGCCTTCGCCGACGCCGGTGGCACGATCCCCCTCGCCCCCTCCTCCCCCGACAACCTCGTCCGCGTGCGGTGGATGCTGGAGGAGTACCGCGTGAGCCTGTTCGCGCAGGCCCTCGGCACCGCCGAGCCCGTCTCGGCGCAGCGCATCGGCAAAGCCCTCCGCGGGCAGTGACGATCGAGAGGATGCAGATGCCACACGCCGTCTTCCACCGCCGGCTCGGCGGCCCCGAGGTCCTGGAGTACGCCGAGGTTGCGTCAGCCGACCCCGCTGCGGGGGAGGTGGCGGTCCGCATCGAGGCGGCCGGGGTGAACCCGATCGACGCCAAACTCCGCAGCGGACTGCGGGCATCGACACCGATAGAGGGCCGACGAGGGGTTGGCTCCGATGGAGCCGGGATCGTGCTGGCCGTCGGCGACGACGTGGCGGGGTTCCGCCCCGGCATGCCGGTGGTGGTCAGCGGCGCACAGGGGACCTACGCCGAGGAGGCGATCGTGCCCGCCTCCGCGCTGACCCTCCGCCCGCCCGCCGTCGACGCCGAGACCGGCGCGGCGATCGGCATCCCGGTGGCCACGGCGTATCAAGCGCTTCGTTCGCTGGCCGTCGGACCCGGTGATCGCCTGCTCGTGCACGGCGGCTCGGGTACGGTCGGGCAGGCCGTCATCCAGTTCGCGGTGCGATGGGACGCGGATGTGCTTGCCACGACGTCGGAGCGACGCGCCGACCGCGTGCGCGCCCTCGGTGCCGTTCCGGTGGCCTACGGACCGGGCCTCGTGGAGCGAGTCCGGGCCGCTGGGACGGGGATCGATGTGGCACTCGACTGTGCGGGGACCGACGAAGCGCTCGCGGCGTCGGTCGAGGTCGTGCACGACCGCTCACGCGTGGCGACGCTGGTACGCGGGGCCGATGCACCCCGTTACGGCATCCAGGCCTATGCCGGCGGCGCAGCGCACGGCCTCACCGATCAGCAGCGCGCGTGGCGGCGCGAAGCGATTCCCGTGGCGCTGGGGCTGATCGCGGCGGGCGGTTTCACGATCGAGCTCGGCCCGCGCTATGCCCTTCGCGATGCCGTTCGCGCACACGAAGACGTCGAGCGCGGCACCAACGGAAAGATCCTGCTCGTGCCGGATCAGACCTGAGGGTCGTCGTCGCCCGTCGCCGGTTCGACAGACGCATCGCCGGCAGGCTGCGCGCGGTCGGAGGCCTCGGCGTCCTCTTCCTCTTCGACCTCGTCAACCCAGACGGTCTCACCTGCCTCGAACCCGCTGGCGTCGTCCAGCGCCTCGGCGGCGATCGTGGCACGGCGGTACCACTCCTCGGCTTCCTCCGCTCGTCCCAGTTCCTCCAGAACGGCCGCGCGGGACGCGAACAGCGCCGGGCTCCACTCGAACGCACGGTCGGGGTCGAGTTCGGGGATGTCGAGTTCGAGGAGCGCGCGCTCCGTCTCGCCGACATCGAGACGCGCGCCCGACATCGCGATCGCGAGCTCGACTCGCGCCGCCGTCGGCAGCTTGTCGCGATCGACCGAACGTCCCACTTCGAGCGCGCGGTCGGCGCGTCCGACCCCGCGCTCGCTGTCCACCTGCAGCGCGATCTGGTCGTCCTTGCCGCTGATTCGTCGGTACGTGCGCAGTTCGCGCAGGGCCAGAGCGTAGTCGCCGACGGCGTATGCGGTGATGGCGACGGTCTCGCGCACGACCGCGATCCGACCGGCACGGTGACTCGCCTCGAGCGCGTGGCGGTGAGCCAATGCCGGGTCGTCGTCGATCAGCAGACCCGCCATGGCGAGGTGCCGTGCGACCGCGTCGGCGTTCTCTTTGCTCAGTGTCTTCAGGTCGTTCCGCGCCGCGTTCGGCAGCGAGCGTGCTGTGATCTCCTCGGGGATCTCGGGCACGTCGCGGCGCGGCGCGCGCGGCTCCCGCGGCTCGGCGTCACGGCGAGGACCACGGTCTTCGCGCTTGCCGTAGGAGCGGTCGCCATCACGCTTCTGATACGGCTTCCGGTCATCCCGC
>CEQU01015633.1_pt1 | contig 18004 bp, 14 predicted proteins | sample 531031 | NCBI WGS metagenome assembly CEQU01 (sample SAMEA2621216, study PRJEB7988) | marine metagenome | isolation source: saline water (ENVO:00002010), including
GATGAACGAAGCTAATATTATATCTTTTAAAATCTTTATAGATCCATCTGGAAACTTGATGAGTGAGTACTCAAAGTTTCCTAAAGAAGAAGTAGATAAGGTCTTCTACAAAGAAGATGTTGTATCTATAAAAAAGATTCTAAGAGAACTTGAGCCTAAGCTTGAGAACTTACACAAGTTTATAGAAGATGAATTAAACGCTCTTAGCTAACAGCTTGAATATTTAATTTCTGTTTCATTACTATCTTGTTGCTGGTTTCTAGAATAATTGCACTATGTTGTTGTATCAAAGATAAAATAGTTTTCTTCATGCTCTCATCTTCGTATTGTAAAGATTCTGAAAGAGTTGTTCCTAAATGAGACATAGCGTCTGAGTTGATTCTGAGTACTGTAGATTCTGGCGTTTCTATGAATTGTATCGTATCATCCATTATATTCCCTCATACGTTTAAATCGACAGTTGATCTGTCAGAAGTGTAGTCTTGTAGTTTAACAGTTCCATCTTGAAATTCATAGAAGATAGTTCTAAAAACTCTAGAAAGTCTGCGCTCTTCTCCCAGTCTTTTATTTTCAGTCACGTACTCTACCTGACTACTCTTAGACCAAGTAGAAACTGGTATGCTGCTGGAGACAGGCTCTATCACCACTTAGCCTTATCAGCCCAGTAGGCTGCGCTCATCTTGCCTTTGGCAATATTTTTAGCATGCCTAGCCTTAAAGCTTTTACGCTTCTTCTTCATCCTATCAGACTCACCCTTCTTAGGTTTACCTGCGGTCTTAGCACCCTGCTCTCCAAATCTTATAAGCTTGAGCTTGTGTCCTTCTTGAGCTAAAACAACATGTGACTTCTTAGCGTGGTCAGGAGTTCTCTTAGGTTTGTTTACTCCCTTCAGTCTGTATTTCTTTAACATTCTTGCTTTACGATCTTCGTGAGCCATTTATTTTCTTCTCCATATGCGTATACCATAGATTGCAGCAAATACTGCAAGGATGAGCCACTGATACCAGTCAGGGGTTTGACTCAATGCTCTAAAGCCATCTTCTACATAGGTAACAGTACCGGGAATAAAGCTTAGGATTAGAGGGATACTAAGAATTAATAAAACAAATTCATCCTTCCATCCTGAGTTCCTGATTTGCTCAAGTTCCCAAGAGTTGTCCATCTGCTGGCCTTTCATAGCCATCTCTAATTTAGTTTTATGTCGAGCAGCTTCTATCTCAAGCTTCTTAACCTTCTCCTCATGTTTACGTTCACCACGAGCAGAAACAGCATCTACTACCTTCCCACCTAAACCACCTATTAGTTCTTTTAGCATCCCCTAGCCTCTATATGTAGTTAACCCAAGAAAAACTTTTTCTATTTTCTAAATAGTCTTTATCTTTTTCATTGGCGTAAGCTTCTTTTTCAAACGGAATAGACAAGTAAGCGTTTTCTCTTTTTACTAAGCCTTTTACCCAGAACAATACATATAGAACATAGAAAGGAACCACCCACAACTCCTGTTGTTGAGCTAAATGTATTTTTTCGTGAGTCACCATGTCCGTATCATCTTTTAGTTCTGGAACTATAAAAGCGAAAGGCCATAAAGCTATTCCTTTTCTCCCGCCACTAAGGATTTTGGCAAATTTTGTATAGATAACCATTTTATTCCTGCTCTTCCTCAATCTCTTTTTCAATAATTTTTATAATATCTTCAATGACAGCTATGTTAGTGTCTATCTGCTGTTTCTGAAGAAGATTATTTTTAAGCTCTGAGTTATAAACCTCTAACTCAGCTTCTTTACTTCTAGCGTGTCTGTAAGCATTTAAATTAATAATCATTGTGACCAAAGGAAAAGAAACAATCCTGCCATACAGACTGCAAAAGCTATTAAACCCGCAGCAAAATAAGTTAAAACTTCTTTAATCATTTTATTTCTTTTTGCTTTAGCTCTCTTCAACTCAGCTATAGCCTTTTTATGTCTTTCTTTAGACTCCTCTACTCTTGTCATTATTTCAGTATACTGTGAGCCTTGACCACTCATTAATAAACTATCTTTTAAAGCTCTGTTAAAGCTTTCGGCCTGACGCTTTGCAAGCTGTAGCTGCATAGATTGTTTCACATCCAGTATGCCTCCTTTGGCCGTCTCTACTTCTTGTATCCTCTGTTCTACTTCTGAGTATTTACCTACTAGATTAGCCATATCAGAGGCATGACCGCCGGTTTCTTTTATGGTGGATAAAGCATCATTAAGAGATTTGAGAGTTGATATAACTGCTCCAATCGCTGCTGCTTCCCCGATGCCAAACATTAGTAGCTCCAGACTCTAGGTCTGGGCCTTCCTGCTGCGTCTTCTAAAGTGTCAAGATGAATGAATCTGGAGGTTCCTGTCTGATTTACCCCAATGCCTGTGAAGTCCATCGCCAGAGACGCCTTCAGAAGCTCGTAGGCGTTAGTTCCACTACAGGTAATATCGAGGGCTTGCCCTGATGCATGTGCCCCTGGAGAGCTTTTACGGGCTTCTATGGGGTGGTCTGGGCAGCGGTAGGCAGAGCTTATAATAAATGGAAAGCCTACCTTCTCTCGTAGAGATTCAACACGCTGCATAAAGACTTGATTCATCCCGTCCTTGCCGCAATGTTGACAATGAAGCTCATCTACTGTAAAGTATTTATACATTTTGACTCCTTTTTAAAGCTTTTAAAACTTTACCACCTTCAACATAATTAACTGAATCAACATTTATATTTCTAGAATTAATTTCTATTACTTCATCAGTAGTTCGTCCTAAGATATTAGTTGCAACTCTTGCAATTGAGCTAAATCCTCCTTGAACAAATCCAAGTCTTCTCAGAGGGTCTTCTTCCGCAATACCTCCACCAAGAAATCCAAGTCTTCTTAAAGGATCTTCAACATCTACAAAAGCACCCCCAGCCTGTTGGTCATAAGGGACACCAGTCATTTTGTCTATACGTTCATCAGGCTCTTCAGCAGCTCTTTCAATATCTACTTCACCACCACCTTCATAATATAAACGTCCTATTTTTTTAGCAGTCGGTTCTCTTACTACTTCATCTTCAATAGGGTATCCTGCATAATCAAACACATCTAAAACTTCATCTCCAAAAGGAAGAGGTTTTAAAGCTTGCTTTGTAGCACCTTCAAAATCTCCTGTCCTAATGTTTCTAGATATAGAACCTTCAAAATCTCCTACAGGTGGAGCATAGCTTTTAAACATTTCAGTACCCCAACCTATAACAGGAACTAGGTTTTCTAACGGGTGCTGTCCACCATGACCAGAAGCAAGTCTAGCTATTTTATCTATCAACACATGGTTAAAATTACCACTGTGTTGAACACCTGCTCCAATGTTTTTCAAGGTTGCGTAAGCTTCTTTATATGAATCTTCATCTCTCTCTTCTAACCATTTTCCGCTAGGATCGTTTAAGAAAGATTTAAAAGTAACAATTCCATCATATAAGGCTAAAGATCCTATCATTTTTACAAACAGTGCATCATCTCCGTCTTCCATACGACTAATAAGAGCATTTGTTTGTGATGTCTTTGCTTGTGCCCAGGATAAAAATTGAAATAAAGATTTTAAATAAGGATCGTTAGATTGAGACCATGCTCTACGATTAGAAAGCATAGGAAGAATAGCGTCTCTGTCTGCAGCCCTAGATCCTGCTAGATTTAAAATTCTTTTTCCGTCTACGTCCTGTAAAGCTTCATCAACATTTTTAAACTTTGTTAAAATATTAATACTCTCATCAGAAAGACCAGCAGCGTTTGCTTGGTTCTGTAGTGCTGTAGTTCTTTTTGTTGAAATTTTATTAGCTATTTCAAAAGCTCTTTCAATACCTGTGTTATAAGCATATCGCCTTGTAAAATTAGTAAAAGGAACTAGACCATTGTATTTAAAAAATGTCTGGTTCACATTAGTAGATAGCCTTTGCGCTGTAGAATTAGGGTTAGCAGTAGCTAGTCTGTATTGTCTTAACTCGTGAGAAGCCACATCTCTGTTAGAAAATCCTGTTACAGCGCCTATGTCCGTATCTTTATCTAAAGATCTTGCAAAACCTTTCATAGCGTTGTAGGCTCCGCTGTTCATAAAAGGCTGGGCAAGCTCTCCTAAACTGCTTATTACAACTTTAGGAAGATATGCAAGATTAGCTCCTGTTACCATAGTAGACATTACTGCATTAGACATTTGACTATTAGCAGCCCAACTAGATTTGTGAACAGTTCCAAAGTAAACTTCAACCATTTCATTTACGACATTCAAATGGTCGTCTCTCATTTTAACCAGTCTTAATCTTTCTTTTTCTGTTTTGGCTTTATTCATCCAGCCTCTAAAATCTGTTCTAATAGCATTTTTAAGAGATGTGATTCCTTCTCCATTAGCTCCAAATCTTCTAGCAAATTCTGCAATAGGTACAGTGCTACTAGTATATTCTTTTAACAAGTGATCAATATCTGTCTGAAGAAATCCTTCATCCGCCAAAAGTTTTCTAGCTTCAAAAGATTTAAAAACTCTCTCTTTTTCAAAATGAGAAGTTAAAGGTCTCATTTTTTTATTGGCTATGTCAGAAAAAGCGGATAAAGGTGCTTTATCAGATCTTCCATAAGTAACCATGCTATCAAACCACTCGTCAATAACATTTAAATTTATTTTTCCAGGGTCTATTGTCTTTCCTACTGCTTCAGCATCTGCTATTTTTTCTAAAGTATAAGCTTCTCTATAAACTTCTCTGGCTTTTTCTGTAGTAGCCATTTTAAGTTTATCGTGCATTTGAGGTAAAACGTATTGAACTCTACCGTCTACAATATTAGGCTTCCAGTTCATACCTACTTTAGTAACTTCATCAGCAAGTTTATCTACTAAACTTTTACCAGCTTCTCCAAGTTTAACAACTTTATCTAATTCTGCATCGTCAAAAGAAAACTTAGATTTCAAGGTGTCTATATTTTCAAAACCTTCTTCAAGAAGAGTAGCAGCTTTTCTTATTTCTTCTGATCTTCCTCCACCTGCTACACCCAAATCTTCAATTACCTTTAACCAAGAAAGATTAAGTTCTTGTTGTAGTAACTCAGATGCTTCTTCTACAGTATTTTTAGATGCTCCTTGCAAACCACTACCTACTTGCTGAAATAAAGCTCTGCTTAAATCATGTACTCTTCCACCATAAGCTTGAGCTTTTGCAGCAGCACCGCCTGAGAAAAAAACATTGGCTTGCGCTCGTAAATTGTGAGATAACACTTCTTTAATTGAGACTTCTGCAGCTTCTTTAACAGAAGGAACAAATTGACTCTCTACTATTTTTTTAGAAGCAAACCCACCAACAGCCCCTGCAACCATCCAAGGTACTGGATTAAAGTCTTCGTCACTATATAAACTATGAGCAGCACCCAAACCAAACCCAGCCATAGACCCCATTATAGGTCTATAAACGGCATGTCGTATAGTGTTTGCGTTTAAGTGTCCATTAACAGATAATTTACCAGCAATTCCAACAACATTATCTGAAATATCTTCAGCTTCATCTCTGATTAACTTAGGAAGTTCTTGCCTTAAAAATTTAGTAGCTTCTTTTCTAGATTTTGTTAATCTTTTAAAATCATCATCTTTTAAAATTGTCTGTAGATCTTGAAGTTCTTTAAAAGCTCTGTCTTGATCTACAGTTAATGGACGAATAGAAAAGCTTTTTCTTAAATTTCTTTGTCTTCTGTGAAGCTCTACTATTTTTTTAGCTGCTGCTATTTTATATCCGTTACCAAAATTTCCAACTGTTTTTCCTATAGTGTCTGGAGCTTCATTATAAAAAGAAGATATAGAGCGTTCTAAAGCTTCTAGTTCAGTAGGTTCCAGGTCAGGAAGAGGATTATCTTTTACTTTAGAAGGTAAAGATTTTCCCTCAGTAGTCGTAATAGTTTTAAGAGGTTCATCTGACTTAGTTAGTTTTAAACTTTTAGGAAGGAATACAGCACCTCCTACCGCTCCCATACCTGCTGAAAGTCCTAATCCAAGAGGCTCTATTTCATTGCCTTTAGAAAGTTCTTTGATTGAATAGTCTCCAGCAGCTATGCTGCCCATTGTAGCTGCGCTTAAAAAGCGTCGAGCAGTGTTACTTAGCTGTGCCCCCTTTGCAGCAACACCCGCACCTCCTGCAAGATACAAAGGCGCAGCAGTAGGATCAATCACATAAGATCCAATCTCACCTGCCAAAGCCCAGCCAGACTCTTTATCCGCTGCAGAAAGGTCACTATATTTTCTATCAAGCTCTCTAAGACGTTCTTTTTCTTTTTCTTTTAAAAGTTCTTCATCTCCTCCAGCAGCTATGTATCTAAAAGCACTTGTACCTAGCCAGTCAGCTTTTCCGAATCCGTACTGAAGCTGTCTCATCTTAGAAGATTCATACTCTTCAGGAAGTTTTATTTGAGGCGTTTGATATTTCTTATCAGAAGATTGTTTAAGTAGTTCATCATAATATTTTTGTTCTTCTGGATTTAATATAATTGCCATTATATTTCCTTAATTAAAATATTCGTTGCGTGGCACTTTCTGAATTAAGCCTTCCAAAACTTTCAGGAGTTCTTGAGAGAAGACTTTGAGGAGAAGGTTCATAACCTACAGCTTTTAAATATCTGTCAAAAGTTCCTTTACCTGACTTAGTATTATAATATTTAAGATAATAATTTGCTCTTTGTCCTACACTATCGGGTATTTCCTCTGGTTTTGTTAAAAGATACAATCTAGCAAAAAGAGCATTAACTCTGTCATCTTTTAAATCTTCGTACTTAATAGTATTCATATTCTTACCTATAGTATCTTTTAAAAACCCATTAATAACACCTAAATGTTTTTTAAACTTTTTAAAAGAAGTTTTATCTCCAACAGCTCTATTCTTTATTTCATCAAAAGCTACTTCATCCATTTGAAATACACCTAAAGATCCTCTTCCGGTATCTCCAGAATATATATCATATGTTCCTCTGTCTGTACCTTTATTACTTTCTACTGTAGCTATCTCATCTAAAAAAGTAACAAGATTTTCTTTTTGTTTATCATCAATAGGTATTAAATTAACCACCTCTCTTATTATATCATCTCCAGTTTCTACAAAAGAGTTAGCTGGGCCTTGAATCGGACCTAACTCAGGTGAGCGTGAAGTAATCTGTTGTTCAGCCACAGGTCCAAAAGAATAATCGTCAGGATCAATATCTGCGGGTAGTGCTTTATCCCTTTCCAGAGGACGCCTTAATTCAGGATCAAAAAGAGTTCCTGAAACTACAGATGGGGACTCTTCTTCAATAGACGGGGACTCTTCTTCAATTGAAAACTCTTCACCCATTATAAATTCATAAGTTTTATTATTCTTAAATAAAACTTTATCACCAAAAGGTGAAACAACATCTGTATCAAGTCCCGGCAAATCTAACCTACTTAATTCTTTAGAAAGTTGTTTAAATACTGAATTATTTCTCATTTTTTGTGCGGGACTTTCCTCTTGATCTTCAGGAGGAGTAAAAAGATTTCTAGCTTTATGCTTTCTGGTAATTTTACTAGCTTCTGGATAGCTCATGCCTAATTTTTCTTCTAGATCTTTTATTACAAGTTGTCTAGATTGCATATCTGCTTTAATTATAGCCGCGTCTTCATCAGAAAACATTCCTAATACATTTTCTATATTATCCCAGTCTGCAGCAGCCCTACCTGCTACCTTATCTAATGTAAATCTAAAAGTTCCACTGTCATAAACAAGTGAAGAATCTTTAGAGGTCATAAGTGGAAGCTTAGGATTGGTAATTTCCCCACCAGCATCAAGAGTCTTCACATGACTAAGAGCAACTGCTTTAGATTGTCCATCTTTTACAGCCTTACTGATGGATTCATTAGTAAGAAATCTAGATGGTGGGTCTATGTCTAGATCTGTTTCTACTGTAATTATTCCTTCAGACACATCAGAAAAAGATTTTTCTAACTCTTCGCTGATTTGATACTCATTAAAATTAAACCCATTAGCTGCTCCGTACTGTGCTAAATCATCAGTAAGTAGAGTCAAGGCGCTTCTAGATTTTCCTACTTCAAATATCTGATAGTCCTCTAGAACATTTCCTAATCTTTGATTAACTTCAGCCCTAATTCTTGTAACAATCTTGCCTCTTAAGTCTCCTTCCAGTTCTATTTTTTTGGCATCAGAAATAGAAATTCCCGGTTGTTGTTCTGCTTTTGAAATAAATACCTCAATGTGACGGTCAAGTAAAGCTTGTTGCTTCCTAAGAGAACTTTCTGCAGAACTAGAAATTAAATCAGAACTAATTCTACTTACGTTATCTTCAGCAAGCTTTTTAATAGCTTTACTAGTATAAAACCCATCTTGATCTCCAGAATTTATTTCTTTAACAAACTGATAAGAATTTTCTTCTGAGAAAAAAGGTAACAGTTTTTTAGCAAGCGGTAAATTTTCTTCTGAAATTACTGCAGAAAGACCTCCGGTTTTTATTTTGTTATAAGTTTCATAGTTCTTTATACTTCTAACTCTACTAGCAATCAATCCCTGACCATCTTTATTATTAATGTACTGACCAACAGAGGATTCAAAATTCTTGTAAGTAATTTTACCAGAGTCTATTCCTAATTTTAAAGCTCTTGTAGCTAGGGTGTCTAAATCCTTTGTTAATTCAGAATATGCTCCTTTTCCACCATCCATATAAATATTAAAATGCTCTTGTTGTGCTAGTTCTCGCTCTTCAAATGGCCTTCTCATTGCGTCCAGTCGCAGCCTTTCGGATTCGCTTTTTCTTAGGGCTACTTGACGTTGACGTTCTGATTCAGTAGCAGTCTCAACAATATCTTCTAAACCTTGTTCTTTTAAATTATAATTTATTCCTCGCCGCGCCCTAGCAAGAGAGTCGTTATACTCTGTTCTATCTTGTAAAAAACTATAAAAATTTGGTGCTGCCTCTGCTCTTGCTTTTGCTTTTAGATCAACTGGTTCATCAGAAAAAATACCCTTTACCTTTCGCAATAAAATTTGACCCGCATTCCCATGAAGTTTATTTTTTTCTAAAGCTTTTTCAATATCTTCAGAACTTCTAAATCTTCCTTTGCCAAAATCTTCAACAAATTTAATTGAATCGTCTACTAAAGTTACACTATTTTCATCTATAGTACTTTGCATAGCTTCAAAAACAGAATTAATTTTTGCTCGTTGTTCTGGAGTGTAGCGTACAGCCGTTCTCCAATCGTTTCCGACAATTCTATTAAACTCATCATTAGAGCGTACTCGCTGAGTATGTCTAGCTGCGTCATAAATATTCATGCCGTTTTGAGCTGCTGTGTCATTCCAAGTATCTATTGTTTTTTGAACTGCATCTACTTCTTTTTCTACGTTTCTTCTTTGCTGAATGATGCCGCCTCTTGCATTTTCTCTTTCTACAAAATCTTCATGCTTTTCTGCAAAAGGTTGTTTAATAAAATTTACTGCACCCTGAACTAAAGTTTCACCTATAGGCGAAAGAGCCATATACATTAATCTTTGTTTTAAATAATCTTTTTCTCTTTCTTCACGTTCTTTTCTAACATTTCTATAATCTTGAGCGTATGCTTGCCCAATACCTTCTAAAAGATTAGCCATTATCTTGCTCCTAATAATGATTCAGCACGCATTGGCTGATCGTCTTCTAACCGTTCTGTTACTCTGTCAGGAAATTCTTCTCCCGGCTCTGGTTCTTCTATAGTTCCTACAGCCTGTCCAAACATAGAAACATCTTCCTCGTCATCATCCTCATCATCTTGGATAACAAATTCAATCTGCGCTCTCTCTGCTAAAGCTGCTATCATGTAAGCTAAAGGCTCTGCTAAGATAAGCATCATGTCGGGATTAAAAAGACCTTCTTGAAATCCTTGGTAAAGAAAAGTCTTTACTAGATCCATGACTGCAACACCACTTTCTAAAGAGTCCATTAAAGGGTCATAGATTTCTTCAGATGTAAACAAATCAAAATAATATTCTAAGCCATCACTCTTAGTAACAATCTGAGGAGGACTTTCCCAAGGTCTAGGATCATCTGGACTAACCGTTAAAGATTCCCCCGGAATTGCTCCGTCTAGTGAAGTCCCTTCTTTAAAAAACATTTCATCTATTTCAGACATTATGGTGTCAACCTTCTAGCTAGATTTTGTTCATATAGTCCGGGATTTAATACATGTTCCACAGGATTAAGAGGATACCCCGGAGAAGTGTCTAATAATTTTCTTATCTCTAAAGCGTAGTTTTGTACTTGCGACTGTGGATTTAAAGACATAGCAGTTTGTTGAGCAACTAGTGGATTTGGTGAGTACATATTTCGTCCAGTCCAAGCTTGTTCATATTCTGGTTGATCTTGACCCATAGCACGTTGAAAACCCAGATTTACAGTTTGACCTACAACTGCTGTTTGCGCCTTATCCATTATCCTGCTAGGACTAAGAAGACTTTTAAAAAATCCTTTGTCTTCAGTAGAACGGAAAAAATCTCCACTTTCATCTGCAATATCAAAAAGTTCTGGCTCAGAGTAAAGGGGGTCAGTACCTTCAAAACTTATATTTGCTTTTCCTGATTGAAAAGGTACTGCTTTATCATATTCTAATTTATGAGGAGTAAATTTATACTCGCTTTTCGTTTTTACTGTTCTTGTGTCATATTCAACTGAACCAATATCATCTGGTTTGACAGAAGTCCACTCATCATCAACTTTGTATTGGTCTACTACCTTAAATTTATCTTTTTTTATTGGATCAACATAACCACCTTTACCAGTATTAGGGTCGTAGGCCGCAGTAATTTTGTTACCGTCTTTCATTTCTATTATTTCTCCCGCACTGTTTTTAACTCGCGGCATAGTACCATTAGCAATAGCTGTGTTTATATCTACCTTAGTAGCCTTAACACCTCTCCACTCAGCACCTGTGATACCCTGTTTAATTTTAGTCCAGTCTTTACTCATTCCTGATGTAAAAGTATGACCATCAAAAACATTACCACCTCCAAAAAAACGAGACATGCCGTTCATGGCACTTTTTCCAAAGTTAGTTATTACTTTCGTAATACTTTCAAAAGGAGCTTTTACAAGGTTTACTGCTTGGATTCCTACACCCATAGTATGTCCCAAAGCTTTTGCAAACATGTTTGTACTTCCAGCTAAGTTTCCTGCTAACTGACTTAAAGAAGTAATCTTACTTAGTCCAAGCATACTTCCTAATCCATTAGCAAAAAGACTACCAATTCCTGGCAATATCATTGACATAGCTATCTGACCAAGCCATCCTATCTTGCCCATAAACTTACCAAATTTCTGGAAACCTTTTTTTATACCTTTTCCGATTTTTTTAAAGGTCTTTTTTACACCTTTCCAAACTTTTGAAAAAAATCCCATTATAGTGTTACTCCTGTTATCTCTTCCATTAACTTAAATAACTTAGTTCTTTTAAATTTAAACTCCACATTTGTCATAAAAGATTCACTTGCTAGTCCAGAATTAATTAATGCTACAATTCTTTCGTTCCTAGTTAATTCTCTTGTAAAGTCTCTATTTGACTGATCTCTTATTTCTTGCCACATCTGAGCCTGAGCAGCCGTACTCATTGCAAAAGAATTTTGAGCATTCTGAGCATTAACCGTATTTTGTGCTGCAGTATCTATTGTGTTGGCTTTTCTACGCCATTCAACATTAGATTGTTCAACTGCTTGAGCATTAGCAGCATTCCACTGTTCTCTTTGGAAATCTAATTTAGAGTTAAATTCTCTAGCAGCCGTTTCCATTTGAGCATTAAACTTACTAACATCTGTTTCGTTTTGTGCATTTATAGCTCTTGCTCTATTTTTTTCAGCAACATTAAACTGTTCCATAGCGTTTAGCTGAGTAACATTAAACTGTTGCATTTGTTGAGCCATATTAGCATTAAACTGATTTACTTGATTTGCAGAAGTAGCATTGAACTGTCTTGAAGAATTTTCAGAAGCTTGATCAGATAGTATTCTTTGTTGACGAAGTTGCTGATCTAAAATAATACCTTGTTGAGCATTATTCAAATTAGCCATGTCCATCTGTAAGAAGTTTCTAGCATTTTGTATTGAAGCTTGAGTTTTTAAATCCGCAGCTTGCATATCCATAGCCGCTAAAGATGCTGCATCTTGCATAATAGTTTGTTGTCTGTTATTTAAATCTGTAGCAGTCATAGTTTGTAAAAACTTACTATTGGCTAATTCAGTCTGCTGTTCAAAATTAAATTGTGTCATATCTAAATTAGCATTTACTTGAGCATTAAACATAGCTGCTGATTGTTCGTTACTTAAGTTAGCTAATCCCATCTGTTGTGCAAGCTGTGCATTAACTTCCCCAGCCCTCATACGTTTCTCAAACATTTGTAACTGAGTTACGTTTTCAGCAGACATACTTTCAGAATCGGCTCTATTTTTAGAATCAAGATTTGCTAATTCTATTTTTTCTTGCATACTTAACTTAGCTAAATCTGCTCTCTGTTTTAACTCTTCGTTCATAGACATAACTTGAACATGAGTATTTAACTCTTGAAAACGAAATCTATTTTCTTCAGTAAAGTTTGCAGCATCAGTAGAAATTCTATCTTGAAGCTCAGCAAGTTCTATCTGTTGTTCGTTAGCTAAATTAGCAAGATCCATTTGCTGTGCAAACTGAGCATTAGTTTTCCTAAAATCTACTAACGTGTTTAAATTAGCAAGATCTGTCTGCTGCTCTGCTGTCATATTAGCTCTAGAAGTAGCGTTCTTTTCAGAAAGTTCTGAAAGCTCTACTTTTAATTTCGCATCGAGATTAACTTCTTCCATACGCTGATCAAGTTCAGCTTGTCTAACAGATCTTTGTATCTTAGCTGTTAATTCAGCAAGCTCAAATTGATTATCAGCAGTAAAGTTAGCTGAATCTGTAGCTATTTTATCCTGTAGTTCTGCATACCTCATTTGCTGGTCATTGCTTAAATTAGCAAGTTCCATCTGTTGGGCTAACTGTACATTAGTCTTTTTAAAATCTACAAGAGTTTGAAAATTTGTAAGACGTTCTTGTTGTTCAGCAGTCATTCTATCTCTAGCTGCTAAATTTAAATTATTAAGGTCTATAGCTTCTATTTGTAATTCTGCACTAATATTAGCTTTTTCCATATCCTGCTCAAAATCAGCTTGACGCATAATTTTATTTATATCAGCATTATATTTAGCTAAACGGCCAGCAGACTCTGCATCCATGTCTTTAGCAGCTCTAAGACTTTCAGCTTTTAAGTTAGCTAAGTCCATCTGTGCATTTGCACTAAGTGTAGCAATAGCAGCCTGTTGTCTTTGACTAGATTCCTGAGAAGCCCTTTGTTGAGCAGCCTGGAAATTAGCCATTTCAGTTTGTTGAAGTTGTTCACCAGACAGTATTTTTGCCTGCTGATTAAACTGTCCCTGCTGTACTTTAATCTGTTGAGCCATAGAAGCAGTTTGAGAAGCTGCAGTTTGTCTGTTAGCAAGATTCTGCATTCTTACTTGCATAGTATTCTGTGCAGAAGCTAAATTAGCCTGTTGTTCGTTGCTAAGATTTTGCTGTGCCCTTTGTTGTAGAGCTTGAGCGTTGCTCTGAGCCATTGGTAAAGCACTTTGAATAATTGCATTAAACAAAGCATCACGGCCTACAGAAGAAGCAGATAAGCCTCTACTAGCCATCATCTGTTCTACAGCAGCTACTGCCGGTCTTGCCCATAAAGGCGTCTTACCTTCTTCCATACCAGCAAGAAGATTACTCATCTGTGTAGATACTAAAGCTTCTTCAGGAAGAGCCGCTACTGCTGCTATTACTTTAGGATCAGGATCAGTATCTAATTGAGCTGTTACTTTTGCAGGATCTTCTGAAATAGCTGCTGTAATTTCTTCAGGAAGGTCAGCTACAACTTCATTCATAACTGCAGCACCGGCCATCCTTTCTCGGCCTTTAACAGCTTCCATTTGAGCAGCAGCAAAGGTAGGTATACCACCAATTTCTGCAGCAGTACCTACAGGAGGTTCACCTAATATTGCTTCTCGGCCTTCTAAATCTAAAGAAGGAGCCTCTCCTAGTTGTTTGGCTATTCTTTTAGCAGCTTCTTGAACCTGTTCTACCCTTGTAGCAGCTTTTTGAAATGCTGGGGTATCATCAATGTCAGTATTGCCACCCTGAGGTTGGTAATCAGCAGCGTAGTACTCGGCTGTAGCTTGATCAGTAATCTGTGCAGCCGCATCTCCCATATCTTGAGCAATAGGAAGACCAGTCACAGGATCAATCCTAGTAGCAGCTTCACCTGTCTGTTCGGTTCTTGTTGCTATCTGATTTTTATACTCAGGAAGATCTTCTAAAGCAACTCCACGCTCTTGAGCAAGATTAGTAAGTCTTGTAATAACTTCTGGAGATATGTCTCTACCAGTTCTGGTAGTTACAGTAGGCTCACTTATATCATCTGCAATCTCATAAGTTTCATCAGTAGTAACACCTTCAGCATATTCAGAAGTTATTTCAGGCTGTTTATTGAGCCATTCTTCGTAAGCATCTCTTTGAGCGGGATTAGGCCACCACTGACCATCAGAAGATTGAGACATGACCGTAGGTGATATAACATTTTCACCCTTTTTAAATTCGGCACTTTTTAAAAATTTTTCTTTCTGTTCTTCAGGAGAAAGTTTTTTTCCTGGCCTTTCTACTGCAGTTGCTTTTGCAGCTTCTTCTTGTTCTGTGTCTCGTTGTGCAGCAGTAGTAGCAGTTACATCAGCAGAAGCGGCTGTAGGTTCTTTTGAAACAGTTCCAGTAGCACCAACAGTAGCAGCTAAATCATCAGCTTTAGCAGCATCATAAGTTATAGCATCTACAGCTTTTGTAGTTTTAGGTGCTGATTTTGACCATTCTTCAAAAGATTTTTGTAAAGCTTCATCAGCTCTGTCTTGATATTTTTCAAGTTGTTTTTTTAATTTAGCTTTATTTTTTGCATAATTAGCTAATCCAGATCTACCTAATCTTGATTTATTTTTATCATAATCTTCTTTTAATTTTTTAAGTTTATCTTCGATACGTCCTACAGCTTCAGGTGTATGTTTTTCAACAGCTACTTGATACTCATCACTGGTTTTCCAATTTTCTTGCATTTCTTCAGGAGTAAAAGGTCTACCTACACCTACAGCAGTTTCAGCTTTACCTTTTCTAGTTCTATAAGTAGAAGCTTTAGCATCTTCTGCACTAATATAATCAGAAGCTGCTATTTCTTCTATATCTTCTTTTTGAGTTATAGTAGAAGGATCTACACCAGTGTCTTTAACTAATTTAGAAGGATCTTGCCCAAATGTAGGGAAAGCTAAAGCTTCTCCTGTAGTTCTCTGCTGACCTAACTCTTTTGCAGCTTTAACTTCTGTTTCATCGTACAGAGGAGGAGCTTCTATCGGAGGTTTTGTTCCACCATCCCCACCACCGTCATCCTGTCCTGATGGTTTTTTATTATGTACATGACCATTCGGGCCCACCCATATTATACCAGAATCAGTTTCTATTGTTTCATGTGTACCGCCTTGATCAAAACCAACACGTCCACCAGACCTCAGATCTTGCCTGGGAATACCAGCACGCGCTCTAGATTTTTTAAAGCTTTTAGTATTTCTCCGAGATCTTTTCTTACTCATATTAAATCCTTAAATAATGTAACTACTATAGCCCCTGAGGTAGTGAGGACCGTGCCAATAAGTAACCATGCCACGCGCTCCCAACGGGCTGCATGCGAGTCAGTCTGCTTTCTAAGCTCTCGTAACTCATGGGTTGCCTCCATCCATCTTTCACCACATTCTTTCTCGTGTTCTGCGATTTTCTGGAGAGCTTGCATAGCGAGTTCATTGGAAGATAGTTCACTCATTTTACCAAGGTGTGCCAGATTTTACAGAGGGACTTACTTTTGCAGCTATTGATTCTTCTATGCGCTCTTCAATTTCAGCTTTATTTACTTTTGTATATAACCACTCTAAACACTTTGCTTCAGTCAAGTCGCTATAAGCAATAAACCCCGCTGCGTCCGCTGCTATCTCGTCAAGAGCTACAGAACCATAATTGTCTGCAGTGTGTAACTCTCCATTAGCTTCTTTTGAGTCGAAGCATCGCCAATGTACATTTGTAACGATCTTGTCGGAATTGTTCGTGTACTCTAAAGTTCCAATTTGCCATGTAGTAGCCATTATTTAATCCTCCAATTCCTTTATACGTTTCATAAGAGATTCAATTTGTGTTTGTTGTTCTTTAATTGCTTCAACCAACAATCCAACTGTATTTCCATAGTGCAATGCAAGAAAGTCATCTCCTTCTTTAAAAGCAGGTGCGGTATAAACAGCTTCTGGTAGAACTTCCTGTACTTCTTGGGCTATAAGTCCAGTACTTTTTTCACCGCTTTCTTTGAAATTAAACGTAACGCCACGAAGGGATTTAACCTTGGATACCGCGTCAGGGATTACCTGTATATTCTCTTTTAACCGAATGTCTGAATTAGACTGGCTTGCGGTAATAGTCCCTGTAGTTGATAGGTCGCCGGACGAGTTCATTAGAAACTCATCATTGCCGGAGTTGTCATAGTTGATTCTTAGCGTGTCATCGGTATGAGTATAGAAAGCGTAATAGTGCGCCTGATCGTCAGTCGTATATAGCTGCAACTTGTTGTTCAGGTTGAATGATGTTGCGGCTTGAAACCGAGCTACCTCCACTCCGTCATCGAGGAAGGTCAGGTTACCGCCACGATAGTCTATGAAGCCATTATCTGAGTCGGTTGGTGGCTGAATGCGGAGTTGGCGACCAGCAGAATTTGCCTCAAGGATTAACATCCCCCCAGAAGGAGGTTCAGCGCCCAGATTGATGTGAAGAGGTACATCTGGGCTCGGCTCATTAATCCCAACATAACCCGTCGAATCAACAATTAGCCTCATGTCTGTGTCAACATTGGCGTTATCTGTATCAGCAACAGCAATGAAAAAATAATTTACCCGCTCTGAAGCGTCAGTTGCTCTTGTGCCTACATAAGCAGGAATATAGCCAGATCCTGCATCGTCGTTCTTAAAGCCAAGAGTAGTGGTGTCGTCGTCTGCCCCATTTCTGTTGGTTACCATGAAAGGGGTGACATCTGCGCCATCTTGCCTCACTTCTAAGGCATGCCCAGTGGATGTAACACCTATACCCACGTTACCCGCTGTGGTTATTCTCATGGCCTCGGTGGGAGTAATAGAGGCGTCTTTGGTCCTGCTGGCATCCGCACCAACGTAAAACTTTATTCCGTCATCTGACCAGCTATCCAGCTCTATACCTGCATAGCCGTAAGTACCTGTGTACGGGAATCTAAAGCCAGCCGCACCGCTTGCAGGTTTTAAGCCTGCGCCCAGAATAAGAGATGCAGTGCCATATTCTGACCATATAGTCGTGTAATGAGCGTCTGACGATGATCCTCCCCAAGCAATGCCTCTGTTAGCTGTTGCACTACCAAGATCCAGATTCGCAGCAGGAGCAGTACTGCCTATGCCAACATTTTGAGATGTATCTATAGTCATTGCGACCGTGCTGTTACTGGCCAACAACATATTATGAGCAGAATAAGTTCCAACTACTCCGTCAGTATTCTGAGCATAGGCTAACAAAGTGGCGTTATTCGTTGTATCTACAAGTCTCACGGTAGGACTTCCCGCCGCTTCTAAATGAAGAAGACTGGAAGGAGATGTTGTACCTATACCTAAGCGCGAAGCACCTCCCAAAATAAGATCGTCTGTGGACTCATCCCACAGCATGTAAGACCCGGAAGTAGCCCCAAAGAACTTAACGTCGTGACCAGTGTCATCTACGCCTACGGTTACTGTGCTATCAATCTGGACAGCACCGTCAATGTCTACAGCATCTAAGTTGGTAGTACCATCAATATCGACGTTGCCGCTTATGTCTAAGGAAGCTGCTGCAACTTCACCAACGAATGTGGCGTTAGCACTGGAATCT
>CEQU01036197.1_pt1 | contig 17930 bp, 9 predicted proteins | sample 531031 | NCBI WGS metagenome assembly CEQU01 (sample SAMEA2621216, study PRJEB7988) | marine metagenome | isolation source: saline water (ENVO:00002010), including
GGCCGCCTGCATCCGCTCGTCGGCCTCCGCGGCGGCGACCAGGTCTCCGTCGGCGTAGGCCTGGTTGCGGTCGGTGAGGGCCGCCTGGTAGTCGCGCAGCGCCGCCTCGAGCGCGGCGTTGTCGGCGGTGTCCGGCGTCTCCGTACCAGGGTCGGTCGGGTCGGTCGGGTCCGTCGGCTCGGTCGGAACCTCGACGTCACCGTCTCCCGCGCTTGCTCCCGCGTCGCCGCCGAACAGCACATCGAGCGCCTCGGTGAGCGTGTCCTCGAACGCGACCTTGTCACCGAAGGCGACCAGGATCTTCCGGAGCAGCGGGTAGCTGGTCTCACCCGTCGACTGCACGTAGACCGGCTGCACGTAGAGCAGTCCGCCGCCGACCGGCACGGTCAGCAGGTTTCCGCGGCTCACGCTCGTGCCCTGCTGCTCGAGCAGGTTCAGCTCCGTCGCCACCTCGGTGTCGGAGTTGAAGGAGTTCTGCACCTGACCGGGGCCGGGCGTGGTGTCCTGCTTCGGCAGTTCGAGAAGGGTCAGCTTGCCGTAGTCCTCGCCCGCATCCGCGTTGACGGCCAGGTAGCCGGTGAGCACCGAACGACTCGCGTCGCCGGCACCCTGCTGCGGGATGTAGGTCGAGTACAGCGTGAACGCGGGCGCCTCTGTTCCGGGCACCTGCATCGTCAGGTAGTACGGCGGCTGGGCCACACCGGAGGTCTGCGTCGGGTCGGCCGGGGTCGACCAGGCGTCGTCACCCGAGTACCACGAACCGGCCTGCGTCACGTGGTAGGTCTCGAGGATCGAGCGCTGCACCTTGAACAGATCGGCCGGGTAGCGCACGTGTGCCTGCAGGTCTTCGCTCATCTCGTCAGCCGAGACCAGCGTTGCGGGGAACACCTTCTGCCAGGTCTGCAGAATCGGGTCCTCCTCGTCCCACACGTACAGCACGACCTCACCCGTGTAGGCGTCGACCGTGGCCTTCACCGAGTTGCGGATGTAGTTGATGTCGTCCAGCGCATACGCGGGCGCCGGCGTGTAGGTGTCGGCGATCGCGCTCGAGAGCTGCTCGATCTTCGAGTACGGGTAGCTCGCCGTCGTCGTGTAGGCGTCGACGATCCAGACGATGCCGCCGTCGACGACCGCCGGGTACGGGTCGGAGTCGAGCGTCAGGTACGGAGCGACCTTCTGCACGCGCTCCATCGGCGAGCGGTCGTAGAGGATCTGCGAGTTCTCGTCGATGCCATCCGAGAGGATGATCTGCTCGCTCTGGAACTTGACCGCGTAGACCAGCTGCTTGAACAGGCTGTCGAGCTCCGGGCCGCCCTCCGCCTCGTAGGTGGTGAACGCGTTGCCGCTGCTGTCTTCACCGCCGGCCGGGAAGTCGAGCTCGATCGGCGAACCGTTGTCGGTGCCGCCGACGATCGAGTACTCGGGGCTCTCCTCGCCGAAGTAGACGCGCGGCTCGAACTCGCCGAGCGCACCGGAGTTCGGGATGCCCGACTCGAGGAAGCGGGGCTGACCGTCGACCTCGCGCTGGTTTCCGTACGCCGCCACGACGCCGAAGCCGTGCGTGTAGACGAGGGTGTTCGAGTACCAGGTGGTGCTCGTCTGGCCGCCCTGGTTGAGCTCGCGCAGCGCGATCACGGTGTCGGTCGACTTGCCGTCGATCACGTAGCGGTCGACGTCCAGGTTCGGGAACTGGTAGTACTGGCGCACCTGCTCGAGCTGCGCGAAGGTGTCGCCGACGAGCGCGGGGTCCAGGATGCGGATGTTGGCGGTCGTCTCGGCGTCGGCTCGGAGCGCGCCCGGCTCGGCATCCGTCACCGCGTTGTACGGCACCACGCTGACGTCGTCGAGGCCGTACGCGGTGCGGGTGGCATCGATGTTGCGCTGGATGTAGGGCGCTTCGAGCGTCTGCTCGCTCGGCTCCACCTGGAAACGCTGCACGAGCGCCGGGTAGATCGAGCCGATCACGAGCGAGGCGACGAGCAGCGCCGCCGTGCCGAGCAGCGGCAGGCGCCAGCGGCCGATGATCGCCGTCAGCAGGGCGAGCAGCGCCACGAGCCCTGCGGCGAGCGCGAGGATCGCGCGGCCCGGGATCACGGCGTTGACGTCGGTGTAGGCGGCGCCGGTGATGAGCGAGCCCTCACCGAGCACGGTCGCGTACTGGTCGAACCAGATGCTGACGGCCTGCAGGGCGAGGTAGAGCCCCGCCATGATCGCGAGGTGGATGCGCGCGGGGCGTGTGACGCGCACCTCGCGACCCGAGACGCGGATGCCGCCGTAGAGGTAGTTGGTGGCGAGCGCCGCGAGGCCGGCGACCAGGATGACGGCCGAGGCGTAGGCGAGGACGCCGCGGTAGAACGGCAGCTCGTACACGAAGAACGAGACGTCGAGGCCGAACTGCGGGTCGAGGCTGCCGAACTCGGTGCGGTTCAGGAACTGGAGCACCGTGGGCCAGCGCGTCGCGGTGGAGACGCCCATGAACAGCCCGAGCACGAGCGGGATCCCGTAGATCGCCAGGCGACGCAGCGGCTCGATCACCTGCTGGTAGCGATCCAGCTGCGCGCTCAGCTTGGCGTACACGGGACGCGTGCGGAACGCGATCGTGATGCTCACCCAGACGACGAGCGCCATGGCGATGAAGCCGATCGCGAACAGGGCGCCGAAGGCGAACCACTGGGTGGTCAGCACCTCCAGGTAGCCCAGCTGGTCGAACCAGAGGATGTCGGCGTAGAAGCCGGAGAAGGTGATGAAGCCGATCACGATCACACCGATGATGGCGGCGGTCACGGCAAGGGCAACTCGGGTCGAGCTGCGCGCGGGGCGCTGCTGTTCGGTCCGGTTGGTGGGCGAAGTCACGGGTGGCTCCTGTCAGGTCTTCCGTCGGCACAGACGGATCCCTGACATCCTACGTGGCGCGCGGCCGGGGCCACCGGGTCTTGACCCGACCTCGGCCCGCTGTCGACTACGGCTCGCAGCGCGCCAGATCGCTCGTGTCGGCGCCAGCCCCGATCGCCTCGACGGCTTCAAGGGCGTCATCGAGCGTGACCACCTTGAACACCTCGAGCCCGTCGGGGGTGTTCTCGACCACCTCGTCGCAGTTGTCGGCGGGGGCCAGGAACCATTCGGCGCCGGCTTCGAGCGCGCCGTACATCTTCTGCTGGATGCCGCCGATCGCGCCGACCGTGCCGTCCGCGGTGATCGTCCCGGTGCCGGCGATGTGCTCGCCGCCGGTCAGCTCGCCGGGGGTGAGCTTGTCGAAGATGCCGAGCGCGAACATCATGCCGGCGCTCGGTCCGCCGACGCTGGAGAGCTGGATCGAGACGTCGATCGGGAACTCGTAGGTGCCGCTCACGATCACGCCGATGACCGGGGTCGCCCCGTCCTCGGCGAGCGTCGGCGTCACCGTGACCTCCTGCTCGACGCCGTCGCGGCGGATGAGGAACGACATCGGCGACTCGGCGCCGTTCTCGCCGATGCGGGCCCGCAGCGCCGACACATCCGGCGTCGCGACCCCCGCGGCCGCGAGAATCTCGTCGCCCGCCTGGAAGACCCCCTCGGCCGGAGTCCCCTCCTGCACCGCGGCGACGTCGACGACCCCCGCGTACTCGATGTCGAGCTCGTTGAGCGCGGCCGCGACAGCCTCCTGCTGCGAGTTCTGCATCTCGATTGCGGACTGCTCCTGAGCCTCTTCGGTGCTCTGCCCCTCGGGGTAGACCGCCTCGATCGGCACGACTGCGCTGCTCGGCTCGAACCACGCGGTGGCGATGTCGATCCAGCTGGGCTGGCTCGTGGGGTTGCCCTGGATGCGCACCGTCAGCAGGTCCAGCTCGCCGCTGGTCGGGTACGTCTCCGCCCCCTCGATGTCGATGAGTGGCACCGCCTCACCGTCGATCAGCACCTCGCCGAGCGTGTCGTACACCGGGCCCGGCTTCTCGATCACGTACGGCGCGGGCGCGCTGCCGAGCAGCAGTGCCCCCACGACGGCCCCCGAGAGGAGCATCCAGCCGATGCCGCGCGCGATCGCCGTCCGACGCTGTTCGCGGTGCAGGGCTTCCCGCTCCTCGGGACTCGGACGGTTCGAGGGCAGGGGAGGGAAGATGTCGCTCACGGGATCCTTCGGAATGCGGGCTCGGCACCGCGGCACTGTTCGCTCCCGGCGCAAGGCCAGTCGCCCCCGTCACGGCGAAAACCCGGGCGGTGCCACGGGCCACCGGTTAGCGTAGTTGGCATGCCTGATGATCCGCGGGATGAGCCGGAAGCGGCCGACAACGACGACTTCCGCGAAATGCTGCGCGAGTTCCTCTCCGGCGACGGAGACATGGACCCCGCGAAGCTCGCGAGCGCCGCGGGCCTCCCCTCCGATCCGGCGCTCGTCGCCCGACTGATCGGCCAGTTGCAGGACGCGCTGACCAACACGACCGACGGCGTCAACTGGGATCTGGCTCTCGAGCAGGCGACGACGCTCGCGGCGCGGGGCGCGGTTCCCAGCACCACCGACGAGCGCGCCTCGTTCGAGTCCGCACTGCACGTCGCCGCGCTGTGGCTCGACGAGGCCACCGACATCGCCGGCCTCACCCAGGAGCCGGTGCTGCTGAACCGCTCCGGCTGGGCCGAGTCGACGATGCCGGTGTGGACGCAGCTCGCCGAGCCGGTCGCGACCTCGATCGCGGACGCCCTGACGGAGGTGCTCGACGAAACCCTCCCCGACGACGCGACCGGGATGCTCGGTGCCGACCCGGCGAAGCTGCTGCGCAACGTGGGCGGCACGCTGTTCGCGATGCAGCTCGGCCAGGTCGTCGGGCAGCTCGCCGCCGAGGTGGTCTCGGGCGGCGACATCGGCATTCCCCTCAGCGACGGCGACCAGCGCCAGGCGGTCATCGTGCCGCAGAACGTCGACGCCTTCGGCGCCGGCCTCGACATCCCCCTCGACGAGGTGCGCATCTACCTGTCGGTGCGCGAACTGGCGCACGCCCGGCTGTTCCGGCACGCCAAGTGGCTTCGCCTGCAGCTGATCTCGCAGATCACCGACTTCGCGCACGGCATCCACGTCGACACGGAGCAGATCGAGAACCTGGCGACCCAGTTCGACCCGAGCAACCCCGACGAGCTGCGCGATGCCGTGACCAGCGGCGCGCTCATCCCGCCGAAGAGCGAGGAGCAGCTGGCGGCGCTCGCCCGGCTCGAGACGCAGCTCGCTCTCATCGAGGGCTGGGTCGATGTGGTCACGGCGAGCGCCACCACCCGACTGCCCAAGAGCGGCGCGATCGCCGAGACGGTGCGCCGTCGCCGCGCGTCCGGCGGACCGGCTGAGTCGGCCTTCGCCACCCTGGTCGGGCTCGAGCTTCGACCGCGGCGCCTGCGTGAAGCCGCCGCGATGTGGCAGAAGATCAGCGACGCCGTCGGGGCCGACGCGCGGGATGCGCTCTGGGCGCACCCCGACGTGCTGCCCACCGCGGAGGACATCGACGACCCGACGGCGCTCATCGCCCGGCTCACCGCCACGGAGCCGACCGAGGACGACGTCGACCGCGCCATCGCCGACCTGCTCGGCGACGAGACGGGCGACCGGCCGCGCGAGGAGTAGCTCCGGGCCGCGCAGGTGTGGAGAGCGCCGACGGCGCGCGGCGCAGGCGCGGACCATGGACTGATGGTCCTCCGGCTCGATCCTCGGTTCCCCGTCATCTGGCGCTCGCCCTCCGCCCTGCAGATCGGCACCCACACCGGCGTCATGCTCGACCCGGTCGACCCGCCCACCGAGCGCGCCGTCACCGCGCTCGTCGCGGGCATCTCGGAGTCGGGCCTGCGCATGATCGCCAACGGGATCGACCCGGAGGCGCTGCTGGACCGTCTCTCCCCTGTGCTGCTTCGCGCCGAACCGCGACGCCCTCGCATCGCCGTGACCGGCGACGGTGCGCTCGCGAAGGAGATCGCTCGACAGCTCGACGAGGAGCACGAGCGCGTCTCGGCCGACGCGCGTCCCGACCTGGTGATCGTCGTCGCCGACCACGTCCTGCAGCCCGACGACCACGGTCGGTGGCTGCGACGCGACGTGCCGCATCTGCCGATCATCGTGAGCGAGGAGCGCATTGAGGTCGGCCCGTTCGTCGTGCCCGGTTCGGGCGCGTGCCTGTACTGCGTCCACCTGTTTCGCTGCGAGGCCGACCCGGCCTGGCCCGCCCTCGCCACCCAGCTGGCGCGGCGTGCGCCCGCCGCGCTCACCCGCACGGCGATCGCCGAGGCGAGCGCGTTCGCGGTACGGCGCAGTCGCGAAGAGCCCGAGCGGTTCGGCCGGGTGTGGAGCATCGACCCGCGTGGCGGGCGACTCACCGAGGGGCGCGTGGCCCCGCATCCCGAGTGCTCGTGCCGAGCTCTGCCAGAAAACGGCTCGGCTCCCGACGCTGCCCCCGAAGCCCCGCCCGCGACCACGACAGAGACAGCCGTCGCCGTGCCCGCGTGATGCCGACGTAGAGCAGCCGTCGCTCCTCATCGATGCCCGCAAGCCCACGCGCGTGGCTCACCGGCACCAGCCCCTCGCTGAGCCCGACGAGATAGACCGAATCCCACTCGAGACCCTTGGCGCTGTGCAGGGTCGACAGCACGACGGAGGAGAGCGTCGGCTCGTGCTGCGCCGACTGCCGGTCGCGCAGCTCCGCCACGAAGGCGGCGAGCGTCGTCCCCTCGGGCGCCTGGTCGGCGAGCTCGATGATCGCGTTGAGCGCCTCCCAGCGCTCGCGCACCGCTCCTGCGCCCTCCGGCGCCTCCGTCGACCAGCCGTTGGCGCGCAGCACGTCGCTGACCGACTGGAACAGCGGAGGCTCGGGCGTCGCCCGCTGCTCGCGCGCCACGCTGCCGAGCTCGAGGATCGCGCGCTTCACAACATCGAGATCGAAGAACTTGGTGCCGCCGAGCTCCCGCACGCTCACGCCGGCCTGGGCGATCGCCGTCTGAAGGTGCGGCCCTTGAGCGTTGACCCGGTACAGCACCGCGATCTGCTCGGGGCGCGTCCCGTTCGCGATCTCCTCGGCGATCGCGGCGGCGACGGCGCGAGCCTCGTCGGCGTCGGTGTCGTAGGCGACCGGCGCGGGAACCTCGGCGCGCGGCGCCGAGGCGACCGCCGGCGTCAGCTCCAGCGCGCCGGCGCGACCGCGCATCAGCCGGTTCGCCAGGTCGATCACGGGTCGTGCGGAGCGGTAGTTGCTCTCGAGCCGGACGACGCGCGCACCCGGGTAGCGCGAGGCGAAGCCCAGCAGGTAGTCGCTCGTCGCGCCCGTGAACGAGTAGATCGTCTGGCTCGCGTCGCCGACGACGCAGAGCTCTCGGCGCTGACCGAGCCACAGATCCAGCAGCGCCTGCTGCAGCGGGGAGACGTCCTGGTACTCGTCGACGACGAAGAAGCGGTACTGCGCGCGGACCTGCTCTGCCACCCACGGCTCGTCCTCGAGCATGCCCGCCGTCGCCAGCAGCACGTCCTCGAAGTCGATCTGACGGCGCTCGTCCTTGATCCGCTCGTAGCCCTCGTGCAGCGCCACCATCGTGTCGACGGAGATGTCGTTCGGCATCGGACGCGAGGCCGCCGCCCGGCCGTACTGCTCGAGGGTGAGCTGCGAGACCTTGCGCCACTCGATCTCGGCCGCGACATCGCGCAGCACCGCGGTGTCGAGCTTCATCCGCACCGACTCGGCCGCGTGCGCGATCGCCGGACCCTTCGCGGCGAGGATGCGCGGTGTGGAGCCGCCAATGACGCGCGGCCAGAAGAAGTTCAGCTGGGCGAGCGCCGCCGCGTGGAAGGTGCGCGCGCTCACGCCGCCGGCGCCGAGTGCCCGCAGCCGGGTGCGCAGCTCCCCCGCTGCCCGGGTCGTGAAGGTCAGCGCCATCATGCGCTCGGGGTCGAAGGCTCCGGTCGCGACGCCGTAGGCGATGCGGTGCGTCAGGGCTCGGGTCTTGCCGGTGCCGGCACCCGCGAGGATGCACACCGGCCCGAGCAGCGCCTCCGCGGCCTCGCGCTGCTGCGCATCGAGTCCCTCGAGGATCTTCTCGGCGTTCACGGCGTGCGCTGCCCGTCGTCGATCTCGGCGCCGAACCAGTCCTCGATGATCCGACGGGCGATGGAGGTCGGGCCGGGCAGCAGGATCTCGCCCAGCGCGTCTTGAAGCTCCGTCCGGCTGAACCAGCGCAGCTCCAGGATCTCCTCGCCGTCGGGCCGACCGGTGGGGTCCTCCCCTTCGGCGAGTCGAGCCCGGAAGCCGACCATCAGCGAGGCGGGGAAGGGCCACGGCTGCGAGCCCAGGTAGACCGGGTCGACGACGCGCAGGCCGGACTCCTCGAAGATCTCGCGCTCGACGGCCGCCTCGAAGCTCTCGCCGGGTTCGACGAACCCGGCGAGCAGGGAGAAGCGATTGGACTCCCAGACCGCGTTCGAGCCGAGCAGGAGCCGGTCGTCGGCATCGGTCACGCCGACGATGACCGCCGCGTCGGTGCGCGGGAAGTACTCGGATCCGTCAGTCGGATCCCGGCGCACCCAGCCGGAGAGCACCGACTCGGTGGGGCGTCCGCTGCGGGGCGAGAACGCGGCGCTGCGGTGCCAGTTGGCGAGCGCGAGCGCCTGCGTCACGAGGCCCGCGTCGCGAGCCCCCAGCCGTGCCCCGAGCCGGCGCAGATCACCCCAGGAGGCCGCGCGCGGAATGAGGCCCGCCTCGGTGAGCGCGTCGACGCCCTCGTCCTCGACGACGAGCGCGAGCACGGGGATGCCGGCCGCCAGCTCGTCGTCTCCGGGGAGCACCGTGCCGAGAAAGAGCACGAGCGTCTCGGGCGGGAGCGCCGCGAGCGGCGGCGCTTCGGGAAGCAGAACGCGCGGCTCGGCGTCGCCGTGCAGAAGCACCCGTCCCTCATGGAGGACGACGATCCGGGCCCCCGGCTCGGACAGCAGCCCCTCGGGCTCGCGCGCGCGCCGCAGGTGGTCACGATCGAGCGCCGCCCGGGAGAGCGGAAGTCGCGTGCCGAAATCGCTGCGCACAGGCACCTCTCGGGAACGGACGAAGGGCGTGGCGTACGAGGCCGACGCACATGGGGCGACCTACCCTGTCTCCATGGCCAGGTCGCACTTCACTCTAGCCGCGCTCGCGACGTCGGCCGTGGACGGTCTGGACATCGCGGGCGCGACCCCCATCGGCTCCCCCGGCGGCGATTTCGACGCCGCCCTGCTCACCGGGCGGGACGGTCGGCACTGGATCGTGCGGGTGCCGCGCAGCGAGAGCGCCGAGGCGGCGCAGTCGGCCGATCTGGTCGCTCTTCGCGCGCTGAGCGCCGGCGTGCGCGCGCGGCTGCCGTTCGCCGTCACGACCTTCGCCGGGCAGGCCCCCGCCGGAGACACGCGCGCCGTCGTCTACGAGTTCGTCTACGGGGCCAAGGCCGAGCTCGCGAGCCTCGACCACGACCTGGCGACCTCGATCGGCGAGGCCATCGCCGCGATCCACGCGCTGCCCACCAGCTTCGTCGCCGACTCAGGTCTGCCGAGCCGCACCGGCATCGAGGCGGCGCGCGACGCCGCCAAGCTGTTCGAGCGCGCGATCGCGACTCGCGTCGTGCCCGCCGTGCTGCAGCAGCGCTGGGAGCGCGCGATCGGCGACCCCACGCTCTGGCAGTTCGCCCCAGCCGTCGTCAACGGCGCCCTCGAGGCGGAGTCGTTCCTGGCCTCCGACGGCGTCGTCACCGGACTGCTGGGCTGGCAGTCGCTCCACGTGGGCGACCCGGCCGTCGACCTGCACTGGCTGCTGCGGGCCCCCGGCGACGGCATCGCCGAGACGGCGTTCGGCGCGTATGCACGGGTTCGCGGCTCCGTCGACCGACAGCTCACCGAGCGCGCCCGGCTGCTCAACGAGCTCGAGCTCGCCAAGTGGCTGCTGCACGGCACGGCGACGAAGTCGACGGAGATCGTCGACGATGCCGTGGAGCTGATGTCGGGGCTCGTCGACACGATCTCGCAGAACGACACCGCCTCGATCCGTCGCCCCGAGTCGACGCTCGACGTCGACGAGGTCGAAGAGCTGCTCTCGCGCACCGCCACCGCGCGCTAGGTCGGCGCCGCTCAGCCCTCGAGGATCGACTGCCCGCGCGGCACGATCCGCACGAGGCGACGCGGCGTGCGCAGGCTCACGCGGATGCGCAGCTGATGGCGCCGCGCCAGCACGATCGCGATCGTGATGCCCGCGAGCGCCGGGACGCCGCCGGCGACCGTGAACGCGATGTGCGGCCCGAAGTGCTCGGCGATGAACCCCATGATCACGCCGCCGAGCGCCTGGCCGCCCACGACGACCATGAAGTAGAACGACATGATGCGGCCGCGGATCCCGGGGTTGGTGGAGAGCTGCGTCATCGACTCCGCACCGGTCGCGAACAGCAGGCGCGTGATCCCGATGCCGACGAGCGCCCCGAGGAACAGCGGGTACCAGGGCGCGACGCCGGCGAGCACGGTCACGAGCCCGTAGCCGATCGTGGCGATCACGATCGCGCGCAGCCGCAGTGACCGCCGCTGCGCCGACAGCACGGCGCCGACCAGCGCGCCGACCGCGGCGAGCGAGCTGTAGAGGCCGTAGCCGGCGGCTCCCGTGCCGAACGTCGTCGCGGCCGCGGTGAAGAGCACCGGGAGGTTCATGCCGAAGACGGCGACGAATCCGAGCAGCACGATCGGCCAGAGGATCGTGGGCTTGCGCCGTGCGTACGCGAGCGCCTCGCGGATCTGTCCGCCGCCGCGCGCCTGGCGCGGGGCGCGGTGAAGCTCGTGCACTCGCATCACCAGCAGCATGGTCAGCGCGACCCCGGCGGCGGCGGCGTTGATGGCGATCGACCAGCCGGAGCCGACCGCGACGATGAGCACGCCCGAGATCGCGGGACCGAGGAGGCCGCCGAGGTGGAAGATCATCGCATTGACGCTGATCGCGTTGCGCAGCCGCGAGGTGCCGACCATCTCGCTCACGAAGGCGGACCGGGAGGGCCCGTCGATCGCCATCGCGACCCCGGTGGTGGCGGCGACGAGGAAGACGTGCCAGACCTCGACAGCTCCGAGCAGCACCAGGACGGCCAGAAGCGCGTTCGAGACCAGGCCCACGGTCTGGGTGGCGATCAGCACCCGGTGCCGGTTGGCCCGGTCGGAGAGCACCCCCGCCCAGGCGCCGAGCACGATCGTCGGGGCGAACTGGAGCGCGACGACGATGCCGACGAGCGCGACGTTGCCGGTGAGCTCGAGCACCAGCCAGTCGATCGCGATGCGCGCCATCCAGCCTCCGGTGTTGGCGAACAGCTGACCGATGACGTACATGCGGTAGTTGTACGAGCGCAGGGCGATGGCGGTGTCGCGCCAGCGGGGTCGTCCCGTGACGACGGGAATGGGGGCGGTGAGATTTTCGGCCTCGATGCCGGATACGGAGGTCATGTCCCTCCCACGTTACGTGCGGGCGCGGCATTGAATTGTGGAATGCTGACTATAAGTCCTATTGATTTATCGAATGGAGCACGGTGTTCGATCCGGTTCTGCTGCGCACCTTCGTCGCCCTCGCCGAGACGCTGAGCTTCACCCGCGCCGCCGAGCAGCTGGGGCTGAGCCAGCCGACGGTGAGCCAGCAGATCCGCAAGCTCGAGGCGGCTGCCGGTCGGATCCTGGTCGCCCGCGACACCCGACAGGTCGCCCTGACCGACAACGGGGATGCACTGCTCGGCTTCGCGCGCACCATCCTCTCGGCACACGACGAGGCGGCGGCCTACTTCACCGGCTCCGCCATGCGCGGACGACTGCGCTTCGGCTCCGCCGACGACCTGGCCCTCACTCAGCTGCCGCAGATCCTTCGCGACTTCCGCCAGCTCTACCCGCACATCAACCTGGAGCTCACGGTCGGGCAGAGCCCGTACCTGAATCGCCGGCTGCGTGCCGGGCAGCTGGACCTGGTCTTCGTGCGCCAACCGGCGGACGAGGGTGTCGGCCGCGTGGTGCGACGAGAGCGACTCGTCTGGGCGGCGCATCCCGCCGTCACCCTGGAACCCGACCAGCCGGTGCCGCTGATCGTCTACCAGGCCCCCAGCCTGTCGCGGCAGGCGGCGATCGATGCACTGGAGGCGGCGGGACGCACGTGGCGGATCACCTGCAACACGCGTGAGATCAACGGAGTGCTCGCGGCGGTGCGCGCCGGCATCGGCATCGGCGCGTTCCCGCAGAGCATGATCCCCGGCGATCTGGTGCCGGTCACCAACACCTTCGGCCTGCCGCTGCTCGACGAGGTCGAATTCGCGCTGCTCGACAACCCGCAGGCCGATCGCGGCCCGATCGACGCTCTCGCGTCCGCGATCGTCAGCCGCTCGCGTCTCGACGTCTGAGCTCCGCGGCGGAGGCCGCCGGCCCGGCGCGGCTCGCGCGGTCAGCCGAGCGCGGCGCGCCAGCGCTCCCGCAGCTCGTCCTCGCTCGAGACGTGCTCGGGGCGGATGATGCGATCCTCGGCCACGAAGTAGAACGCCGCGTCGACGAGTTCGGGATCAACCCCCGCCCAGCGCGCGTAGGCGAGCCGGTAGAGCGCGAGCTGGAGCTGCTTGCGCTCGAGATCCTCGGCATCCTTCGGCGCCTTGCCGGTCTTCCAGTCGACGATCTCGAGCCGGCCGTCGCGCTCGTAGACGGCGTCGATCTTGCACACGATGGTGCGCCCGTCGAACGGCAGGTGGATCTCCCGCTCGACCTCGACCGGCTTCAGTTCGGCCCACGGCGAGCTCTCGAACGTCGCCTTCAGCTCGGCGAACCGGTCGGCGTCGACCGCGACCAGCTCCGTGTCGGCGTCGATGTCGAGCTCGGAGAAGCGCGCATCCAGCTCCTCCTCGAGCCCGTCCGGGTCGGCGCGGTGCTCGACCCAGGCGTGGAAGAGGGTGCCGAGCCGCGTGGCGCGGTACGGGCGCTCGGGCATCGGCCGGCGCAGCTCCGCCGTGACCCGCTCCGGGTCGGAGACGTACTCGTGGAAGCGCGAGGCGGGGATGCGCGCGGGCGGCGCGACCGCCGGCGGCCCCGCCAGCTGCTGGCGGCGCTCGGCGAGCAGCAGTTCGACATCGCGGGCCCACGGCCCGGCGGCCGCGGTCGCCGACTCGACGCTCTCCTCCTCGAGCGCGCCGCGCACCAGCTCTCCGGCGGCCTCGACGCGCGCCCGCCGATGGCCGAGCGGATCACGGGGCCAGCTGACCGTCGCCGGTTCGCCGAGCAGCGGGTTGACGTCGAGCTCGGCCGGTTCGGTCGGCAGCGCGTCGATGACGCCCGCCTGCTCGAGCTCGCTGAGGAACCGGCTCGGCCCGCGCCACTTGGTCTGCGACGACCAGAACGAACCTGAGAGCAGCAGCTCATGGCGCGCGCGGGTGATCGCGACGTAGGCGAGGCGACGGTCCTCGTCGAGCTGACCGGCGCCGACCTGCTTCTTGAACTCGGCGAAGCTCGCCCGCAGCTCGGCGCGCGAGGTGGCGCTGCGCCACGCGAAGACGGGCAGCGCGTGGGTGTCTCCGCGGAACTCGTACGGCAGCTGGCCGAAGCCGACCCAGGCGCCGGTGTCGCGAGCCCGCGACGGCAGCTCGCCCTCGACCAGCCGCGGCACGGCGACGAGGTCCCATTCCAGGCCCTTCGCGCCGTGGATCGTGAGGATCTGCACGCATCCCGGCTCGGGCGGGTCGCTGCGCGGACTCAGCCGGTCGCGCGACTCGGCCTCCCGCAGCCAGCCGAGGAAGGCGCGCAGGCTTCCGCCGCGACCCAGCTGCTCGAACTGCGCGAGCGCGTCGAAGAACGCCTCGAGCACACGCGCGCTGCCCGGTCGCGCCTCGTTGGCGGCGGCCTCGATGTCGAGATCGAGCTCCTGCAGCGTGACCGTCACCAGGTCGGCGAGTTCGAGGCGCGTGCGGGAGCGAAGACCCGCGAACAGCGCCCCCGCCTCACGCAGGCGCCGCAGCCCCTCCTCGCTGAAGCCGCGGATCGCGCCGTGCTCGCGCTTCTGCAGCGCGAGGAAGTCGAGGGCGTCGACGATCGAGGCGGACTCCTCCTCGATGACGGAGCCGCGCAGGCGATCGCGCACGACGTCGTCGAGCTCCTGCTGGTGCAGATCGCGCTTCTCGAGCCAGCGCGCCAGGTCGCGCAGCGCCGCGATGTCGGCGGTGCCGATCCGCCAGCGCGAGCCGACGAGCAGCCGGATGAGCTCGTTGCCCGCGCTCGGGTCGTCGATCACCCTCAGCGCCGCCACCAGATCGGCCGCGAGCGGCTGCGCGAGCAGCCCGCCGACACCGAGCACGTGGTACGGAACGCCCGCACGGGCGAAGGCCCCAGTGAAGTGCTCCAGGGTGGCCCGCGCCCGCAGCAGCAGGGCGGCGCTCGGCGGCTCCTTTCCCGCGGGCACCGCGCCGGGACGCAGGCGCTCGGCGAACCAGGCGGCCACCGCCTCCGCCTCCGCGACGACGCTCTCCTCGAAGCGGACGCTGATCGGGACCGCATCCGCGCCCTCGCGCGGGGTGAGCGTCTCGACCGCGACCGGGCTCCGAGCCGCAAGCGGCTCCAGCACGGTGTTCGCCGCATCCAGCACCTTCACGCCGTTGCGCCAGCTGGTCGACAGCGAGAACGAGCGCCGGGCGTCGAACCAGTCGGAGAACTCGCCGAGGTTCGCGGCGCTCGCCCCGCGCCAGCCGTAGATCGCCTGATGCGGATCGCCGACGGCCATCACCGAGTGCCCGCGGAACAGCGCCGAGAGCAGTCGGGTCTGGCCGACGCTGGTGTCCTGATACTCGTCGAGGATGACGACCTTGGATCGCGCGCGCAGCTCCTCGGCGACGCCCGGCGCACGCTCGGCGATCCGCAGCGCGATGCGCACCTGATCGCTGTACTGCAGGTAGCCGCGCTCGTGCTTGCGCGCCTGGAACTCGCGGGCGGCATCGAGCAGCGCCGGCAGCGGGGCGAGCGGCGTGATGATCGAGGCCATGTCGGCCGCGTAGTCGTAGCGGCCTTCGGGCGGGATCTCGCCGAGCCGCGCGTAGTCCTCCGCCATCCGCTCCACCGCGTCGGCGTCGGCGAGGTGCTCCCCGAGCGAGGAGGCGAGCCGCAGCACCGCCGTCGCGACGGCGTCGACGCCCTTGCCCGCCTCCGCCAGGCGCGGATCGTCGCGCCCGACGACGACCTCGCGCGCGAGCAGCCACGAGGCGGCCTCGCCGAGCACGACCGCGTCGCCGTCGAAGCCGACGAGCGCGGCGTGGTCGCGGAACAGGGTGCTCGCGAAGGAGTTGTAGGTCGCCACCCGGGGCGCATCGAGCAGTTCGGCGCCGAGATCCTCGGCGGCATCCGGGTCCGGCTCGGCCACCAGGCCCGCCGCCCGCAGTTCGGCGATCCTCGTGCGCATCCGCTCAGCGAGCTCGCCCGCGGCCTTGCGCGTGAAGGTGAGGCCCAGGATCTCGGCGGGCCGCACGTAGCCGTTGGCGACCAGCCAGAGCGCGCGCGCCGCCATCGTCTCGGTCTTGCCGCTGCCGGCGCCCGCGACGACGAGCGCCGGTTCGAGCGGCGCCTCGATCACCGCGATCTGCTCCTCGGTGGGCCGGTGCTTCTTCAGGCGCTCGGCGATCTCGACCGCCGAGAACTGCGGCAACTCAGTCACTGGACACCTCCGGGGGCAGCTGCACGGCGCGGATCTCGGAGCCGTGGGCGAACGCGTCGTCGGTGAGCACGGCCTCGAACTCGGGACCGGTCATCGCCCGCGCCGCGGCTCGCACGCGCTCACGGAACGCCTCGCGCGCCTCATCGTCGAAGGCCGCCTGCGGGCGCACCGTGTACGGGAGCTTCTTCGACGTCGACGAGGTGTAGACCAGGCGTGCCTCGTGCAGCGGCACGTCACCGCCGCCCTCGAGCGCCCCCTCGGCGTGCGCGAGCTGGTAGGCGCCCAGCTGAGGATGCTCGGCGGCGGCCGAAGCGGAGGGAATGAACGAGCCGGTCTTCAGATCCATGATCACAAGACCCTCCGGGTGGGATTCGACCCGGTCGATCTTGCCGCGCAGCCGGGCCGGCGCGACGTCGAGCTCGAAGGCCCCCTCGGCCGAGACGAGTTCGCCGCCGCGCGCCTCGAAGTCCGCCAGGTAGCGAGCTAGCGCCGCGATCGCGGTGCGCGCCACCGTGCGCTGACGCAGCGCATCCCACTCCGACTCGAAGTGCAGCTCGCCCCAGCGTTCATCGAGGGCGGCCTGGAGTTCGTCGACATTGTGACCTGTCGCATGCTCGAGCACGTCGTGGATCAGCGTGCCCATGCCGACCGCGGGGCTCGTCGAACCGCCGCCCATCTGCTCGACGAACGCCTCCATCGGGCTGCGCTCGATCGCCTCGATGCGCGACGGCGAGACGCCCACGCGCGCCTCGGGCTCCGCGAGGTCGACGAGAGGCGCCTCGGTGGAGACAGGGAGAAGTCCGCGCCAGTCATCCGGGTGAGCTCCCGGCACCCCGTCGATCGCCAGCGCGACCAGCGCTGCGGTGGCCGCGGCGCGCAGCTCGTCGCGCGTGCCGGAGGTCGTGATCGTGCGCCGCAGCCTCCCGACCAGCGGACGCAGTCCCAAGGGACTGCGGTCCGCCTCGACCGGATCCGCGCCGCCGCGATCGGGGTCGGCGACCAGTTCGAACAGCGGACTCGGCGCCTCGTCGTCGCTCTGGATCGCCGCGACGACCAGGCGCGCGCGCGCACGCGAGCAGGCGAGCGCGAAGATGCGCAGCTCGTCGGCGAGCACGGCACGCCGCTCGTCCACCGCCGAGGCGCTCTCGGCGACCTGGCCGCGCAGCACGGCGACGAGATCGCCCGCGCCGAGCAGCGAGCCGCGCAGCCGCAGGTTCGGCCACTGGCCGTCCTGCAGACCCGCGACGACGACCGTGTCGAATTCGAGTGATCCGGCACCCGCGGGAGTGGCGACCAGCACCGTGTCGGCGAGCGCCTGCGGCGCGAGGGTGTCCTCGGGGACCTCGGCATCGAGCACCTCGGCGAGAAACGCCGCCGCACTCGAGTGCGGCGCGCGCTCGGCGAAGCGCCGGGCCGAGGCGAAGAGGGCGACGATGCCGTCGAGCGCGCGATTGGCCTCCTCAGCGGCCAGGCCCGCGCCGCGAGCCCGCTGCTCCCACGTCGCGGCGACGCCGGAGCCCTCCCAGGCCGTCCAGAGCAGCTCCTCCGCCGAGGCGCCGGACTCGTTCTCCGCGCGGATCCGGTCGAGCACCTCGGCGATGCGCGCGGCGCGACGACCCACCGCGTGATCGACCGTGGCGAGCCGGCCCGGGGCGGCGAGCGCCTCGGCCAGCAGTTCGCCGCCGTGGCGGGCCCCGCCCCCGGCGAGCTCCTCGGCGCGGAGGGTGAGCCGCAGCCGTCGCAGCGCGACCGCGTCGAGCCCGCCGAACGGGCCGAGCAGCAGCTCCTCGGCCGTCGTCCCCGTCAACGGGGCGCGGCCGATCGCGACCTCGACGACACGCAACAGCGCCCCCGCCGCCAGGTCGTCGCGCAGCGCCGTCCCGCCGGCGAGCGTGCGGGTGGGCACGTGGGCGAGCGCGAGCGCACGCGCCAGCCCCGGTATCGCCCGGGCGGTGCGCGTCACCACCGCGAGCTGGTTCCACGGCACCCCGTCCAGCAGGTGCCGCTCACGCAGCACGCGCGCGATCGCGTCGGCGTGCGAGGCGGGACTCGCCTCGCGGATCGCCAGCAGGGGGCGCTCGACCGCGTCGGCGACCGCCGACTCCGCCGCACGCTGCATGCCCTCGCCCGCGGCGCCGATGCGGGCGGTGATCTCGGAGATCACGCGGCGGATGCTCGGGCCGTGCCGGTGCACGGTCGACAGCACGAGTCGCGGTGCCGTCGGGAGTCCGAGCCGGACGCCGAAGCCGCCGACCGCATCCACCTCGCCGCCGCGGAAGCTGTTGCTCGCGG
>CEQU01017300.1_pt1 | contig 17910 bp, 15 predicted proteins | sample 531031 | NCBI WGS metagenome assembly CEQU01 (sample SAMEA2621216, study PRJEB7988) | marine metagenome | isolation source: saline water (ENVO:00002010), including
ACAGGAGTCTAATTTATCTCTGAGCATCTGCACGCTATCGAGTTGCTCAGCGAGATGCAACATGTTCGTTAATTGATGGGCTGATGTGAACATAACCACATCACGCTCCTGCCGACAAATGGCGCCTATATTGTCAGCAAGCGGATTCGTATCGTCTGGCAACTCCCATCGGTAAACACGAACCGGAGTCACCTTGGCTCCCCGTGCCTCCAGCCCTGCAACAAGACTCGCGTTCGGTTTTCCGTATTCCTGGATAGCAATGTGCTGCTGGCTGATCTGACAGAACTCATCAACCGTCTCGAGTAACTCTCGCCACGTGTTTGGTTCCGGTACTTTAATAGAAGCACTTAAACCAAATTCCTTCATGGCAGCCACGGGCTTTGGACCTCTGGCAATCGTGATGATGTCTGAAAGGGCTGCGATTAGCTTATCTGTAGGTACATGTGACTTAACCGCCTCCACAAAGTGCTTAAATCCCACACCCGTCATGAAAATGACGATATCGACCTCACCCGTCGTGATGCGATGCGCCAGATCAACCGAGGGCTGATTGTTCTCGAGCGGTACCTCTTTCATCGAAGGAGAGACAAACGGCACACCGTTGTTCTTCTCAATCAACCGTACCATGTCATCTGCACGGCGACTCTCAAGAGAGACTACGCGTAGCTGCCTGAAGTCCGGGTCACTTTGTTTACGCTCATTACTCATTGTTTTGAGTTATACGCGAGAGCAGACAGAAGTCATAGGTCGGGGCTACGACGTTAGCAAATTACACTGATCGCTTCGAGAAATGTGGGATTATCGCGGACGGGATCGAAATCCGGTTCATCCCCTATCAAGTTACGAAAGGCCGGTTCCAGAGCCAGTGCCAGTGCGATGTAATCCACTGCCTGAGAAACATCCTGTTTCAAGCTGTAATAGCACGAGAGGTTGTATGCAATCGTGGGTTCCAGTTCATCTACCACTAACGCCCGTTTTAGCGTGTTGATCGCATCATCCAGTTGATCATTTCGTTTTTGGCACCATGCAAGAGAGATATAAACACCAAGGTTCTTAGGCTCGAGCTCACATGATTGCTCAAGGACAACAATAGCCTCTGCAAACTGTTGTTTGAGCCTCAGTGCATTTCCTTCAATGAGCAATGCATCAGGCCTTGAACGATAGCTTGGCCCCAGTTTATCAATGCGTTCAAGCACCTTGTCAGCAATTCGATCCGATGTGGACTGCTGCACTGGGAACCGATCCGATAGAGATTGGACTAAATCAAGATAACCGTCAGCTTCCCTGATTAGAAAATCTTGATCAACAAATCGCCCATCCCACATGGACCTAATTCCTTTCGCGGTGATACCAGTCGTAAAGATATTTCAACCACACCCTTCACCGATTGGAGTCGGATTGTATGGAAGTCGGTGATTCTCGGCCAGAGCGATACTACATACCGGGTCTACTTGCGACGAGCTGCAAACTGCTCTGCATACTCAAGCACCCAAACGTCAATCAGCTCTTTGAATGTTGTTTCATCAACTTCTTGGATCTTCTCAAAGTAATTGCGTTTGAAAAGTTCCTTGTTACCGATTGTCGCTTTACTGGCTAAATCAACAACGTGGTATTCGGCAAAGGGTCGAATTGCTAACTCGAGTCGGCTGTATTCGTTACGACGACTACCACTGTTGAGGTTTACGTCGTCTCTCCAGCAAGCGGCGCCCCATCCCTTATCGCCGATAATGGTCTCATATTTGAACCCTGGAAAGTGACTGGCAACCTTCTCGACGCATGACTCGATGTGCTCGGATAACGACAACCGAATCTGCATATGCATGCTCTTTAATTCCTCTACGCTTGCCTGAGCATCTCGATTCGCCTGTTCCCGGGATTCATTGCGGCGGTCACCACGGTCGATCGCTTTTCTTAAACGCTGTTCGAAGTCCATCTAGTCGCTCATATTTCGCACGGTTTTCGCCAGTTGCTAACAACAAAGTGCTGTCTGCGCATCTCTATTTTATCCAATTTTACAATTTCTTATTAGGGACGAAAAAAGCTCTGATTTGTTTAAGAAATTGTTAATTTCTTCAAAGAAACCACGTTTAGTTGGTCGATTGTCGGATTCACAGTCGAGGGAGATTGGTCAGGTGTGAGCCGACAGTCCCTCGCAACGAGAAAGGAATCTCATGATCAATCGAATACGACTCTATAGCGAACCTCAAGACGAATCTGACCCAAGCACGCAACCGACAAATGGCTCAGGAGAACACCGCGTTAGTGTAACGCTTGGTGAAATACTACCGGCATTGCGGGATGCCATCCTCTCCTCCAAAACATGGGTTCATGACTTCGCTGATGACCGGCTTGAGATCCCTAAAGATCTGTACGATGTGCTTAAAGCCTACGAGCAAATTCGCAAGGCTGCTTAATTCTCAGGTACTCACCGGTACGCTTGGTCATAACCTATGACCTTCGTGGCTAGCCAGTATTTATTGCATTGATCAGTTCACGCAAGCGACCATGGCTGCGGCGGTCAAAATGCATCGCCAGCCTTGGTAATTCGGCCAAATCCGGTTCTGTCTGTTCTTGGTCAAAAGCATGCCGCTGTACGATCTCACCGCTTTTGAGAATGTCAGAGAATGCTTCATTTAAGGCGGCTACCTTCTCATCAGAAAGACGCTGCTGAATTCGCAATACAAGCTGGTCTCCCACATATCGCATACTGTGGTACACCAGGAAGTAGTTAAGGACTTCGTCTACGGCTTCCTGACAATTATCGGTAACCGTGTAAAGACTCAAGTCCTGCTCAGAGATCATTCCACCTTTTAGCAATTCATCCTTGATAAATGTATCAAGCGTGGACCAGTAGGTACCACCGGGCGCATCAAGCAGAATACACGGGATCATGTCACGCTTACCAGTTTGAAGTAATGTCAGCACTTCTAGCGCTTCATCCAGTGTGCCAAAGCCGCCCGGCAGACAAACCACAGCGTGACACTCCTTTACGAACATTAGCTTGCGGGTGAAGAAGTACTTCATATTTACCAGCTTGTGGTCATCCGCAATGATCTCGTTTGGCTCTTGTTCGAACGGAAGCATGATATTCAGACCCATCGCATGGTCGCGTCCGGCACCAACATGACCTGCTTCCATGATTCCGTGAGCCGCACCCGTAACAACAAACCAATCCCGGTCAGCCATCTCGCGACCAAACTGGACTGCTTGTTGATAAGTTGGCTCTTCCGGTGGTGTGCGTGCGGAACCAAATACAGATACTTTTCGCTGATTTCTATAAGGTGCAAAAACTTTGAATGCGTATCGTAATTCCCGCAATGTGCGGCTGAGAATCTTGAGGTCCCCACGTGCGGGACCATCAGCTGCAAGTCTGTCTGCTGAGTTCTTGATACGAGCGATTAAGTCATCAACGTTTTTCATGGTCATTGGCCGTTACAAGTCATGTGGTAAGTATCACTTTTCCTATGTCATGTTATACCAGTCACACCGCATTCTTTGCCTCGTTAACTTATAGCTCTCAGTGCTACATCGTGACAATATCCAGCTTATATGTATGGCAATCGCATGATGCACCACATCTAACTCATGACCATTAACCGACGAGAGCCTATAATCAGTGAACCATGGACTTCACCAATATCATCTTCAAATTTGATCTCGTTGAATCCACAACCTGGTTCTACCTGTCGTCGTTCATCGCGTTGGCGTTATTCATTAAGTTTGGGCGACTCTTTAGCGTGCGAAATCTGGATGTGGTACTGCTGGTACTCATTACTCCCGGTTACCTTTTGTTATCGCACGGGCTTTTCGAAGGATTCCAGGAATTCGTTTGGTTAGGATACGTCTGGCTATGGGGCATGGGAGGCATTTTTATGCTTCGCATGCTCTTTGATTGCACGATGGTGCGTCGTCCGCTGCTGGAGCCGAATCTCTCATCCGGTGGGCTTGGATTCCTGGTCATTGCGATGTTTAGTCTTCTGGTTACGAATATCATGCTCGTCGGTCAAGAACCAGAGAACATGGCACCGGAGCAAACCGAAATCATCCAGGACAGCGCCGGTTATCGACCTCTGGAGGAATTCAAACCACTGCCAGTCGTATTCTGGTCAGCACCTTACGATGACTACAAAGGAGAAACGACCCACCAATCTAAATACTCCGCCGCAGGAATCTCAACCACGTTTCATCAATGGGTCCTTTTAACAATCCATTTGGCAATTGTGATGGGGTTGGTGACGGTCGGAGCTGTCCATTTTGAGAATTACAGGATCGGTCTGGGCGCGGCTACCCTCTATTTGCTGATACCGTATGTACACGAGCTCGCCGGGCGAATTGATCATATATTGCCAGGCATGTTATTGCTTTGGACGATCGTTGCCTATCAACGTCCAAGTATCGCCGGATTCTTCCTTGGGCTGGCGTTCTGTTGTTACTACCCTTTTCACTTACTGCCGCTATGGCTCAGCTTCTACTGGCGGCGTGGTATGGGGAAATTCCTGATCGGTGTCATCGCCGGTTGGGCGGTTTTGGTGGGATGGCTTTATTTCACCTCAGCAGGCATGGACGACTTCTTGCTTCAGCTTCGACGCATGCACGGCCTGGTATGGCCCGGCACAGAGAGCGAAGTATTCCATGGCGTTTGGGGAATGGGATGGGCGCCACAGTACCGAGTACCCTTGATGACCGCATTTATGGTCATGGCAATTACACTTTCCATGTGGCCAGCTCAAAAAAACCTGGGCACACTCATCAGTTGCACGGCAGCCATTATGCTCGCATCACGATTCTGGAATGGTCATGGCGGCGGGCTATACCTCGGTTGGTCACTGCCGTTGATTATCCTCGTGATATTTCGACCAAATCTGGAAGATCGCCTTACCGCTGCTGGGCAAGCTAATACTGCCTAGGCTCTAATGTCACCTACACGCCGATCACATACCTCGGAAAACACGGCATTGCTATGAATGACTCCAATACTGTTAATGAACACAAAGCGGAAGCACCTGAGCGTGTATCGTGCGCCGTGATAACTGTCAGCGATACGCGAACCTTGGAGACTGACTCGGGCGGCGCACTCATCGCCGAACTGCTCCAAGCAGCCGGACACAATGTGCATTCCCGCGAGATTATTCCAGATGAACCGGCTGTCATGAAGCCGTTAATAGAACGACTTGAACAGGATCCGGGAATCGACGTCATTCTGATGACCGGTGGCACCGGAATCTCTAGTCGCGACCAAACGTATGAAACCGTCACTTCCATAATTTCCAAACCGCTGACCGGTTATGGCGAATTGTTTCGCATGCTCAGTTATCAGCAAATTGGGTCAGCAGCCATTCTCTCACGAGCCGTTGGTGGACTTATCAATGACGCCGTGATACTAACCATGCCAGGATCACCTAAAGCAGTACAGTTAGCGATGAACGAAATCATCCTGCCGGAAATCTGCCACCTGGTTCGTGAAGCCAATAAATAAAGATACCGAGAAGGAACACGACAACATGGAAATAAACCATGAACGCTTGCTCGAACGTTTTGTCAGTTATGTGAAAGTGGACACAACTGCCAATGCTGAAACTACTGAGTACCCAAGCACACCCGGTCAGCTCGTCTTAGGACGCATGCTACTCGCGGAACTCTCCGAAATGGGATTACAGGATGCACACCAGGATAGCAATGGTCTGGTATGGGCAACCCTCCCTTCCAATGTGGGTGATTCCGTACCGGTCATTGCATGGAATTCCCATGTGGATACATCACCGGAGACCACAGGCGCTAACGTGAATCCCAATGTTATTCGTGACTATCAAGGCGGTGATATCCCCCTAAGCGGCGATGAGACTAAAGTGATCACCGTTGAAGAGAATCCTGAACTCAATGAACTGATCGGGGCAACACTAATTACAACCGACGGCACCACACTCTTAGGTGGAGATGACAAGGCGGGCATCGCAATCATCATGGAAGCTGTTCAATCACTCGTCGAGAATCCAGATATCGAGCATGGTGAGATTCGAATATTGTTCACGTGTGATGAAGAGATTGGCCGTGGAATCAATCACGTCGACCTAGAGAAAGTTGGCGCCGTTGCTGCCTACACGCTTGATGGAGGTGGATTTGGTGATCTTGATGTGGAAACATTTTCGGCAGATCAGGCTGTTATCACCGTCAACGGAATCAATATTCATCCATCCATCGCAAAAGACCGAATGGTCAATTCCATGCGGGCAGCAGGACAACTACTCGATAAACTCCCACGCGAATTATCGCCGGAGCAGACTGATGATCGCGATGGCTTTATTCATCCGTACTGGATGGAAGGATCTGTGGCTCAAACTGTTATTAAGGCAATCTTGCGTGACTTTGATACCGCAAAACTCGAAGAATATGCTCAGGTCATCCGTGATACTGCATCCGCGGTTGAACAATCATCAGACGGAATCTCGATAACGGTGGAAATCCAAAGACAATATCGAAATATGGCCGATGGCCTGCCGAAAGAGCCACGAGCCGTTAAGTATGCTCAAGTAGCCCATGAGCAGCTTGGTTACTCATGTAATCTAACCAAGGTGCGTGGTGGTACAGACGGATCGATGTTAACAGAAAAGGGGCTACCCACACCCAACCTTTCCAGCGGTCAACACAATCCCCATTCACCGCTGGAATGGGCTTGTCTTGATGAAATGACAAAGGCCTGTAAGAACCTCGTCCAAATCGCTCGCGTTTGGCGTGATGATCCCGATGTAGACGCTTAGCAACACGGTTGCATACAGCAGGAAAAGAGACGTATGGCATGGAACCAATTAAATGTCCGAATTAAGTAATGAAGTAGCCTATCTCGTCTTTGACATCGAGAGTGTTGCTGACGGCGAATTGGTTTCCCGATTGCAGTATCCCGGCGAAGACTTGTCAGGCGATGAGGCGATTTCACGATATCGAGCTGAGTTACTCGAGCAAAAGGGATCGGATTTCATTCCGTATACATTCCACCTACCCGTCTCTGTGGTCATCGCCAAGATTTCCAGAGATTTTGAATTACTGGATTTGGTAGCTCTTGATCAGCCAGAGTTTAGGCCACACGTCATTACTAAGCTGTTTTGGCGAGGGTGGGAACACTACAACTGTCCTACTTTTGTCACCTTTAATGGAAGAGGATTTGATATTCCGTTGATGGAAGTTGCAGCTTTTCGCTACGGGCTGAGTCTTGGGCGCTGGTTCGCTTTGGATGCCAGATCGTTCGATCAACCGAGATACCGATACAACACCGATAAGCACTTTGATTTGTATGAAGTACTCACGAATTATGGTGCATCGCGATTCAACGGTGGCTTGAACCTCGCTGCCAATTTAATTGGTAAGCCCGGAAAAATGGACGTCAAAGGCTCTATGGTCCAGGATCTTTATCAGGATGGTAAGCTCGCTGAAATCAATGACTACTGTCGATGTGATGTTTTGGATACATACTTCGTATTCCTACGCAGCATGGTACTAACTGGCAGAATCTCACTTGAACGTGAACAGGAAATCGTTGCGAACACACAGAGCTGGATCCTTGCGGAAGCTGAGCGTCAACCGGTATTTAAGCAGTACTTGGAACATTGGGGCGATTGGGAAAACCCGTGGCTGGAAGAATAACGAGCCACGTCTCAACGATGATCTCGTAAACCGGGCGCTATTGCATTAAGCGATCGCGAGCCTGAGCGGCCCATGGACTATCCGGTGCCAGCACGATGAATGCCCGCCAGTGATCGGTCGCTTCGTCCCTTCTACCAAGCTTGTCCAGACACTTGGCCAGATGATAATGCGCATCGGGATAATCTGGATGGAATTTGAGTGCACCGTAAAGCGCCGCTATGGCGAGCTCTTCTTCACCCGATTCGAGCAATACGCAACCTAGGTTCGCCCGAGCTTCCACGTAGTTTTCGTCCAGTTCGATAGCCATGAAGTATCGCTCACGTGCAGCGGTAAAGTCACCCTTACGATAGAGCAGTTCAGCTATTCGAAAATTGATTTCAGCATGTGGGCCGGCCATCATCAGAGCTGTGCGATATTGTTCTAGTGCCTGGTCCAGTTCACCATCATCTTCCAATGCCGCGGCTTCAGAAAGTATCTGTTCCGGAGTATTAGGTGCAGTTGCCAGAGTAACCGAGCGTTCAAATGGTAATACGACCGGCTCCGCGGATTCGGTTTTGTCGACATCCTCATCGCGTATCTGGATAACGAATTTCTCTGTGTCGTCATCCTCTAATGCGTCAAAATCCATGCGCATCTGACCGCTAGGTTCCACAAGCCCTTCCCCCTGTCTGAGTAATATTTGTTGGCCCTCGACGATGACCGATAGTTGAGCCAACGGTCTCTCTACGTCCGGAACATATCTTGCCAGTTCCGCAAGTGACTTTTCGATTTGCTTCACCGAAGCACCGGCTGCTAGCATCTCAGCTATTCGCTGGGCTGTGGCAACTTCCTGAAAATCAAAGTACGGGAGCTTGTGTACTTCTCGAGCGGGAACGATTAAGCCACGACGATGCCAACGACGAATCACTCCAATCTCAACATCAAGAAGTTCCGCTAGCATGGCCGGTGTATACAAACGGCGAATATTCAGCTCATCGTCCACCATCCCGAGTTGTTGCCAAAGCAGCGTCTCATTAATGATCTGAATCGTGCCACTGGCTGCAAGCGATTGTGTCGTATCAGAAAGTAGATCATCGACACTAGCTGGTGGCCATTGTTCCGCACCGATTACCACCAGATCAACATCGCCGTTCTGCACATCGTCCGGACTGGCAAGAAAGCCGCCATTGCTGCTAACAAGCCTTTGTAGTTCTCGCTTGTTCATGCCGCCCATCTTGCCAACGAACCCGACACGCTTTCCCTGGATCGGATTGGGGACTTGGGTATCTGACATTTTCATTCAGTAGAAAAGGATGTGGTCGGTCAGCTTAGTTTTGCGACTGTTCCAGTTGCAAAACAGCTTCTTTGGCGGCGAGCCCGACTTGTGTTGAGACGTCTACTGACTCAAGTGCCTTCATCGCCTCGATCAAATCGCTCAACTCTTCAGTGCTGTGCGAATCAGCAAGGTTCATCGTGGCACGCAACGCATTGCCAATCAATAGATCTCGACGCATTACCTGCAAGGATTCTTTCGACTCATCTTCCTTAATAAACGGATTATCAGGATCGAGCATCTCCAATAACACGTTTTTAGCTGCTAGGTCGCCATGACGCGCAAGTCCGGTTGCAGCGTTATAGCGAGTATTGCTATGGGCACTATGAGTTAAGCTGCGTAGCGTCTCCAGTGCATTGTCACTACCAAGGATTCCAAGTGCATAAGTCGCAGCAGACATGATCTCGTCGCGACTCGCGTCCTCGTCGGTTGTGGACGACTCAAGCGTCAACTTAATCAGCGTCTCTTCCAGATGACGATTGGAAACGAGACGTTCAGGACCAATGTTGTTGATCAATAATGCCAGAGATTCAATCGCCGCACGCCTGACATCCACATCCTTCAGGTCTTTCTCGTGCAATGCCGCATCTATCAACGGGTCGATTGGATCTTCAATCGTGAATTCACCCAGACACTTGCATACAAACATTCTTAATCGGATACGAGTTGGCTCTGTTTTACCCTGCTTGATTTCACCACGAAGTACGCTGATCAACTCAGCAGCGAGCTCTTTGTCTTGCTTCAGATCTATGTTGTCAGGGTTCTGAAGTAATAAGGAAAGATTAAAAGCATCCTGCCAACTTCCTTCATTTAACCGCTTTAAGTTACGAACTAATTCCGGAGCACTGGCTGATGTAGCCAACATGTTAAAAAGCAGAACAATTGAAACTACTACGGCCACGATGACCATCGGAATTACAAACAACTGTAGGATGAACCCCGCACTCGGCGGATGTACTTCCGGCAAGCTTGTATCAGCTGTCGACGATGTTGTGGAGGCAACTTCATTCAGTTGCCCGTCATCTTCGATCGTCGGCTCTTGTTCTGGTGTTGAATTCACGGTTAAACTCTTCCTAGACCATGCAAACCTCTAGTGTAGATGGGGCATGGTAAGCGTCAAGGCAATCACCGTCTTCGTGGGACCGCTCGACACTCCGTATTCGCGATACACGCTCTATATTTCACTATGCAACTACTCGATCTAACTCTTGACGACCCGGTTGCAAATATTGCTCTGGAAGAAGCTCTACTCGATGAGGCAGAGTCCAATGATGAACCCACAGAATTGCTGCGCCTGTGGCATTTGGACATGCCGATGGTCGTCATTGGCAGGTCAAGCAGATATGAAAGTGAAGTAAACGGGAATCAAACAAACATCGATGCAGTGCCAGTAGTACGGCGGTGTAGTGGCGGAGCTGCTATCGTCTGCGGTACAGGATGTCTGATGTACAGTGTGATCCTCAGTTATCAGAATCATCCTGAGTTACAGCAGATTTCCAATGCACATGACTTTGTGCTAACGACCGTTTCAAAGGCCATAAACAAACTCGGAGTTGAGTCTACAAGACAAGGGACAAGTGATTTAACCGTTGGGACACGCAAGATATCCGGCAACAGCTTGCGATGTAAGCGGAATCACATTCTGTATCACGGCACGCTACTTTGTAATTACGATCTGGATCTGGTCAGTCAATATTTAGGAACTGCTCCGCGACAACCTGAGTATCGTCAACAAAGGAATCATAACCAATTCGTTGCAAATCTGGGCGTGGATATGAAAGCGCTACGGCAATCACTGATCGATACATGGGGAGCCACCCAAGCCCGCTCTGAAATACCGTCTGCGATGGTTGAGTCACTTCTTGAGAATAAGTACCGCTGCGACAAATGGAATCTGCACGGTCGGAATTTGTAAGCCATGCCTGCTCATATTTCTTTCAAATCCCCTCTAAACAAATCCCCATTTCTTTCGCAGGATCCACTCTAGAGACAGTACCACGCAAAACACGACGAGAAATGACCAGGCGCTGGTAGCATCACCGCCGAGTTGCCATTTCACGTCCAATTCGACTTCTGTCTGCTCGGCACGATCATTAATCTCATCGATCAAATCAACAGCATCACCGGGCATGACAAGTCGTCCGCCATGAGCAGACGTCATCTCTGCCATTTGACTTAGTTGTTGAGGATCTGCCTGCGTATTAGTGCGCTCCGGTTGCTGGTCAATAATCTGAAAGTCAGCACGTGTCTTACCAAGTTCCCTGCCTTGCTGCGACGCAACAACATCCACATAGTAATTCCCCGATGGTCCCGGAGAGTCAATGTTACCTGTCCAGTCATCCAGTTGTTGCGACAACTGCAACGTCTCCTTCGTCTGATCCGGTCGTACCAAAGTCACATTCCAGGTGACATCATTGATCTGCTCACCGTCGGTCGTTTGTGCACCAACCGTAAATGAAACCGGACTGCCCGGCGAGTATCGCCGCTGGGCCATATTTATCCACACATCACTTTGTAATTGGTTTTCTCGCCCAACCAGCCACAAAATTGCTTGTCGCCAAAACCTAAGTAATTCCTTTTCAAAGCCGCGACGTTTCCAGCGCCAGGTGGAATCGCCTGCAAACGCCAATACCCGCCCCAATCCATACTCACCAGAAACAAGCAAGGGTTGCTGCTCTGGATTCTCCAGCAGAATCCGGGAGTCAGCCTTCACACCCTGGAATCGATTTGCTCCGAGTAGCCGTGGTAACGCTTGCCAACGTGCTGCAACGTCTCCACCAATTGCTATACGCGTAATCGCATGCTCTTCGGTTGGTACCATCACTTGTTCTTCGGTCAGATGAAACGCTTCACGCAACGGAGCCTGAACGCCAACTTCCTGTCGCTCAGCATCACTCATTTCAATCGGCAGCACATCGCTCAACTGGGTATTCTTATATCCACCTGGTCCAAAACTATAGAATCCACCGATCATCATGATGCCCTTGCCATCTTCGACTGCCTTGGTAATCAAGTTGATGTTTTCTGTTCCAAATGCTGCTGCCGGAACATCTTCAATCAACAGTACATCGTATTGATCCGAATCGATGTCCGATTCACGCAACACCGGATCATTGTCTTTGGGACGTTTGACAAATAACGGCACAAGCTCGATATCCGGCAATGAGCCGAGTGTGCGTTTCAGCTCCAGTTGTTCACCAACCCGATTGCCGAATAAATAAAGTACGCGTAACCCACCTTCGGCCACAGTCAAGAATGACACCTGCTGGTTATTCTCCACCAGTAATTCGCCGTCCTGGCTGTCTGCCTCGATCGTCAGAGTGTAATTTCCGGGCTGACCAGCCGTGTACTCCATTTCAATCGGGATGACGACTTCAGCTTCATCGGACTCAACATTAAGTGTCTTAATGACCTCAGGCGGCTGGCCTTCTGACTGAACTGATAATCGAACCGGTACGGTACTTCCGGATAGTCCTCGAATCCGTGCCACACATCGAATATTGAGCTGATTTCCTGTGAAGACCCGATATTGCTGAGGAAGTTGCTCAATTGCCACATCTCTCCCTGCACCTGCAATTCCTTGCTTACCAAATGGGACTGTGAACAGCGGAATTCGACGACGGTCGAGCTCAAGGCCCGCCTGACGAATCTCAACCTGTGGTCGGAATGCTGTTTGCGTGCCATCACCCAGTAGAATCACGCCGAGGACGCGATCGCCCGGTGCCGATGTGACCGCTCTATATAAAGACGTCCCGATATCCGTTTGCTCACCGACCGGTTCTTCTGGAAACGGGTCCGCGGATGTCCAGATATCAGCTGAAATCTCATCTGAATATAAATAAGACTTTACTGAGATGTTCTCTTCTAAATCTCCAAGCGCGTTCTTGAGTTTTGTATACAACTCTGATTGTGCTTGCCATCTGGTGACATCGGTATTAACCGATGGTTGTTGCATACTAGTCGTCTGGTCAAGCATGATCATGATGGTGCCTTGCTGACGTTTCTTCTCCACCGCGGATCGACTCGGCCGTAACATGCCTGCAAGAATCAGTAACAACAAGCAGAATCGAAGCGACGCGAGTGTGAATCGACGTCCCTTGGACAATTGCCGAGTTGGCCTGACAAATAACCAAAGTGCCATCAGTACGCAAATTGACACCATCACGAGCAAATAGCTGTCAAAAATTGGTTCAAATCGCCAGGATGTCATGATCGCCGTTACCCTTCCTTGCTGGTTGGATAAAAGCGATTGGAGATTACGTGTTCCAGTCCGGTAATCACTGCGAGGATCACCATTAGTAACGGAAACACTTCGTAGCCGACGCGGGTTTTACGAATCTGTGTATCTATCTCATCTTCATTTCGTGCAATCTGGATTCCGTCTTCTCCAAACACAGACTCCAATTCTGCGGCGTCGATCGCCGTTAGATCCGATACTACCACTGGCACGTTGGTAGAGAAGCCTCGCAATACGACGCCATTTTGATCACCTTTTAACCGGTATGATCCAATTTGGTCTGTAGACCGAATCAAAATCTGTTCGTCGGTCTCCACGACAGGTTGAATCTCACCGGACGGCAAGAACAACTGGTAGCGTTCCGGGTGATGCTTCTCGTTTGAAAGTGATGCCATCTGGCCGGCAAAGTAATTTAGCTGGTCATCTCCACTGCGCGACGTATAAGACACCAGCCCATTGATGAGTAGGAAATACGGCCAATTATTTTCTCCACTCACAAGATTATTCCATCGTCGACGACCTTCGATTCGAAATGGGTCTGAGATAGGTGTGGCCATGGTCAACACACGACCCTTACCAACAACGTTTTCAATCAACAGGGGACGACGGGAATCACTGCTACGTATGATTACGCGTGCAGTTTCAGCAAGGTTATCCAGAGACCAATACCGAAAAATCGGGAACGCACTCCAGGGCACGGAGCCATCAAGTTCTCTAAAAAACACCTGGCTGCCATGCGCCGGATCCGTTGGGTCAAAGAAGTTGTCTGATTCACCTCGCCATTGACGTCCCACTGTTGCACCGATGAGTGGAGACGCAAAAGATTGTGCGAGATCCTGATTCGGATCGGCATTGTTACCGAGGAAAATGGCGATACCACCACCAAGGTTGGCAAATTGGTTTAGTGCCGCCCATTGATCATCGGTTAACGGTGCTGGATCAATAAAGTAAACAGACGAATACTGAGTCAGTTGTTGTGTAACGAATTCCGATTGCCTTACCACATCAGGCTGAAATTGTGACGTACCAGCCTCAAGCTGTTTCAAGGGGGAAATGGCCTGCGTCAGAAATCGTGTTGCGACGCCATCGGGTGCAACAATTAATATCGGCCACGCATTTCGCACTTCAATGGTAAAGTGCCGAACGTTGTCCAGCATAAATCCATCACTGCCAACAATTCGAATCTGACCATGATGCATTCCCGGCGGCAGATCCGAAATTACAAACGTGCGGCGACTGGACACTCGATCTTCTGACTGTCCTTCAAACACCACTTCCTGCTCACCACGTTTCATAAGCTCTGGCGTCTGCAATTTGTCATCCATGACAACCGGGAGTGTTAAATCCTGCTTTTCCAGCCACAGTTCAATACTTCTGGATGCAATCTCTCCTTCGCGAAACACGTCGACTGAAATTTCGACCTGGCTACTAGCCGTAATCACTGACTGAGATAACTCCGCATCGCCAAGTCCGGCATTTTTGATTTCTTCGGCAGCGACATCCAGCAGATAAAGCGGTGTCTTTTCTGGTTCCTCAAACCGTCTGGCCAAACCGGCATTTACACCATTCCATGCTGACCGAGCCATGTCAGTAAATACATAGATCTCTTTCTGTTCGAGCTGAGAGGTAGTCAGTAGATCGAGCGACTGACCCAGAGCATGGTCCAGCCCAACGTTGTTGTACGTCACCTTAAGTTGACTGATTGCGTCTTCCGCTGCTGCCCGGTCAACGCTGAAGGTATGCGCTCGCGGAGACAAGTCGGCGATCGCGATCTGGCTGCCATCGGGCAACTTGCGAATCAATGAGCCCGCCAACTCCTGTGCCACCTCTAGTCGCGTCTGATCTTCATGGGTGTACATCATGCGAGCTGACGTATCAAACACCAGAACAGCCGCCACCGGAGCATCGGTATCTCCCACGGCTGCACCTTGTTCAGTCGTTAGTGCCTTAAAGGCAAGGAACGCATCCACACACAATGCAGCGATCGCAGCGATTGTGAGAAGAATCGAAAGCCATTTGGAAAGCGGGATGCTCCATGAATAAATTGCGGTGACCGCCAACAGAAAGAAAGCGAGAAAGATGATTCCGATAGTTACCCAGCTACCACCCTTAGCCAGATCAACCGTCGGTCCGGCTAAGGCGAGAACGAGCAGTGCTATTAACAAGCACCTTGCCACCAGCAATAGCCAGTGACGTAGCCGTAATGTTCGCTGATTGGATATACGACGTTGTTGTACAAAACGAAGTGCGGGAAACGTAACCAATTGCGGTTGCCGGCGCATTAGCAGATGCAGGACAACCGGAATGGCAACCAGCGCTGCACCGATCAAAATGGATGCATTGAGAAATGTCATCTCGCTATCCTGAAAATGCAGCCCTTAAAATCTAGAACGTCGACTTAATAAGTATTCCATTAGTGCTTTATCAAATGGCATACTCGTATCCAGTGCTACATAGTCGATACCATCTTGTTGACACTGCTGTCGGTACTGTTCACGAAACTCCGTGATTTGTATTTCGTAATCCCGCCGAAAACTGGCGGCATCAATGGTCAGCTTTTCCAGCGACTCCGGGTCTTCCAATTCGACGAGTCCATTAAATGGAAATGATACTTCTGCCTCATCCAGAATATGGAACAAGATCACATCATGACCACCATGCCTAAGCTGCCGCAAGGAACGCGTAACCTCTTCCGTATCGACCAGCAAATCTGAAAATACCATGACCAAACTACTGCGTTTCATCATAGCCGCCAGTTGCACCAGGCTTGAAGCGACATCGGTTTGACCGCTCGGTTCTAACTTGGTTAACACCGAAAGAATATTTGCAAGCTGCGTACGTTTGGATCTTGGAGGTAAACAGTCGCGGATTTTTTCATCAAATGTAATCAGCCCTACCGGATCCTGCTGGTGGATCATCATGTAGGCAAGTGAGGCCGCGAGACAAATTGCATAATCGAACTTTGAAAGCTCCTGCTCAAATGTGTACGCCATCGATTCGCTTAGATCCATGACGAGGTAACCGGTGATATTGGTTTCTGCTTCGAATTTCTTGACGTAGTACTTGTCGGTCTTCGCATAAACAAGCCAGTCGATGTCACTTGGATCATCGCCCGATGTGTATTTGCGATGCTCGCTAAATTCCACACTAAAGCCTTGGTATGGACTCGAGTGCAGACCTTGTAGAAAACCACGGACGACAAACTGCGCACGTAGATCTAACCGTTTGATTTGGTTGATCACTTCGGGTTTGAGATACGATTCTACAGATGGCATTTAGGCACACACTATTCGAATTTAGACACTGCTGGTTCGGGGATGGTAGCTAACAACTGAGCGATGACATCCTCTGAAGTCATCCCGTCCGCCTGAGCGTGGAAATTAGTTGCTACTCGATGTCGCAAAACTGGTACGGCAATTTTTTGGACATCCTGGATGGCAACGCTAAACCGACCGTCCATCGCTGCCAGAGCTTTACCACCCTGGATCAGGAATTGTCCGGCACGCGGCCCTGCTCCCCAATCGACAAACTCCTTGATGAATTCCGGCGCCTCTGCATCTCCAGGGCGTGTAGCACGAACCAGATTGGAAACGTATTGGATGATGTGTTCACTGACTGCAACTGAATTAACCAGTTTCTGTAGATTGACGATTGCCTTGGCGCTCAGGACCTTATTCACCTCCGGTGTCTCATTTCGACATGTGGCAGCTAGAATCCGTACTTCTTCATCAGCCGTAGGATAATCCACTTTAATGTTGAACATGAAACGGTCGAGTTGTGCTTCGGGCAGTGGATACGTACCTTCCTGCTCAATTGGATTCTGAGTCGCAATGGTAAAGAACGGCTTCGGTAAATCGAACGTGGTACCGCCGACGGTCACTTGACGCTCCTGCATCGCCTGAAGTAATGCCGCTTGTGTCTTGGGCGGTGTTCGGTTGATTTCGTCAGCGAGCAGAATATTGCTAAAAATCGGACCTTCCATAAACCTAAAACTCCGCCGTCCGGAGTCATCTTCCTCGAGCACATTCGTACCCGTAATATCCGACGGCATTAAGTCCGGTGTGAACTGAATTCGATTGAATGATACATCGAGGATCTTGGCCAGCGTACTCACCATCAATGTCTTCGCTAAACCAGGTACACCTTCAAGCAAACAATGCCCGCGGGTGAAGATAGCCGCAAATATTTGTTCGATGACGTCGTCCTGTCCTACGATTACTTTTTGCAGCTCTTGCTGCATCACTAATCGATGCTGACGGAATTCCTGCAGAATTTCATTTAGGCTCTTCTGTTGGGATGCCACGGTTCTCTCTCGTCAATTCTGTTCGTTGTGTTTTATGGCCAAACGGTGGTGCCATCTTCAAGTTTTCAGATGAACTGTTGGCCAACTTATCAATGAATGGTCGATATCCAAGCTAATCACAATTCTATCGGCTCGTCGTTTTTTGTGTGGTCGAATTCAACAAATGTTGAACTGGGTAAGCTGGATGCATGCTTCGTCTCGATTTAACCGTGTTCTTCAGCGATAATTAAGTGCACTAGATTGTGAACGTCAACGCCACCAATTCTGGATGATCATGTATCGATCTGTTTTATTTTTGCTTATCTTTACTTTGCCGCTGGCTGGCACACCGACCTGCCGTGCAGATGTTTCAGCCGAGCAGGTAAGGTCTGCAATCAGTAAAGGCGTAGAGTACCTAAAGAAGACTCAACAGAATGATGGACG